>WNFU01002302.1_pt1 | contig 26136 bp, 24 predicted proteins | sample 5400121 | NCBI WGS metagenome assembly WNFU01 (sample SAMN13153360, study PRJNA577476) | soil metagenome | isolation source: 100 cm soil or saprolite under grassland replicate 1 | place: USA:California | collected 2016-06-15 | reverse complement strand
ATGCCGGGGCTTCGGTGGCTGCCGGTGGCTCGAACACTGGTTCCGGTTCGAACACCGGTTCCGGTTCGAAGACCGGCGCCGGTTCCGCTCGCGGCGGCTCCACGACCGGAGGGGCAGCCATCATCGGCGGCTCGGGTGGGGGCGCGGGCACCGCTGCCGGCTCGAACGTCGCCTCGGGCTCGGCCGGCATCACCGTCTCGACCACGCCGTCGCGCACCAGACCGGCGAGCGCGGTCAGCGCCGGGTCGCGCTCGATGTGCAGCGTGTCGGCGATCGCAGGGACGTCGCGCTCGCCATTCACGGCGAGGACGACGCGCCAGCGGTCTGCGGTGAACGTGACCGCGCCCTGTTCCGCGGCGCGCTCGGATAGCCGGAAGCGCACGCGATCGTTCGGGATCACCTCGCGCACCGCCGCGAGCCAGGCCCGATGCTCCGCTGCCTTCCTCAGAAGCTCATCGAGATCGCCCTCGAGGTTCTTCGGCGGCGCCTCGTCCCAGGGAGTGAACTCGAAGTCCGCGCCTTCGAGCGAGAACAGCTCGCTGAGGGCGATGAGCGGAGACTCCTCGCCGAGGACCGCGGTGACGACCTTTCCCTCGGCGAGCCCGAGCGCGCCGACGCGGTCGCCCGCGCGCAGCTGGAGCTCGCCTGTCTTCTTGGTGTCCCCGAGCAGCCGAAGCAGCGCATCGAGCGAGAACTCGCGCGTGCTCCCCTGGAGCGTCTGCGTCATCGGAGTGCCGCCTCGGTCGACTTGTCGAACACGTGCAACTTCCTCATATCGAAGCCTACCCGCAGTGTCGCGCCGGGGCGCGTCTGCGTCTCGGTGGACACCCGCGCGACGAACGTCTGGCCGTCAGCGGAAAGATGCAGCTGCAGCTCGTTGCCGAGGAACTCCACCACATCCACACGAGCCTCAACGGGAAGGTGACCGTTCTGCTGCGCGAGGGTCAGGTCGTCGATGTCCTCCGGTCGCACGCCGAGGATGACCTCGTGACCTGTCGCCTCCGCGGCCTTTCCCTGCACTGGTACGCGGAAGAACCCCGCGTCGGCTGCCGCCTGACCAGACGTGCTCACGATCTTGGCCGGGAAGAAGTTCATCGCCGGCGAGCCGATGAAGCCCGCGACGAAGAGGTTCACCGGACGTTCGTGGAGATTCTCTGGCGTGTCGAGCTGCTGCAGCACGCCCTCGCTCATCACGGCGATGCGATCGCCCATCGTCATCGCCTCCACCTGGTCGTGGGTCACGTAGATCGTCGTCCGACGGATGCGCTGATGGAGCTTCTGGAGCATCGCACGCGTCTGGATACGGAGCTTGGCGTCGAGGTTCGAAAGCGGTTCGTCCATCAGGAACACCGCGGGCTCGCGCGCGATGGCGCGTCCGACGGCCACTCGCTGTCGCTGCCCACCGCTGAGCTCCTTGGGCTTGCGCCGGAGCAGCTGGTCGATCCCGAGCATGCCCGCGACCTCGGTGACGCGACGTTCGATCTCCGCTCTCGGCACGCCACGCAGCTTCAGTCCGAAGGCGATGTTGTCGTAGACGCTCATGTGCGGATAGAGCGCGTAATTCTGGAACACCATCGCGATGTCACGGTCCTTCGGCGCGACGTCATTCACCAGACGCTCGCCGATGAAGATGTCGCCCGACGTCTGCTCCTCGAGCCCGGCGAGCATCCGCAAGGCCGTGGTCTTCCCACAGCCCGACGGCCCGACGAGCACGAGGAACTCCTCGTCGCGGACGAGCACGTTGAGATCCTTCACCGCGACGACGTCGCCGAATCTCTTGTTGATGTGATCGAACGTGACTGTCGCCATCCGGCAGGAGTCTAAGTCAGTATTTGTCCGGCAAGAGCCGCGAGAACAGCGATCCCGCCTCCCTCTCCGCGCCGCCGCGGATCACGCGGAAACGGATCCCATCGGTTCGCGACGCCTGGCTCGACGTACGAAGACGAGCCAGCACGCGCACCCGAAAACCCACGGCGCGGGGCGGCGGCTCGAGACGAAGCAGCAGCAGCCGTGTCTCCCCCGACGCGACGGCCTCGCTGTCGGCGATCGCGATCTGCCGCGAGCGGCCCGCCAGCGTCGCGTAATAGGCGATGCGGACAAAGGCCTCGTCGACGGCCTCGTCGTCGACCGCCAGCCGCACGATGATGACGCCGTCCGCCGGAAGCGGACGCAGCTCGCTCTCCACCCCCCAGGCGCGGCCGCCCGGGACGCCCAGCAAGAGCGCGCCGTTCTCCATCTCGAGCGTCGCGCGCGGCGTCGTCCGGTGAAAGCGCCGCCCGTCGTCGTCCGCCGCGGCGGGAGCGGCGGCGAGCACGGTGAGCGCGAGAGCGAGCGCGAGCGACCGCATGGTCCGAGCGTACGCAGCGAGGCGGCGCGTGTCTGTCCCTCGCCCGTCACACGTTCGCGCGACGAGCGGTCACACGAACACGGGACCTCGTTCTAGGAGAACCGGATGAGGTATGTGCCGATCTCGAACGGCGCGAGCCGGACAGCAAGTCCGCCGTCCCCGATGTCCGGAGGCGCGGCCGTACGCAGCACGTCGAGGTCGGTATTGCCAAGCGCGAGATCGCCCTCGCGCAGGTCGACCGCTCGCGCGTCACGAACCGCTCGAGCGAAGCGCACGGTCGTCGCCGCCGGCTCCGGTGCCGCATTGAACAGCCGCAGGACGATCGACCCATCCCGGCCGGCGCGCAGCGCCGAATGCTGCACCGGGCTGTCTCTCTCGAGCGAATAAAAGGAGCGCGCGTCGGGAGAGCCCGCGCCGATCCATGGCGGCGAAAGCCACTCGCTGATCTCCCGCGCGGCCCGGGCGAGGGTCATCTCGCCGCCGAGCGGCACGACGCAGTAGCCGTAGGTGCGCGTGCCGATGCACTGCGCGGACGGCGTCTCGAGCGCCGGCCCGGCGTGGCCTCGTCGCTCGGGAAGATCGCCGCGCGACAGGAAGCCAACAGCTCGCAGCAACGTGATCGCGATCGTTCGCCCATCGTGCAGGACCGCGTACTCGCGAAGGCCGTCCACGCCGACGGCGAGCCCTCGTGTCGCGCCCTCGACCGCGACGAGATCGTGCACGCAGCGCTCCCCGGTCGGCTGTTCGACCCAGCCGCGACGTGGCGAGACGCGCGTCTGGCGCTCGAGCCACGCGAAGGCGGCGCCGGCGACGTGCACGAGCGAGCGCGTGTCGGTCTCGCAGAGCACGCGCAGCCGATGGTCTCTCGCGTTGTTCGTGACGACGAGCCGAACGTCGATGCGCCGCGCGCCGGCATCGAGCGAGATCTCGGCGCGGAAGGGGCAGCTGACCTGCTCCGGAGAGCGCGCCAGACGATCCTGCCGCAGCGCCGCCGGAAGCTTCAGCTCGAGCTCGACCGCGATCGTGCCGCGATCACCTCTCACCGCCGTCGTCCGCGTCCCCAGGAGATCGCGCGTGCCCACGGTGGGCCCCGCGTATGAATAGGTGTATTCGTCGCCGCGATCTCCCTCGTCCAGCAGCATGTTCTGGGTGCCCGACCGCGCGCCGCTCGACCGATCGACAACGCTGAATGAGCCATCGGTCGCGACCTCGACCCGCAGCCATTCGTTCTCGAGAACGCCGTCCGCCGGTGAGGAGACACCGGGACGATCGACGCGACGCGCCGGAGCGACGCCGAACGCCGCGCAGCTTACGCGTACCGGCGTGCCGCCCACGTCGACGACAGCGTCGCGCACCCATGGCACGGCGCTCCAGACGATCGAGGCCGATCCTTCGCCCGCGAGCTCGCCCGCGAGGCGGCGCGCGAGCGCCTCGCCGCTTTCGCGCACGCGTGCGAACCGCGGGGCCATGTCCTCGTCGTGGACCGCGTCGATCGAGCAGCCGCAGATCGAGTCGTGCGGATGGTTCTGCAGCAGGGTGCGCCAAAGATCGCGGATCTCATCGCGTGCCCGGCCCCCCGTGAGCGCGTCGAGCGGTTCGCACCGTTCGAGAAGGAGGCGCTCGCAGGCCGCGTTCTCCTGCTTGATCCAGACGCGTGTCGAATTCACCGCCCGCAGGATCGGCCGATACCTACCGCGGACCATCTCCCCCGCAAGCGTTCCGCTCGGGAGCGCCATCGCGTCCGCGTACTCCTCGAGGCTCGCGATGCGCGCGTCGACGTTGGGCGCCGCGTCCCGGAGCGCGGCGACCGCCTCGGGAAGGCGCGGGTACGCCTCGACGTGATCGTCGCCCGACATGAAGAGCAGCGACGACCCGTTCGCATACGAGGTCGTCACATCGAGCATGAGCGGCAGGCGCCGGCGGATACGCATGCGAAGCGCAGCGGACGTCTCGTTCGGGTCGCCCACCAAGCGGAGCCCGCCGGAGTAGTGATCGACCAGATGGGTCGCGTGTACGCGGTCCCCGGAAGGCGCCTCCCAGCGGAACTCCGACCCGAGACGCTCGCCCTCGTCGCCAATACCGCGGGAGAACACGTACGTGCCATATCCGAAGCCGCGCAGTATCTGCGGCGTCTGCGCCGGATGGCCGAACGGGTCGGCGACGTATCCGACGCGCATGGCACGGCCGAACGTCGCCGAGACGCGGAGACCTTCCTGGAAGTTGCGCACGAGCGATTCGCCCGAGACGAGCAGGTTGTCGGCGAGGACGTACCACGGACCGACGAAGAGTCGTTCCGCGCGGACAAGCTTCTCGATGCGCGGTCGATCTTCCGGCCGCTTCTCGAGGTGATCTTCGATCGCGATCACGTGTCCGTCGAAGGTGAAGGACCGGAACTCGGCGTCGCGCTCGAGAAGGTCGAGGAGCTTCGAGACCATCGGAACGAGACGCGCGCGATAGCCCTCGAACCGTTCGTACCATTCGCGGTCCCAATGCGTATGCGGGACGACGTAGGCGCGCCAGCGCGCGCGCCTGCGCAGCCGTGCGACGACGAGCGGCGCGCCCAGACCGGAGATGACGCCGACGAGCGCCCCGGCCAGCACGTCGCTGGGGTAGTGCACACCAAGCGTGACGCGCTGGAATAGCACCGCCACCGCGAAGAGAAGCGCGGGCAGCCGCCACCCCGGCACGACGCTGCCCAGCGCGACCGCCGCGCCGACTGCGTACGCCGCGTCCCCGGATGGGAAGGAGAAGGTCGTCGGATGCGATATCAAGGTGGGCGGCGCGCTCGCGATGGCATCGAACGGCCGCGGCCGATGGAATAACAGCTTCAAGACCTCCGCCATGATCCATGCGTCCACCAGGCCGAGGTAGATCGTGAGGATCGCCCACAACGCGCGCCGTCCGAACCCGCGCGCGCGTGCCACCAGGACGCCCGCGACCCACCAGATGAGGCCGTTCCAGTTCAGCGCGGCGATCGCGAGCGCGAGTCCGACCGTGACCGCGTTGCGCGCGTTCACGAAGGCGAGAAAGAGCTGCGCGTCCAGCGCGCCGAGGAAGTCCATTACACGCGAAGCATTAGCGGCGCACGTGCCGCCAGACGAAGAGGCCGACGAGCGCGACGACGCACGCGGCGACGAGGTAGTCGAGACCCTTCAGCGCGTCTTTCAGCTCGCGCCAGTGATCGCCCAGCTGCATGCCGCCCCACACCAGGAGCATCACCCATGGGATCGCGCCGAGGATCGAGAAGAGGACGAAGCGCCCGAGTGGCATGCGCGCGATGCCCGCCGGGACCGAGATGAAGGTGCGGACGATCGGGAGCATCCGCGAAAAGAAGACGGTCGCCTGGCCGTATCGGGCGAACCAACGGTCCGCGATCTCGAGATCGTGCGAGCTGATGAGGACGTAGCGCCCGTACCGCTCGACGAGCGGACGACCGCCGTATGCTCCGATCGCGTAGCTGGCGAGAGAGCCGAGCGTGTTTCCGGCCACGCCCGCGGCAACAGCGCCCCAGTACGTCCAAGGTGAGGACGTGAGCGGTTCGATGAGCCCGCGCGACACGCTCCAGCCCGCCAGTGGAAGGATCAGCTCGGATGGCACCGGGATCGCACACGATTCGATCGTCATCGCGATGACGACACCCACGTATCCGAAGCTCGAATAGAGCGACTCGAGAAAGGGCAGAACGATGGAGTCGATGAGATCGAGCACGCCGGTATCATGGGGTCCCGAAGGGTCGGGTGCGTGATGACACCTGGAGGACGCATGTCGACCGATCACGAAGCCCTCGACGACCGGCTCCGCGAAGAGCTCGCCCGCATCGGCTCCGCCGATGTGATCGTGGGCATCCCGAGCTTCCGCAACGCCGCGACGATCGGACACGTCGCCGCGACCGCGGCACGCGGCCTGCGCGAGCATTTCGCCGACGCACGCGTCGCGGTGGTGAATGCGGACGGAGGCTCGGAGGACGGCACACCCGATCGCGCGGCAGAGGCCGCCAAGGACGTCCCGGTCGCCGTCGGCCGGTATCGCGGGCCGTCTGGAAAAGGCTCCGCGTTCCGCGCCATCTTCACCGCGGTCGATGTGCTCGGCGCGCGCGCGTGCGCGGTCGTCGACAGCGACCTGCGCAGCATCACGCCGGAGTGGATCGCGCGCCTGCTCCGACCCGTGACGGGCGGTGAGGTGGATTACGTCGCGCCGCTGTACGCCAGGCACAAACACGACGGCACGATCACCAACAGCGTCGCGTACCCGCTCACCCGCGCCCTCTACGGTCTGCGCGTCCGGCAGCCGATCGGCGGTGAGTTCGGCTTCAGCGCGGCTCTCGCGCGCACCTATCTGGCGAAGCCGGTCTGGGACACGGACGTCGCGCGCTTCGGCATCGACATCTTCATGACCACGACGGCGATCGCGTCGGGGGCGCGCCTGGCCCAAGCATTTCTTGGTGCGAAGGTCCACGACCCGAAGGACCCGGCCGCGGACCTTGGGCCGATGTTCACTCAGGTGGTCGGCACGCTCTTCCGCCTCGCGGCCGAGAACGAGGACGTGTGGGCACGGGTCGACGGATCGCGCAACGTACCGGTCATCGGCGAGCCGATGCCGGTCGAGCCCGAAGCCATCCCGGCGGATCCGGCGAAGCTGAAGGCGAAATACGACGCGACGGCGGACGAGCAGCGGAGCGTCTGGCGCGAGGTCCTCTCGTCGCCCGTCCCCGACGCGCTGGAGCCAGACGCGTGGGCGCGCATCGTCTTCGACTTCCTCGCGGCCGCGCTCCAGCGGCCGGCGGAGAGCCAGCGCCTCGCGCGAGCGCTCCTGCCCCTCTACTACCTGCGCGTCGCATCGTTCATCGACGAGGTCCGCGAGATGACGACCACGCAGTCCGAGGACGTCGTCGAGCTGCAGGCGCGCGCGATGGAGGAAGAGAAGCTCCAATTCGACCAGCGGCGGGTCGGCGCGCGTCGGTGAGCGTTTCGCTAAAGGAGGACGCGCTCGTCCTCATCACCGAGGACGACGGTAGCCTTCCGCTCGGCAGCGCGAGTCCACTCGGGCTCTACTACCACGACACGCAGTTCCTCTCGGGCTACGCGCTGCGCGTGAACGGCGCCGCGCCGATCCTGCTCTCCGCCAACACCGAGCAGAACTACGTCGCCACGTTCCAGCTCATGCACACCGAGGGTCCGACGCTCGGCACGGCGCGTCACTCGGCGGACACGCTCTCCATTCGGCGGACGCGCTTCCTCGCCGACGGGCTGCGCGAGCGCATCGGCGTCCTCAACGCGAACGCGCATCCTGTGCGCCTTGCGATCGAGCTGGAATTCGAAGCGTCGTTCCGCGACATGTTCGCGGTGCGCGGCTACCGCGACATCGCGCCGGTGGTCCAGGAGATCCCGAGCGGCGCGCGCGAGGGCGGGATCATCTTCGAGCGTGTCGGGCGGGACGCCGTGCGGCGCACGACGGACATCACGATGCGACCGGCACCCGATCGCATCGAGGGCAACGTGTTCCATATCGAGCGCGAGCTCGGCCCGCAGCGGGTGCTCGTGATCGAGCTGGCGGTGATCCCGCGCGAGGATATGGCGGGCGCCGCGCCGTCGCCGGACCGGTTCGACGACGCGCTCGACGCGTTGAACGCACGGTATCGGCGATTCCTGCGCGGATGCACGCGGTACGGCACGAGCTCCGAGACGCTCGACGAGGGCCTCATCGATCGCAGCGCGCTCGACCTGCGTGCCCTCATGGAGTTCCACGACGGCGGACCGTTCCCGACCGCGGGCATCCCGTGGTACGCCGTGCCGTTCGGACGCGATGGGCTGATCTGCGCGTACCAGACGCTCGGCTGGAATCCGGACGTCGCACGCGGCACCCTGCGGCTTCTCGCCGGCCATCAGGGGCAGAAGGTCGATCCGTTCACCGAGGAGGAGCCCGGCAAGATCTTCCACGAGCTGCGCCGCGGGGAGCTCGCGCGCCTGGGCGAGATCCCGCACCGGCCGTACTACGGATCGGTGGACGCGACGCCACTTTTCGCGCTGGTGTTCGCCGAGACGATCAAGTGGACCGCGGACCGCGCACTGTGGCGCGAGCTGCTGCCTGCCGCGGAGCGGGCGCTCAACTGGTGCGACACGTACGGGGACCCGGACCGCGACGGCTACGTCGAGTACGGTGCGCGATCGTCGTACATGCGCAGCCAGGGCTGGAAGGACTCGCAGCAGTCGCTGTCGGATCCCGATGGCGAATGGTCGAAGCTCCCCGCGGCCCTGGTGGAGGTGCAGGCCTACGTGTACGCGGCGAAGATGGGCGTCGCGGACCTGTACGCGCTCGACGGGGACACCACGCGCGCCGACCGCCTGCGGGGCGAGGCGCGCGAGCTGCGCGAGCGCTTCGAGCGCGATTTCTGGATGCCGGACGAGGGTTGCTACGCCCAAGCGCTCGACGGGGACAAGAAGCAGGTGCGCGCCGTGACCAGCAACGCCGGACACGCGCTCTGGTGCGGGATCGCGTCACCCGAGCGCGCCGCGACGGTCGTGCACCGGCTCATGTCGCCCGACATGTACACGGGCTGGGGCATCCGCACGCTCTCGAGCAGCTACCCCACCTACAACCCGATGAGCTATCACAACGGCTCGGTGTGGCCGCACGACAACTCGATCATCGCGCATGGCTTCGCGCGCTACGCGTTCCGCGAAGAGGCGGCCGAGCTGGTCAGCGCACTCATCGAGGCCGGTCGCAGATTCCCGAACGCGCGGCTACCGGAGCTCTTCTGCGGCTTCCAGCGCGACCTGCGCTTCTCGTCGCGCCCGGCCGACTACCTCGTGTCGTGCATCCCACAGGCATGGTCCGCCGGCATGGTGTTCCTCTGCCTGCGGACGCTGCTGGGCCTCGCGCCCGACCTCGCGACGCAGCGGCTGCTCGTCGACCCGGCGCTTCCACCGTGGCTCGAGCACGTCGACGTGCGCGACCTGCGCGTCTTCGACACGCGCCTCACGCTCCGGGTTCGGCGCGGACCGAAAGGCGATCGCGTCGTGGGCGGCCGCGGGCGGATCGCGCGCGTGGGGACGGCCGCTCCCGCGTGACGCGCGGCGCGCGCCGCATCCTTCTGGTCCACTACACGACTCCCACCGTCCTCGGCGGGGTCGAGCAGGTCATGAGCGCGCACGCCGAGGCGCTCCGCGACGCCGGCGCGAGCGTGACCATCCTCGCGGGTCGCGGCGGCGCGAAGCCCCGCGGCGTCCGCATCACGCGCGTGCCCGAGGCCGACTCGCGCCACCCACTCGTCGAGCGCGATCTCGCGGCGCTCGCGCACGGCGAACGCGTGCCCGAGCACGATGTGCTCGTCGACCGGCTGCACAAGAAGATCCGGCCGGTGATCGAGCGGGCCGACCGCGTGGTCGTCCACAACGTCCTCACGATGCCGATGAACCTCGCGTTCACGGAGGCGCTCGCGCGGATCGCGTGCGAGCAGCCCGGAAAGTTCATCGCCTGGACGCACGACATCGCCTACTTCGACAAGCGGTACGCGTCCTTCCAGTATCCCGGCGAGCCGTGGGATCTCATCACGCGCGCGCTCTGCGGCGTGCGGTACGTGACCGTCTCGCACGAGCGCGCCGATCAATTCGCGGAGCTGACCGGCTGCCCGCGCGGCGACATCGAGGTCGTGACGAACGGCATCAACGTCGGCCAGGTGCTCGGCCTCTCGCCGGCGGGCGCGCGCATCGCGGAGCGGCTCGCGCTCTTCGACGCGCGCCCGCTGCTGCTCCTTCCGGTGCGGCTCACCCGGCGCAAGCGCGTCGAGGCGGCGATCGATGCGACGGGGGTGCTCCGCGCGCGCGGCCATGCGGCCGCACTGGTGGTGACCGGGACCGCCGGCCCGCACAACGCGGCGAACCGCGCGTATCTCGCGGAGCTCGCGGCACGCGCGGCCGCGGTCGAGGGCGTACACCTGCTCGCCGCGATGGGTCTCCGCATTCCCTACAGCGTCGTGGTCGACCTGTACGCGCTCGCCGACGTGCTGGTCTTCCCCAGCGAGAGCGAGGGCTTCGGCATCCCCATGCTGGAGGCGGGATTGCACAGGATGCCGATCGTGTGCAGCGACATCCCGGCGCTCCGCGAGACCGGCGGCGACGACCCCATCTACGTGCCGCCCGACGCGACCGGCGAGCGGATCGCCGACGCGATCGAGCGCGCGCTCGACACGCCGACGATGCGCATGCGCGCGAGAGCGCAGACGCACGCCTGGCCGCGCGTCATCCGCGAACGCGTACTGCCGGCGATCCTGGGCGGCCTGCGATGAAGTGCATCGTCGCGATCGTCGACCCCGAGCGCGACCGCACGCTCGTCGAGCTCGCGCTCGCCGTCGCCGACGGCGACGAGGTCCTGCTGGCCTCCGTCCTCGAGGTCCCCGAAGGTGAGCCGCTCGCCTCGGTGCAGCCCGAGGCGCGGCGGATGCGCCGCGCGCTCGATCAGCTCGTCCCCGCCGGCGCGCGAGCGCGCACGCTCGTGACCGTCGCCCGTCAGGGATGGCGGTCGATCGAGCAAGCGGTCGCGACCGAGCGCCCGGACCTGCTGCTCATCGGGTGGCGGCGTCCGGGATGGGATCTGCTCGGGACCACCATCGAGGACGTACTGCGCGCGCCGCCGTGCGACATCGCCGTGGTGAAGGGCGCGTTCGCGCGCGCGCGCCGGATCCTGGTCCCGGTGCGAGGCGGGCGTTACGCCCGCCTCGCCGCACACGTCGCGGTCAGCTGGGCGAGAGCGAAGGGCGGCAGCGTCACGTTGCTTCACGTTCGGACCGGCGGCGCCCGCCGCGCACCGAACCTTTACCAGCTGCTCGGTGAGAGCGCCGTCGACGAACGCGTCGATCGACTCGTCACGCGCGGCGGCGATCCGGCCCGTGTCATCGGCGAGGAGCTGGCGGAGCACGACGGCATCGTCTTCGGCGCGACCGGCCGCGAGGGTCAGGAGGATCCGCTCGGCCCGGTCGGGCAGGCGATACTCAGCACGGCACGCGCGGCCGTCGTCGTGCGCACGGCCGTGCCGGTCGCTTCGAGCGTGTTCCTTCCGCAAACGACGCTTCCCGTGGATCGCTCCGAGCGCAGCCGCGTCATCGGCGAGATCGTCGACAAGTGGTTCGTGCAGAACACGTTCAGCTCGAGCGAGTTCGCGGACCTGCGCCGGCTGGTGGAGGCGAAGGAGCGCCAGAACCTCCGCATCTCGGTGGGGCTGCCGACGCTCAACGAGGAAGCGACGATCCGACGGGTCATCCGCGCGATCCGCACGCGCCTCGTCGAGCGCTATCCGCTCGTCGACGAGCTCGTCGTCATCGACTCCGATTCCGAGGACCGAACGTGTGACATCGCGCGCGAGGAGGGCGTACCTGTCGTCGTGCACGGCGACATCCTCCCCGAGTACGGCGCGCGGCGCGGCAAGGGCGAAGCGCTCTGGAAGAGCCTGCACGTGCTCACCGGCGACCTCGTCGTGTGGATCGACACGGACGTGACCGATACGCATCCGAAGTTCGTGTACGGGATCCTCGGTCCGCTCCTGACGCGGCCCGACGTGCAGTTCGTGAAGGCGTTCTACCAGCGACCGCTCCGCATCGGTGGCGAGACCTCGGCCACCGGCGGCGGTCGCGTCACCGAGCTGTCGGCCCGCCCGATCCTCAACCTCTTCTTTCCCGAGCTCTCCGGGATGGTCCAGCCGCTCTCGGGCGAGCAGGGCGGCCGCCGCACACTGCTCGAGCAGGTTCCCTTCTTCACCGGCTACGGCGTCGAGACCGGGCTGCTCATCGACACGCTGGGCCGCGCGGGTCTCGACGCCATCGCGCAGGTGGACATGAAGCACCGGATCCACCGCAATCAGAGCCTCCTCGCGCTGTCCAAAATGAGCTTCCAGATCCTGCAGGTCGCGCTGAAGCGCGTCGGCGAGACGCGCGGTGAACGGATCTGGGAGGAGGCGAACGCAACGCTGAAGCTCATCACCCAGGGCGAGGGCGGCCGGCTGCATCTCGAGATGCACGACATCGCCGCCGCCGAGCTACCGCCGATGGCGACGATCCCCGAGTACAAGGCCGCGCGAGCGCGTTGAAGGTCCTGCGGACCGCCAGCGAGGTCCGCGGCTGGCGCGCGGACCAGCATGGTGTCGGCCTCGTCCCGACGATGGGTGCGCTGCACGAGGGGCACCTCTCGCACATCGAGCGGGCGCGCGGCGAGAACGACGCGGTGATCGCGTCGATCTTCGTGAATCCCACGCAGTTCGGTCCGAACGAGGACTTCCGGTCCTACCCGCGCAGCGAGGAAGCGGATCTCGCGCTCCTCGCGGCGCATGGCTGCGCGGCGGTCTTCGTACCCTCGCTCGAGGAGATGTACCCGCCCGGGGACCAGACACGCGTGACGCCCGGCGCGATCGCGGTCCCGCTCGAAGGAGCGGCTCGGCCGGGGCATTTCGTCGGTGTCGCGACGGTCGTCGTGAAGCTGCTCGGCATCGTTCACCCTGATGTCGCGTACCTCGGCCAGAAGGACTTCCAGCAACTGCGCGTGATCCAGACCGTGGTGCGCGATCTCGCGCTCGGCGTGCGGATCGCCGGAGGACCGACCGTCCGTGAGGCCGACGGGCTGGCGATGTCGTCGCGCAACGCCTACCTCACGCCGGAGCAGCGGCGCGACGCACTCGCGCTGTCGCGAGGGCTCTTCGCCGCGCGAGAGCTGTGGGATCAGGGCGTGCGCGAGCCCGACCGTCTGACGAACGCGGTTCGTCGCCAGACGGACGGACCCGGCATCGCCATCGAGTACGTTTCCGCCGCGGATCCGATGACGCTCGCGGAGCTGCATGCGCCCGCCGACCGCGCCGTCATCTCGCTCGCGGCGCGCGTGGGCAATGCACGTCTCATCGACAACGTGCTTCTGGGCATGGACGTGAGCGAGCTTGGCGACTGAAGCGCTCGCGCTTCCGGTCAAGCGACGGTCGCTCCTGGTCGCGTTCAGCCTCGCGCACTTCGCCCATCACGTCACGAACAGCCTGCTGAGCGCGCTGCTGCCGTTCATCCGCGACGCGTTCGCGCTTTCGTACACGGAGACCGGGTTCGCCGTGACCGCGTACACGATCGCGTCCGGCGTGACGAACGCTCCGCTGGGGCTCGTAGCGGATCGCGTCGGCCGGCGGCGCGTGATCGTCGGCGGCCTCGTCCTCATCGGGCTGTCGAGCGTCGCGATCGCGGGGTCCGGAACGTATTCGCAGCTGCTCCTCGCGCTCATGGTCATGGGCATCGCGAGCGGCACCTATCACGCCCCGGCCTCGGCCATCATCGCCGAGACGTTCTCGCGCGCGCGGCGCGGGATCGCGATGGGCACGCATACGACCGCCGGGCACTTCTCGTTCTTCGCGGCGCCACTCGTCGCCGGATCGCTCGCCGCGGCCGGCACGTGGCGGACGCCGTACCTGGTCTTCGCCGCGGCGCCGATCGCGTGCGCGCTGCTGCTCTGGCGCGTCGCGCCCGCGGGAGCGCGCTCGACCGAGCGGCATGAGTGGCTCGCGACGTTCAACGACATCGCCGCTGTCGCTCGCGCGATCGGCGGGCTGGTCTCGCTCTCGATCGTCTTCCAGGTGCTGCTGTCCGCGGCCCTCGCGTTCCTCAGCCTGTATCTGGTGGACGCGCGCGGCATCTCACCGGCCGTGGCGGCCGCGCTCTTCGGGGTGCCTCAGCTCGCCGGCCTCGTTGGCGCGCCGCTCGCCGGAACGCTGTCCGACCGTTTCGGTCGCCGCGTCGTGCTGCTGCTCGGGCTCGCCGTGACCGGTCCCGCTTCGTGGGCGCTCGTCAGCGTGCCGAACGAGCTCGTATTCCTACCGCTCCTGGTCCTCGGCATCTCGCTGTCCGTCCGCGCCACGACGACGGAGGTCCTCATCGTCGACAACGCTCCGCCGACGCGGCGCTCGACGGTGCTCGGTACGTACTACCTGGTGAATCAGCCGGTCGGCGGCGTCGCCGCTCCGATCTTCGGCGCGATCGCCGGAGCGATCGGCATCGCGTCGGCTTTCGGATGGCTCGCCGCCGCCTTCATCGTCCTCTCGGTGGTCGCGGGCGGCTTCGCCTTACGCCGCTAGCGACCCTTCTTCTTCTGCGTCGCGACCCACGCGGGCGGCCCGCCGTTCGCTTTCACGTCGGCGACCCATGTCGGGGGACCACCGTTCGCGCGAACGTCCGCGACCCACACGGGGGCGTTGCCGTGCGACTCGTCCGACGCCCCGTTGTCCTCGTCGGCGTCGTTCTCGTCGGTCTCGTTCTCCGCCGGCTCGTTGTCAGCGACCTCGTTCTCCGTCTCGTTGTCGGCGACTTCGTTCTCGGGAAGCTCGGTCAGCGCCGCCTCCTGCACCGTCGCTCCGTTATCCGCGCTCTCGGTGGACAGCGCCATGGGATCGTGTGCGTATGCGACCGTCACGCCGAGCATCAGCGCCACCGCGCTCGCCAGAACAGCAAATGCGCGCATCCGATGCACCTCTTTCAGGAATCTTCGTCAGCCCTAACGCGGCCATGGGCATGAACGTTCGCGCTGTGTGGGTGCCGGATGGACGAGCGAGCGCCGTCTGTGGCGGTCGATCGAACGCCGACGAGGCGCGAGCGGTACTGGTTCGTTAGCGCAGGTTGCACGAGAGGGGCTCGGGCTCCTCCTCCGGCCCGATGGATGACCGATCCGCTTCGCCACCGCCGTCCTCGCGCTCGCGACATGCTCGGCACCGCAGAGCATGCCGCCGGCATCGCCAACGCCTTCGCCCACCGCCGCGATCTCGCCAGCCACGACGCCTCAGCCGCTGCCGACCGGCGCGATCCGCTTGGCGGTCGTGCCGGACCGCTCGCGCGCCACGATCCGGGTCCGCGAGCAAGTCGCGAACGAACCCGCGCCGGGCGAGGTGTCGCTGACGACGACCGCGTTCGCCGGCTCGCTCGTCCTGCTCGCCGACGGAACGTTCGCGCCCGGCTCGACGATCGCGGTGACGCTGGACAGCCTGAAGAGCGATTCCGATCTCCGCGACGAGTGGATCAAGATCAACACGCTGCAGACACGTGTCTATCCCTATGCGGAATTCACCGCGGCGCGTGTCGACGGCGTTCCCCTTCCTCTGCCAGCAAGCGGCGAGTGGAACGCGAAGATCGCCGGGACGATGAAGATCTACGGCACCGAACGGCCGCTGGTGTGGGATCTCAAGATCACGCGGTCCGCCGCGCAAACGCGCGCGAGCGGCACCACCGCGTTCCGCTTCGGCGACTACGGGATGGTGGTGCCGGCGAATCGGCTGGTGCTTTCTGTCGTGGACGACCTCCGTCTCGAGATCGACGTCGTGGCGCGCGATGACTGAAACGCATGGCTTCCCGCCCCCGGCACGATCGAGCTGGCCTACCGGGGGAACGCGCGCCAGGCCACCGTTGTAAGAGAAGAGATGCGAACCGGCCTTGTCGCTGTCGCCCTGCTCCTGGCCGCGTGCTCCGTGCCCGCGTCGCCGAGGGCTCCGACCGGTGCTGCGCGGACATCCGAAGCGGCCACGTGTCCGGCGACGGTCGCGGATCCGCGTATCACGCCACCACCCGCGATCACCGATCGCGCGACCTCCTGGCGCGGCAACGACGTGCTGTGGATCGTCCTCCCTCCCGATGGGATCGCACGAGGCAACGGAATGAAGATCCCCGCATACCGTCTGGTGTCAGGACCCATCGAGATGCGCGGGCGGCGGATCGACGGTCCCGCACCGGAAATGCGCTGGACGCCGCCTTCGGGCTACGGCGATTCTGGCTTTCAGGTGACCGGGCCCACATTCCCGGTCGCCGGCTGCTGGGAGGTCACCTACGCGCTCGCTGGGAAAGAGTTGCGCTTCGTGCTGGACGTGCGCATGCCATCACGCGAGGCGGGCCTCCCGTTCACCGACGGCGAGGCCGACTTCATCGTCGGACTGTCGAACAAGGGCGTTGCGATCCGAGACGTGAAGCTCGATCAGAAGCTGCGGCACGCTCTTCCCTCGCGAGACGGCCGCCTCATCGAAACGAAGGACGGATGGGTCGCGGTCGCGTTCTTCAACGACCGCGCGACCGTGCGCGTCTGCGAGATCGGTCCGGGGTACGAGTACCGCCTCGCGCGGGGCGCAGCGCAGGGCTACTTCGGTGCCACCGCGCCGCTGCACTTCTTCGCCAACCAAGAAATGCTGGTCGTCACCGCGAACGAGGAGTTCCGGCTGCCGATCTGGGAGACCTTGGGCCGACCCGATCAGGTGGAATGCTAGTGGCCCGGCGCCTCGGCCCGCTGCGGCGCCAGTGAGGAGACGAGCACCGTCATCGCCTGATTGAGCGAAGCGTCGATCCCGCGTCGTGCGCCTTCGCGGAAGACCGCTCCGCAGATCGCGTCGACCTCGGTGACGCGGCCCGCCTCCACATCCTGAAGCATTGAGGACCGATTCGAGCCGGTGAGGGCGGCCATCTCGCGCCACCACCGCGTCGCTTCGTCCTCGCTCATCGCGGCGCCGCTCGCGCTCGCGACGCGCGCGACCTCGCGGGCCAGCCCGTCGGCGACGCGCGCCGCCCCCGCGTCCGCGAGCAGCTCGGCGTTGGTGCATCCGAGGAGCGCCGTCGTCGGATTCACCGCGGCATTCGTCGCGACCTTGCGCCAGACCGCCGGCCACGGGTCGGGCACGATCGTCACGGTCATACCGCCCGCCGCGAGCGCCTTCGCGAGCTCTTCGAGCTCGTGGAGTGGTCGAGCATCGCCCGGTGGCCCGATCTCGGTGCGGCCGGGCCCGGTCGCCCGCAGCTCGCCCCGCTCATCGAGACGCGCACCGACGTAGATCACGCCGACGGCCGCGCGATCCTCACCCACAGCGTCACGCAGGATCTCGTAGTTGCCGAGGCCGTTCTGGATGGTGAGCGCGACCCCGTCGCGTTTGAGGACGCGCTTGGCGATGTCCGCGGCCCACGCGGTACCGTGCGTCTTGACGCAGACCACGACGGCGTCGACCTCTCTTTCGCCCTCGCGAAGCGGCGCCCTGGTGCGGTCGATGGGGATGACTTCCGCGCGGCCATCGAGCGCGCGCCCGACGACATGCCCGATCGCGCCGAACCCCACGATTGCTACGCGCATGCACGCTCTAACGGCCGGGCAACGATGAGGTCAGACGGCCTTTGGTCGTGCCGATCCCTGCTTCAGCGCCGCGAGCTCGGACTCCTTCATCGTGAAGCTGTGCTCCGCATCCGGGAACCGACCCTCACGCACATCGGCGTCGAAGGCGCGGAGCGCGTCGACGACGGCGGTGCCGATCTCGCCGTAGCGCTTGGCGAACTTCGGCTTGAAGTCGCCGAACAGCCCGAGCACGTCGTGCAGCACGAGCACCTGGCCGTCGCAGTCGGGCCCGGCACCGATGCCGATGGTCGGGATCGACAGGCGCTCGGTGACCATCGCCGCCACCGGCGCGGGGATGGACTCCAGCACGATGGAGAACGCTCCGGCGTCTTCGAGCGCGACCGCGTCGTCGATGAGCCGCCGCGCGGCACGCGCGCTGCGCGCCTGCGTCTTGAATCCGCCGAGCTGCGCGACGCGCTGCGGTGTGAGGCCGACGTGCGCCATGACCGCGATGCCGTTGTCGACCAGCGTGCGCACCGTGTCGACGGTCTCGTGACCGCCCTCGATCTTTACCGCGTCCATGCCGGCTTCCTTGAGGAAGCGCGCCGCGTTCCGCAGCGCGTCGGCGGGCCCGGTCTGGTACGACCCGAACGGCATGTCGCCGATGAGGAGCGGCCGCGACGCGCCGCGCGACACCGCCGCGGCGTGCCGGACCATGTCGTCCATCGTCACCGGAACCGTCGTCGGATGGCCGAGCACGACCATCCCGAGCGAATCGCCGACGAGGATGACGTCGATGCCGGCCGCCTCCACGAGCTTTGCGAACGCGGCGTCGTAGGCCGTCATCATCGTGATGCGCTTGCCGTCGCGCTTCATGGCGACGACATCGGGGATGGTGACCTTCTTGCTGATGGCGGGCGCGCCGCCGTACGAGGATCCGGCGGAAGGATGCTGAGCGTCCATAACGAACCTCCGTCCAGGCCGGCTCGCTGCCGGTCCCGGCGTCAGGACAATCCTAGCGCGTCGATCACGTCGGGCAGCGCGGAGAGATCGGGCAGGACGCGCGTCGGTGTCGTTTCCAGGCGCTCGCGATGACGATCGATGAAGACCGTGCGGTAGCCGAGCGCCGCGGCGGGCCGCATGTCGTGGTACTGGCTCGCGCCGACATGGATCGTGTCCGCGGGTCCAGCGCCGGATCGCTCGGCGAACATACGCCAGTGGCCTGCCGCGGGCTTGTACGAACCGCAGTCCTCGGCGGTGATCGCGCGGTCGGGCTCGAGGCCCAGCTTCGCGATCGACAGCCCCAGCAGGTCACGGTCGACGTTGGAGAGGATCGCGATCTTGCGTCCGCGACGTCGCAGCTCCGCCAGGGCGCCGGGCACTTCGTCGAAGGGCGGCCACGACGCGAGCGATGCCGGCAACGGTGAGCGCGCGCCGCTCGGCAGTGGCGACCCGAGCTGATCGAGCAGCCGGCGTCCGGCCAGATCGAGCACGTCGCCGTAGCGGCGATATGCCTCGGCCTCCACGTCGGCCTCGATCGCGATGTACCGGCGCGCTAGGTCGCGGCGGAGCGCCAGTCCGCGGCGATCCTGCGGCTCCCCGCGCAGGAGCGGAAGCAACGCGTCGGTGATGCCGCGCTCCCAATCGATGAGCGTGCCGTAGCAGTCGAATGTCACCCAGCGCACGGGCACCGCCGCACGATAGAGGCGGCGGGCCCGTGTGCCTTACGGGCGCGCGGAGAAGCGTCGGACCCGCTCGGGCATGTGGCGCCGAGCCCAGGTCAAGAGGAAAGCGTGGAACCGGCGCGATCGCCGTTCGTCGCGGGTCTCTGGCACGCGTCGCGGCGCCGCCCGATCCGACTTGCGCTGATCCATGGCTGCCTCCTTTCCGAAGACCGCAGCATCGTCGCGCAAAAGCTCGCGGACCATCGCACGCCGCACGGTCGGATAGTCACCTCCGGCACTGAAGGACCGACGCGCATATGTCGCCTAAAGTGCCCGCCATGCGAAAGAGCGAGCTCGCCGCGCTGATGCAGACCACCGAGGCGACGGAGATGCGCAGCTATCTCGAAGCCGATCCTGGCGTCGTGAGAGGCGGCGGAGTGGCCGTGCGAACGATCGCTGGTGTGATCTGTCTCGGCATGCGCGCGATGGACGACGGGTTCCTCAACCGAGCGCTCGGCTTTGGGACCGTCGCGGAGGCGACGCCGGCACTCCTTGCGCGCATCGAGCGTCACTACGCGTCTCTCGGCCACGCATCGCGGATCACCGTCGCCGACCGTCACACGCCCCGCGCCGCGATCCGGATGCTGGAGCGCAGCGGATATGAGCCGCTGCGCGAGTCGGTGGAGTGGATCTACGGCTACGATCGCGCACGCCCTCCGAAAGCGCGTTCCGTCCCGGGACTGGAGATCGAACGCATCGGCGCGGCGGACGCCGAGACGTATGCGGCACTCGCGTTCGAGAGCTTCAGCGAGCGCGGCGAGATGTTCAGAACGATCGTCGCGGCGCTCATCCGTCGCCGCGCACGCGGACGACGGCTCGCGGTCTACCTCGGCCGTGTCGACGGCGAGCTCGCGGCGACGGGGATGCTCTTCGACGTGCGTCCCGTCGGCGGCCTGGGCAACGGAAGCGTGCGACGGAAATTCCGCGGACGCGGTATCCAGGGCGCGATGATCGCCCACCGCATGCGCGTCGGATGGGAGCGCGGCCTGCGGCTCTTCTTCGCGCAAACGCAGAACCCGGTGTCCGCGCACAACATGGAGGAGCTCGGCTGGTGGAAGCTATATGACGAGGTCGACTGGGTGAAGCCTTAGCGCGCGAGGCGTTCCGCGAGCTTCGACACGAGACGACGCGCGATCTCGGTCTTCGCGAGGAGCGGCAGCGCTTCGACGCCGTCGGCGCTGACGAACGTGACGCGATCGGTGTCCGAGCCGAATCCCGAGTCGGGATCGGCGCAGTCTCCTCGCCCGTCTCCGCCTTGAAGCCGATCACGATCATGCCGGCGCGTTTTCGCGGCGGCGATTGCCTTGAGAACGTCTGGCTTCTCGGTGAGGCTCGGCACGAGCTCGTTGCGGACGTCAGGCTTCTTGATCTTCCGATGATGAACTGCGCACAGAACCGGCGCCATAGCGGCACGATCCCGCCCGGTGCCGCGGCGACGAGGCGAGAGGAAGAGCTGGCCGCGGCGGTTTGAAAAGGATGACGCGCCCGGGCTAGCGCCAGTTTGCCTGGAGGACATGAACAAGGACATCGCTGATCTCGTCAAATATTGATTGGGCATAGTTAATGCGGCGCTTCGATGATGCGATAAGGCGATGGACGGTCTGGCTTCTCTGCCTGCGATCCTGGTCGGTCTAACCTTCGTGATAGCTGCTGCAAATAAGCTGCGCGATCCGCACGGCTTTGCGCTCGGCGTTCTTGACTACGAGATTCTCCCGCCGCGCATCGCTTTGACGTTCGCCCGAGCACTTCCCTTCGCGGAAGTCCTCGTTGGGATCACGCTGCTCGCCGGCGTGTGGCCTCTAGGAAGCGGTCTCGCGTCGGCCGCTCTCCTTTTCAGTTTTCTTTGCGCAGTAATAGTCAACATGGGGCGGGGACGGTCCATCGACTGTCACTGCTTTGGTTCTCTAAGCGGCGAGGCAATCAGTTGGCCCACCGTGGTCAGGCTCTTGTCCCTCCTCGGCTGCGCCGGCGTCGTCGTTTCACAAGGGAATGCCACGCCCCTCATGCGAGCGGAAGTGGCGCCGGTGTTTCTGCTTGCGGGAGGAGGTCTCCTCCTGCTGTACCTCGTCGGAGCTGCGCCCGCGAGTTGGCGAGCGTTACGGACGAAGAGCAATCCCGCCCCGAGTCATCATGGCACGCGAGTGAGTTTCCGCAATCTGCCCTTGATGCCGATAGCTGTCGTCGTCAGGGACAGAACTCATGAAACATCGCGGTGTGGAGGGTGCCCATGAACGAACTGTGGCTCGCGTCCTACCTGCTCCTTTGGGTGGTTGTCGCGGGACTGTCGTTCATCGTCATGGGCTTACTTCGTCAGTTGGGCTTGATTCAGCTTCGGCTCGGTCCGGATCCGGGCGTCCTGATCACGCAGGAAGGCTTGGAGCGAGGAACGCTCGCGCCTGAATTTGCCGCCCTGGACGTCGTGAACAAGCAGCAAGTTCGCCTGTCGGATCTAAAGAGTCAGCGAGTACTCGCCGTCTTCCTGACCCCGACCTGCATCGCATGCCGCCAATTGATGCCGCACCTCAAAGAGATTGCTAGAGATAGTCGACGTAATGTCTCGGTGCTGACGATTTGCCATGGGAGTGAGGTGACCTGCGGCGAATTTGCCAAGGTATACCGCCTCGACTTTCCTCTTTCTGCTCGATGCGACGAATTCGATCGCCGAGGCATACGAGGTTCGAATGACTCCGTTTGGTTTTCTGATCGGCGCCGATGGAGTGATCCGACTTCGCGGGATCGTCAACTCCTGGCCCCAGCTCGAGGCGTTGATAGAGGAAGAGGGCACAGTTAGCTCGAAGCCATGGCCATCGCTTTCCCCGGCGGCCATGCCCTCGACGCACCCAGAAAACAACGCCATTCGGGATCTTGGCATCCCCAAGGTCAACCCACAACCGACCGCGGAATCCGCCGCAACAGGCACCGTTGGAGATGCGGGAGAAAGACCATGGACACCTTAGCGGAACGATTGGCGGCGCGACTGGCCGGAAGATCCTCTCGGAGAGGATTTATCCGGTTCACGGGAAAGGCAGCGCTGGGACTGGCATTGACCTTGAGCGGCTCATCGCTCGCGTACGCCGACTCTTGCCCATGCGGCTGCGGAGGGCAGTGCCCGTGCTGGGGCTGCGGAAACGACTGCACCAACTGCGCACTCGGCGGCGGATGTAGCAGCTCATGTACCTCTGGTGGAAATTGGAACTGCTGTGTCAATGGTTGTGTCATGAACTGCGCTGAGTGCTGCTGCGGCGGCACCGCCTGCCACTGCTTCATATTCATCGGTCAGAGCTGCGGCAGCCCGAACTGTCCTTCGCTTCCGGTGGGTGTCATGCCCGAAGCCCAGCATGTACCCCGCGCAGCCGCCTACGTAGAAACGCGAAGACTGTGACGATGCTTGCACGACCTGGCAGCGCAAGTCGACGGCTTGCTTTCGGCACGATGCTCTTGGGTGGGCTCACGGGGATCCTTCTCGCGCAGTTGCTCGCGGCGGTGAATTCCGCGGCGGCGGTCGGTCTCGCTTTCGTGACTGCGACGGCGTTGCTAATCGGATGGTCCAACGGTGCTAGTCCCTGAGGGGGCGCGATGATCGCTGAGATCACGCCCCTCGTGCAGGCGGCGGACACTCGGGTTTGGCGCAGCGCAGCGATGGCTCACGCTGTCGGTGCCGTCGTCTCAGCAGGCGTTCTAGGGCTGATTCTGGGAGCGGGAGGGGGCATCCTGGGCGTCTTCGCGACGCAACTTACGCGGATTCAGATAGCAGGCATTGGGACCGGAGTGGCGGCACTGATACTCGTCGCTTGCGCGGCCCGAGAGGCAGGCCTAGTTCGAATACCGATGCCTTCGCTTCATCGACAGACGCCGCAGTGGTTCAAGAGGGAGTTCGGTCCCGTCTGGAGTGGACTGCTCTGGGGAGCCGATCTTGGTCAGGGCTGGACGACGCACATTCTCTACACCGGGTATTACGGTCTCGTGGCGTGGGCCATCCTGGGGGCCAATCCAGCAACTAGTGCTATCGCGTTCGCTGCATTCGGACTTGGTCGCGCGCTGCCGGTGATCGTTGCGGGCCTGCGCACACATCGCGACCCGACGAGCGTGAGCAGGATGTTCCTCCTGCGGCAGCCCGTTCTTCAGCAGCTGAATGCAGTTGGGCTTGCCCTGACCGGGGTGCTTCTTCTGAGAGCGGCATTTCTTGGCACAGCGTGAGCGGCAAGGTGGGCTCGCTGTTGCTCGTGGCCCGGCAAGCAGCCTGCGAAGCAGTTACGGCCGTTGGTTCGCACTCGGCGCACTAATCGTCGCTTCGGCATGCATGACCTCGTCGACTCAGCTGACGTCGTCTCCGAGTCCAGACTTGAGTAGACCCATTGCGGGCGAATCCCTCCAGGGTCACGTTCGTCTGCCGGCGGACCTACCACGTCTTCCGGAGGAAGAACTAGTCGCGGACGCTGTGACAAGCACCGGATTCGACATTCGCCTTATCAGTGAATCGAAATTCCAAGAGGTCCTCGGCATCCGATACCCCTCGCGCGGCTTCGGTGGAATGCTCGCGGGAAGTCCAGCTCGCATCGAGATGCTGATACTCGACGCTCCCGTCCGAGATCTCCGTGTCTGCCCGGCCGGTACCTCCCAGAACCCATATAGTTTCACGGTCGTAATCGACGGTCGAACCGTCGGCTCTGGCGGGGGTCTGAAGCAAACGTACTTCGCTGTAAGCGACCGGTTCTTCTTTCTAACTTCGGAGGCAAGGTTACGCGACGCCCTTCGCGAGAAACTGACCCTGAGTATCCCTACCTGCTAGCGACCTGGTCCACCCCGAGTTCGAGATCCAGGCGCCATGCCCCTCCACCGCATGCGCGTCGGATGGGAGCGCGGCCTGCGGCTCTTCTTCGCGCAAACGCAGAACCCGGTGTCCGCGCACAACATGGAGGAGCTCGGCTGGCGGAAGCTATATGACGAGGTCGACTGGGTGAAGCCTTAGCGCGCGAGGCGTTCCGCGAGCTTCGACACGAGACGACGCGCGATCTCGGTCTTCGCGAGGAGCGGCAGCGCTTCGACGCCGTCGGCGCTGACGAAGGTCACGCGATCGGTGTCTGATCCGAATCCCGAGTCGGGATCGGCGACGTCGTTCGCGACGACGAGATCCAGCTTCTTCTCGCGGAGCATGCGCTCGGCCTCCGCCGTCGCGTCGCCGGTCTCCGCCTTGAACCCGATCACGATCATGCCGGCGTGTTTCGCCGCGACGATGGCCTTCAGAACGTCGGGATTCTCGGTGAGGCTCAGCAGGAGCTCGTTGCCGGTGTCGCGCTTCTTGATCTTGCGCTCGAGCTTCTCTGTCGGTCGGTAGTCCGCGACCGCCGCGGCCATGACCACCACGTCGGCGGGAAGCAGACCCAGGACGGCATCGCGCAGCTGCTCGGCGCTTTCGATCCCGACGTAGTGCACACCGCTCGGCGCAGCGAGCGCGGTCGGGCCCGACACGAGGAACACCTCCGCGCCCGCGGCGGCGGCCGCCGACGCGATCGCGTAGCCCATCTTGCCGCTCGAGCGGTTGGAGACAAAGCGCACCGGGTCGATCGCCTCGACGGTCGGACCCGCGGTCACAACGATCCGCCGGCCCGAGAGCGCCTGCGACACACTGAGCGCCTCGGCGATCGCCGCCTCGATGCGTTCGAGCGACGCGAGACGTCCCGGCCCGACGTCGCCGGAGGCGAGCGGACCCGACTCCGGCTCGACGACGCGCACACCACGGGAGCGCAGCACCGCCACGTTCTCGCGCGTCGCGGCGTTCTGCCACATGTGCGTCTCCATCGCGGGCGCGACGACGAGCGGGGCGTCGGTCGCGAGCACGGTCGTCGCGATGAGGTCGTCGCCCAGTCCGTGCGCGAGCCGAGCGAGCACGTGCGCGGTCGCCGGCGCGATCACGACGACATCGGCCTGACGGCCCATCGCGACGTGACCGGCGGCCCGCTCGTCCTGGATCTGGAACATCTCGACCTCGACCGGCCGGTACGTCAGTGCCTGGAAGGTGAGCGGACGGACGAATTCCGTCGCGGACCGCGACATGACGACCTGGACCGTCGCACCCGACTGCACAAGCCGCCGCGCCAGCTCGACGGACTTGTACGAAGCGATCGAGCCGGTGACGCCAAGCACCACGAAGCGGCCGCGCAGCACGTCGCTCATGTCGCGTTCAATTCGTACAGGAGACGCAGGCCTTCGAGTGTGAGGTCGTCGTCGACGCGCTCGATCCCCTTCGCGAGTGGCGCGATCGTGGCCGCGAGACCTCCGGTCGCGATGACCGCGGGCTTTCCCGGCAGCTCGGCCATGATCCGCGCTAGCAGTCCTTCGACGAGTCCGACGTAGCCGAACACGAGCCCCGAGCGCAGACAGTCGGCGGTGTTCTTTCCGATCGCCGCGGCCGGCGGCGTCAGCGGCACGCGGAAGAGCCGCGAGGCGCGCCCGAAGAGGGAGTCCGCGGAGACCTCGAGGCCGGGAGCGAACGACCCGCCGAGAAAGTCTCCCTCCGCGCTGACGACATCGAAGTTCGTCGTCGTCCCGAAGTCGACGATGACGGCGGGGCCGCCGTACCTCCGGTGCGCCGCGAGCGTGTTCGCGATGCGGTCCGCGCCGACCTCGGACGGATTGTCGACGCGCAGACGGACGCCGGTCTTGATGCCGGGTCCGATGACGAACGCGGCGCGATCGAGATACCGCTCGGCCATCCGCGTGAACGCCTGCGTCAGAGGCGGGACCACGCTTCCGACGACGAGCGCGTCCAGATCGTCGAGGGCCAGGTCCTCCTGCGCGAGCAGTCCGTCGAGCGTGACGGCGAGCTCATCCTCGGTCCGGTCGTGCACGGTGACCAGGCGCCACGTGCGGATGAGACGATCGTTGTCGTACGCGCCGACGACGATGTTCGTGTTGCCGACGTCGACCGCGAGCACCGTGGTCATCTAATCGTTCGATTCGGTCGCGCCGGTGCGCAGGC
>WNFU01002296.1_pt1 | contig 26175 bp, 20 predicted proteins | sample 5400121 | NCBI WGS metagenome assembly WNFU01 (sample SAMN13153360, study PRJNA577476) | soil metagenome | isolation source: 100 cm soil or saprolite under grassland replicate 1 | place: USA:California | collected 2016-06-15 | reverse complement strand
CGCTGCTGTAGCTCCGAGATCTCTCTCGCAAGCCGCTGCAACGGCGGATAGGCCTCAGAGTAGCGGTACCTGTAGGTGCGCAGCAGCGCCTGCTTGTCGCTCAACTCCTTAAGCGCATTCGACAACTCTGGCGCATGCTGCACGGACCCCTGCACGGACCCGATGGCGGACAACGCCTCCGTCGGTAGCCCGTCTCCGCCACCACCTTCAGCCAATAAGCGATCGATCGCCTCGCGGTCCCGGCGCAACTGGTCGCGCTCGACCGCCATGTCGAAGAAACTCGTGCGAATCGGGTCCCGGGTCTCCGCCGTGGCTTTCCGGCCCGCCGGTTGATCCGAGGGCAGGGTAATGGTGCGCGTGCGGAATCCTTGCAGCGCGGTTTCCGCCGAGTCGAGATTCCGCTGCGCGGTGGTCAGCTGGTCTTCGAGGATCTTTGTCAGCTCGGTGAGCTTTTGGCGCTTCAGTTGGGCCGCCACTTCCACGTAGCGCTGGGCCACGGCGTTCAGAATGCCGGAAATCAAGACCGGGCTCGGGCCCCGCAGTTCCAACGCCAGGAAGTTGCCGTTCAAGTCCATCCGGATGTCCAACTGCTCGCCGAGCCGCAGGGCGGCGTCGCGCGGCGGTACGAGGGCGAACTCGATGGTGCGACCGGGGGGCAAGCTCCCCGGCGGTGGGGCCCAGCGGAAGCCAAGCCGGCTCCCTATCGAGTCGCCGAGCGTTCCCCGCTCGAGGTCGACTCCTGCGGCCGAGGCCAGAGTGTATCCCCTGCCGTCAGCGCCGACGCTCAGCCGGTAGTCCCCCGGGCGGAACGTCTCACTCACGCCAAAGCTGTCGAAGCTCGGTCGGTCGCTGGGCCGTTTCACCTCGACGTATAGACGCAGGTCCCGCACAACCTGGTCTAACACGATGTACGACCGCAGCAACTCCACCCAGGCATCGGCGTCGAGCAGCGCGCCCTCGCGGATCGGCCCTCGGGTGTCAGAGCCGCCGTTCCCGCGCTGATCCGGGACGTCAACCCACACGTTGGCCTGCGCCCTGTAAATCGGACGCAGCACGCGAGTCGCCGCGAAGGCCGCGCCCAGGCCCAGCATCACCATGAGGACGACGACCCATTTGAAGCGCAGCAGCGCACTCGCAACACGCCGCCAGTCAGGGCCCGCCTGTTCTTCGAGGTGAGACGGCGTGTGTGGGGAGGGGGCTCGCCCCAGCTCGACCGACGCGGGCTGGTCGCGAATCGCGGGAAGAGGCCTTGGATTCATCAGCGGCTCACGAAGCAAGACCTATACCGCCCATGTCTCGCTCGCCAGGCGCGCGCGGCGCCGTAGCGCGCGTCCAACAAGCGCGGTGCACGCGCCACATCGCATCGAAGCCTCACATTACAGACGGCACACGCCTTGCGATTCACGCGGGCATGACGTTTCCTCAGCTGCATTCGTTCTCTTGGACCGCCAACTGCGCACCGCGGAGCTGCGACGCGGGTCGGCGCATTCTCAACGTCGTGATAGCGACGCTGGCGTTGGTGCTCGCCCTGCCATTGATGGCTGCAATCGCCGTCCTGATCAAGCTCACGTCCCGCGGCCCCGTGCTGTTCACGCAGCCGCGAGTCGGTCTCGATCGTCGCGCGCTTGGCAACGCCGGGGGCAACGCCCGGCGCCATGCTGACCACGGCGGCCAGACGTTTACCATGTACAAGTTCCGCACAATGCGCGTGAACGGTAGAGCAACGCAGGAGGTCTGGGCGCAGCGCGACGATCCGCGCGTGACCGCAGTGGGTGGCGTGCTGCGCAAGCTCCGGCTCGACGAGCTGCCGCAGTTCTGGAACGTGCTGGTGGGCGATATGAACGTCGTCGGCCCGCGCCCGGAGCAACCTGCGATTTTCGCGTCCCTGTGCGAGCAGATAAGCGAATACTCGGAGCGCCAGCGCGTTTTGCCGGGCATCACCGGCTGGGCCCAAATCAACCGGGCGTACGATAGCAGCGTGGACGATGTTCGAGAGAAACTCACCTACGATCTGGAGTACATCCGTCGCCGCTCGGCGCTCGAGGACTTGAAGATCATGCTGCTCACGCCTGCCGTAATGCTCGGCCGGCGGGGCGGTTGGTGACGGCCAGCCGCCCGCTTTCCAACCCTCGTCTGGTCGTCGCGTAGGGACAATTCCCAGGCTGGCATGCCGGGAATCCCTGTCACCCCAAAGGATGGTCGGACCGAATCTTGCCTAGCTGGCGACACGATATGGCCTTGGTCCTAATCGTGGGCGCGGATGGGCAGCTGCTCGACCCGGTGGCCGCGGAGCTAGAGGTCGGCGGGCACGCCGTGCTGAAGGTGCCCTCGGCCCCGGCCGCGCTGGCGGCCGTGCGCCGCAACTCTCCCGATGCGATCGTCGTCGCGGCCGCGCTTCCCGACCTGGAGCCCGCGGAGCTGTGCCGCCTGCTGCGGCGCGAGCCGCGCATCACTCCCCACACGGGCATTTTTATCGCCGGCGACCTGCCGTCAAGCGACGCTCGGCGCGCCGCGCTGAGCGCGGGCGCCTCCGACATCCTTGGCCAGCCGCTCGACGTCGCTGAGCTGCTCCTCAAACTCGACACCTACACGCAACTCAAGACCTTGGCCGAAGAGATGCAGGCAGCCAGTCTCGTGGATCGCGAGACGGGCCTTTACAACCTTCATGGTCTTGCGCGACGTGTCGAGGAGTTGGGAGCGCTGTCGGCGCGGGCGCACCACGCGCTCGCGTGCGTCGTGCTCGCGATCGAGGTTGAGGACGCCGTCGCCATGCCCGAGGTGGCTACGTTCTGCGCCCATACGATCAAGGGCGGCGTCCGACATTCGGACGTGCCGGGCCGGATCGCCGCCGCGGAGTTCGCTGTCGTGGCGCCGCGGACTGGCGCTCACGGCGCGGTCCGACTCGCGCAGCGGCTCGGGGGCGTGATGCAGCGCCGCTCGCACGACGCCGCCGTCGCCGTTCCGGCGTTCCGCCTGCGCACAGGCTTCGACGCGGTCAGTAACGTCGCGTACGCGCCAGGCAGCGCGAGCGATCTACTGGTGCGAGCGCGCCGCGCGTGGCACGCCGACGCAGAGTCGCGGCTCGGCTGGATTCGACCTCACGAGGACTGAGCACCTCGACGCGTCGGCTCCCACAGTGCTGTCCCCCGCCCCCCCAGCGCTCTGATCCAGGCCTGCAGAGCGGCGATGTTCCCACTCACCGCGTAGGCGGGCACCGCGATCAGCCGCGGGACCGGTCGTCCCTCCGGCCACACCCAACCGATCGCCGTCACCACCGCGACGAGTCCCCCGAGCGCCAGCGTCGCGGCGGCCCAGCGGCGCTCGGGCGCGAGCCACGCGAGCGCCGCCGCCACGGGGAGCGCCATCCACGGCAAGAGCCAACGACACAGTTTGTGGCTCCACAGCATCCACGCGAAGAGACCGTGACGTCTTGGGTCGAGCAGGTGGCGCTTGTACCATAACGTCCTGAGGCCGCGCGCCATCGTGCGTACTTTGCGACGGTACTCGCGTCGCAAGGAGCCGCTCCGGGGCACGTAACAGATCGCGGCGGGAACCGACACGGCACAGTACCCCTGTTCCCGCGCCACCAGTGCCGCCCCGAAGTCCCGGCTCAGTCCGTCCGGCATGCTCTGCATATGCAGATCGCGACGAATCGCGTATAGACATCCTGACGCCCCGACAATGCCGGACACGCTGGTTTCGAGATCACGCACCCACAGTTCGTAGCCGACGTAGGCTTGTTCCCCGGGATTCAGGCGCTCATCGACGTTAGAGACGCTCACGTCGCGCCCCGAGGCAACACCGACCGACGGGTCGTCGAAGGCCGCCACAAGGTGCTTCACAGCTCCCACGTCGATCCGCACCGAAGCATCGGTGTTAACGATGATCTCCCCAGTGAGGTGAGACCTGGCGGCGTTTTCCGCCGCAGTCTTGCCGCACCGCTGCGGCAGGCGCACGAGTTCGACGCCTCGCGAGGCGAACTGAGTGACGATCTCGTCGGTGCCGTCGGTAGATGCATCCGAAACGACGAGGATCTGCCGGCGCTCGGCGGGATACTCGATGGCGAGAATCCGTTCGAGCGTGCCGGCGATCCCTTCGACTTCGTTGTAGACGGGCAGCGCGACGCTGATCGTGGGCCAGTCGGCGGCACGGCGCCGGGGCCGGTCCGGCGGTGCCCTCCGAACCACCCGCAGGAGCTCGAGGATCGCCGGATAGCCCAGGTATGTGTAGGCACAGAGGGCGACCGCGGCGACCAGCAACACCACCGGGAGGGTCGGAGCGAAGGGCATCGCTCGCCCATCAACAAATTCCGTGCCGGTCCTGGCCTCCCCGCCGTGGCGGTTGCGCAACAGCCCGCCGCGGCGGGCCCCGCTGCGCCGACGCAACGCGCTCGGGACACGTCGGAACGGAAGTAATCCTCAGGAAGGAATAGGAACTAATCCCCAAGAGGGATGGAAGTCTGTTTCGCCCCCCGCATACTCATGCTGCATCGACATGTCCATCGTCCGGTTCATGGTGTCGCGCGTCCCCTCGAGAATCAGATTCGCGGTGCGCCACCGCGTCGCGTGTTGCCGGATCGCGATAGCGTGGCCCGATCCCTGCGTTAGGCGTCGGCGGGAGGAGCGATCATGTCGATACCGCTAGGATCAAACAACGGCGCGCACCCCGACGCAGTCAGCGTCAACGCGCTGCTGTCCATCGGTTCGGGAACCAAGGCCAACATCCGCACCCTGGTCGTGGACGATGAGCACAGCCTGCGCGAGACCTGCGGCAGCCTGCTCACCAGTGCGGGGCACGATGTGACCGTCTGCGGCCGGGGCCAGGAAGCGCTGGATATACTCAAGCGCCAGCCCTTCGACATCGCGCTCGTGGACCTGTACATGTCCCAGGTCGACGGCCTGACCCTGCTCCGTGCCGCCTTGGCCACGAACCCGGGCACGATCGTCATCATGATGACCGGCAACCCGAGCGTCGAGTCGAGCATCGAGGCGCTACGCCAGGGTGCCTGGGATTACCTGCCGAAGCCGTTCTCGGCGCAGCACCTGCAAATCACAATGGGACGAGCGGCCCACACCGTGCTGGTCGCCCGGGAGACGCGCGATCAACAGGAGGATCCCGAGCGAAGTCAGGAAGCGGGCGAGAAGGTCGCGCTGCTCGGAACGTCCGCTCCGTTCCGCAGGGTCATCGAGCTGGCGCGCCGTGTGGCGCCGACTGACGCCTCTGTGTTCATCACCGGCGAGAGCGGCTCGGGCAAGGAGCTCATCGCCCAGTTCATTCACCAGCACAGCCGGCGTTCCAGCCGGCCCTTCGTCGCGGTCAACTGCGCCGCGCTCCCGGAGGCACTCCTCGAATCCGAGATGTTCGGGCACCGCAAGGGCGCCTTCACCGGCGCCGTGCGCGACAAGCCCGGTTTGCTCGAGACGGCCAACGGCGGGACGCTGTTCCTCGACGAGCTGGTGGAGATGTCCAAGCCGATTCAGGCGAAGCTGCTCCGCGTCATCCAGGACGGCGTGGTGCGGCGCGTCGGCAGCGAAACGACGGATGCCGTAGTGAACGTCCGGTTCATTGCGGCCACGAACGGTGATCCGGAAGCTGCGGTAAAGGCTGGCACGATGCGGCCAGACCTCTACTACCGCCTGCGCGTGGTGCCGATCAACGTGCCCCCGCTCCGTGAACGGCCCGAAGACATCCCGTTGCTCACCGAACATTTCCTCTCGACGTACTGGATGCGGCACCGCAGGCAAGGCGCGTCGTCTCCCAAGCTGTCCGATGACGCGATCCGCACGCTGTGCAGCCACCCCTGGCAGGGAAACGTGCGCGAGTTGCAGAACGTGATCGAGCACGTGGCAGTACTCACCGAGCCGGGGGCCGCCATTCGGTCTGAGGATCTCCCGCTCACCATCGAAGCGCGGTCGCCCGTCGGTGCGAACCCGGGATCGCTCATCTCGACGCTGGTCGATGAGAGCTATCACGGCGCGCGCGACCAGATCATCGCGCAGTTCGAGGTGCAGTACCTGTCGTGGTTACTCGGCCGAGCGGGCGGGAACCTGTCGAAGGCCGCCCGGATCGCCGGCGTCGACCGCACCACCCTGTACCGCCTGATGGAGCGGCACGGCCTGCAGCGCAGCCCCAACGCCGTGTGGGTGGTGGAGCGGGAGTCTACCGCCGAGCCTGAAGCAACTCCGGAGTCGCAGCCGGCCGTTTAGGTCCAGCGGCCGGCCTCACGGAGTCACCAGCCCCTAGACGACCTGCGGGCCGGAAGTACGCGCCTCGTCGACCGCCTCGTAGCCCGGCAGGTAGTACGAGTAGTAGGCGTAATAGCCATGGGCCGCACCGTGCGGCACATCGTTCAAGACCGCACCGAGCAGGCTCGCCCAGCACCACCCCTCGCCCACCGTGCCGCGTTCCAGGTCCACGCCGTCGGCCGACGCGAGCGTGTACGCGCGCCCGTGCCCACGGACACTCAGCTTGTAGTTGCCGGGGCGGAACTCGTCTTTCACACCGAAATCCGCGAAGCTCGCGCGGTCGGCCGGACGTTTCACCCCGAGGTACAGCCGAAGATCTCGGACGACTTGATCCAGCACGATATACGACCGCATCAGTTCGACCCAGTCGTCGGCGTCCAGCAGGGCGCCTTGCCGGATCGGGCCCGGCGTGTCTGATGCGCCCTCTCCACGCCGGCCCGGGACGTCCACCCAGACGTTGGCCTGCGCTCTGTAGACCGGACGCATCACGCGAGTCGCCGCGAAGGCGCCGCTCACTCCCACCAGCACCATCAGCAGCACGACCCACTTGAAGCGGAGCAGTGCGCTCCAGACACGACGCCAGTCAGGACCGGATTCTTCCTCGGGCATGGGCGGCGGGCATCTGCGGTGGGCTGGCCCGCCGGAGAACCGGAGGCGCAGACTCAGGACGGATTGCGGGGAGCGGTCTGGGATTCATGTGGAGTCCAAGGTGGCAAGACCTGTACCGCTCAGGGAAACAGGGTATACGCCCGTCGGCGTCGCGCCGTTCCAGCAGAGCGGTGCGTACGCCATCTTGCGTTCACGCAGCATGGTCACCACTCCCCTTCCAGGCGGCTCAGGAACGCGTTGCCGCCGAGGATGGCATCGCGGAGCTCCGGGTCCTCGCAGTGGACCAGTGTCCACTGCCCGCCCTGCCGGAAGTAGCAATGCCGCGCCGACATCACTTCGACCATGCTGGGCTCGAACCCGCCCGACAGCATCCTCGCACCCTGGCTCCACGCGTCTTCCAGGAGCGCCTCGAACACAACGGCCGGGGCGCCCTTTCTCGCGACGAGTTGCAGAACCTCAGCCATGCCGCTCGGATCGACAGCATAGAGAAACCAGCCGGCGGGCTCGCGCCGGGCATCGCGGACCAGCCGCCGGCGCAACACGCGCCGGGGTTCCTTTTGCTGCGCGACGCGCAACTGCCACTCGAGCCACTGTTCGTCGTATTCGGGCTGGAGCGCGCGCTTGGCGAGCAGGTCGGGAAGTCGCGTCGCCAGCACTTCGAGCGGAAGGTCCTCGACCGAGTATCCGTGATTCGTGGGGCGCGAAGCCGCGACCCACGGCGCGAGCACCCTGTCGGCCACCCAGCCCACCGGCCGCAGTCCATCCGTGATCACTCCCGGAATCCCCTTCGCGCGGAGCCACGCCAGCGCATGCCGGGCGGGGCGAACCGGCCGTTGCCACTGCCAGCTGTACAGCAACACCGTGGCGCCGCCAAGCGCCTCCCAGATCCGGCGCCCGGCGTCGTTGCCGATGTCGGAGATCAGCAGGTCCTGCGGCCCGGCAAAGAGCCGTCGCACAAGCCGGGTGGCCACGAACGGCGTCGCGTTTGGAGACACCATGAGCTTCGTGGGGGTCGCCACGCGCAGCCGGCGCCCACGCCAGCGGAGTCGCTTCGGTTGCACGCCGACAAATCCGTCGATCGATCCTTCGGTGTTCACGTGCACGAACGACGGGAGCTCCGCGTCATACCAGGGATTCTCGAAGAACACGCGCTCGAAATACGTCGCGAGCTCGGCGGAGTCATGGTGACCGTTCTCCAGGAATGCCTGGCGAAACAGGTCGGCGACGGGAGGGATGTCATCTCGCTGGAACGGGCGAATCAGGTCCACGCGCTCTGCCTCTGCTCTCCGCGGAGTGCGGCGACGTCGTGTTTCCCGCTGGGAAGGCGGGGCAGCGCATCCCGCACCTCGAAGCGTGCCGGCTGCATGGGGCGCGGCAGCTCGACGCCGACATAGAGCCGCAGGCGCTCGAGGGAACCGCCGCCGGCGAGCACCACAAAGGCCACGATCCGTTCCCCGCGCGCCTCGTCCGGCTCGGATGTGATGATGCACTCGGCAACCTCTCCTGACGCATACACCACAGTCGCGATCTCATCAGGACTGACACGATATCCGAGCGTCTTGATCATCCGCTGCGATCGGCCCACGAAGTACAGCCAGCCATCCGCGTCCTGACGCACGAGATCACCGGAGAACACCACCCGCTCCGAGTCCGGCGCGCCCGCGGGCCTCAGCGGATTCGGGCGAAACACGCGCGCGGTTTCTTCCGGGTCGTTCCAATAGCCGAGGGTGACGGTGGGCCCGCGATGCACGAGCTCGCCCACCTCGTCGGGCGCGCACGGCGTGAGATCTTCCCGGAGCACCAGTACCTCGGCACCTGGGATTGCCTTGCCCATCGAATCCGGCCGCCGGTCGACCTCTTCCGGCGGCAGGAACGTGCTGCGCAGGACTTCCGTCAATCCGTACATCAGGAAGAGCCGGGCGTGGGGCTGCGCGCGCCGCAGCGCCCGAACCACCGGGACGGGAAGATGGCCGCCCGCGTTCGTAGCGATTCGCAGGGACGGCACGGGCTGGTCGCGGAATCCGGGCACATTCAGCAGCTGCTGCCACAATGGTGGGACCGCCGCGAGCACCGTGACGCGCTGCGCGCGCAACTCCGTGACGACCTGGGAAGCCAGGGGCGAGCGCGCGACGACCAGCGTGGCGCCACTTCCAGCAGCGCAGAGCACCTGGCTCATCCCGTAGACAAAGCTGAACGGGAGGATACTGGCGATCCGGTCGCTCTGCGTAACGCCGAGATACTCGATCACCGTCTCGGCGGCGGTCTGCAGGTTGCCGTGTGTGACGGTGACGCCCTTGGGCAGCCCGGTCGACCCGGACGTAAACACGATCTGCGCCGGGTCCAAGGCGGTACGGGAGACGGGTGTGTAGCTCGCGCCGGAGTCGGCGATTTGACGAGTAATCAAGACCCGGCTGGCGGTCTCGATTCGCCGCGGCTGGCGCGCGAGGAGGTCTTCAGACGTCAGCAGCGCCCGGGCTCCAGCAACCTCCAGAATGTGCTCGATCTGCCGGGGCCGGAGCGATTCGTTGATGACGACGGCGATGCCGCCGGCGGCGACGACGCCGAAAAACGCGGCGACCGCCTCCGCTCCGCCATCGAGGAAGATTCCGACGCGGTCGTACCCTCGTATGCCGGCGGCCGAGAGCGCCGCGGCGATGCCCCCGGCGCGGCGCTGGAGGGCGGCGTAGTCCGTCACGGCGCCACCCTCGACGATCGCGGGATGCGCGGCGTGAGCCGCAGCGCTCTTCCAGAGCCGGTTGGCGATGTTGAGAATCACTGCGGTGGACCGTCGCATCACCTGTGCCACCCCAGATGAAATTGCGCTCGACGGGGTGATGTTGCGTCGACGCAGCATCTGGGGCGCGCCCTGGCGGTTCGATGGGCCAATTCTGCGGCGCCAACCTTGCATAGCACACGGCGTGCAACCCGTTACCCCGAACGCAAGTCGAGGAGCCGACGTGAGTCTGGCGAGCGATCTACACCTAAACGCGACAGAAGAAACCCAGCGCATTGCCGCCGCCCTGCGCCAACAGCTCGGCGAGCTGTTGAGCAGGCGCGGCTTGGTCGTGGGGATGAGCGGCGGCATCGACAGCTCCGTCTCCGCCGCGCTAGCGGTGCGCGCGGTCGGCCCGGACCACGTATTCGGGCTCATGATGCCCGAACAGGACTCAGATCGTCAGAGTCTGGGACTGGCGACGCGGTGGGCCGACGAGCTTGGCATCGCCTACGCCGTCGAAGACATCACTCCGATCCTCGCCGCGTTTGGATGCTACGAGCGGCGCAACGCCGCCATCCGCCGCGTCGTCCCGGAGTTTGAAGACACCTGGCGCTTCAAGGTGGTCTTGCGGGGCAGCCGGCTCGAGTCCGACCGATTGAACGTTTCCTACCTGGCCGTGGAGGTTCCGGGCGCGCAGGACGACGACCAGATCCGCCAGGTTCGGCTGCCCCCGGCCGAGTATCGGGAGATCGTGGCGGCCACGAACTTCAAGCAGCGCGTCCGGAAGATGCTCGAGTACTACCACGCCGACCGGCTGCACTACGCGGTCATCGGCACGCCCAATCGTCTGGAGTACGACCAGGGGTTCTTCGTCAAAGGTGGTGACGGGCTGGCCGACGTGAAGCCCATCGCGCATCTGTACAAGACGCAAGTTTACGAGCTCGCGGAGTTTCTCGGCGTCCCCACAGACATTCGTTCGCGCACCCCGACGACCGACACCTACTCCCTGCCGCAGACGCAGGAAGAGTTCTACTTCGCCCTGCCGACCGCCATTCTCGATCTCGTGCTCTACGCGCACAACCTTGGCCTCGAACCGGCCGCCGTCGCCAGCGAGCTGGGACGCACGCCGGAAGAGGCCGCGCGGGCGCTGCGCGACATCGATCAAAAGCGCGCGGCGACTCGCTACCTGCACCTCCCGCCGCTCCTGGTGGAACCGGTCCTCGAGCGGGAGCCGGCCTGATGTGCGGGCTGGCCGGCGTGGCGCGGCGCGAGCCACGAACGGGCGGCATTGCACTCGAAATGCTCGACCGCATGTCGGCGGCGCTGCGCCATCGTGGCCCCGATGGGTCGGGACACTACGCCGACGCGCGCATCGGCCTGGCGCATGTGCGCCTCAGCATCATCGACGTCGCCGGCGGTGCGCAGCCACTCGGCAACGAAGACGGATCGGTGCTGATCGTCTACAACGGCGAGGTCTACAACTACCTCGAGATGCGCACCGAGCTGATCGCGGCCGGCCATGAGTTCCGCACGCGGAGCGATACCGAAGTCCTGGTGCACGCGTACGAGCAGTGGGGCACGGCGATGCTCGAGCGCCTGAACGGCCAGTTCGCGTTCGCGATCTACGACCGCCGCACGAGTCGGGTGTTCCTCGCGCGCGACCGGTTCGGCGTCCGCCCACTGTTCTATCACTTCTCCGGCGGCGACTTGTGGTTCGCCTCCGAGGCCAAGGCGTTGTTCGCGAGCGGCGAGGTTGACGCCGCGCTCGACCCCATTGGCCTGGATCAGGTCTTCACGTTCTGGGCGGCGCGCCCCCCGCGCACGGTGTTCCGCGACATCGCGTCCCTCGAGCCGGGATGCTACGCCATCTGGCAGGACGGCCGGTTACAACATGGCCGGTACTATGAGCTCGACTATCCCGAGGCGCGCGACGAGGCGAGCGACGCGTTCCCGGCGCTCGACGCGCTGCTCGACAGCAGCGTCGCGCTGCGCCTGCGCTCCGACGTGCCCGTCGGAGGCTACCTGAGTGGCGGTCTCGACTCGTCGATCAGCTGCGCGCTGGCCGCCCGCGGGTCGCCGTTCTCGCTCCGAACCTTCTCGATCACGTTCGACGACCCCCAGCTCGATGAAGGGGAATTTCAGCAGCTCGTCGCTCACCAACTCCAGAGCTGTCACTACATCCGGGCGATCGGGCCCCAGGACGTGGCCGCGGTCTTCCCCGATGTGGTGCGGCACGCGGAAACGCCGCTGGTGCGCACGGCTCCCGCGCCGATGTATCTGCTCGCGCGGCTCGCGCGCGAGCACGATATCAAGGTCGTGCTGACCGGTGAAGGCTCGGACGAGCTGTTCCTCGGCTACGACCTGTTCAAAGAGACGGCCCTGCGGCTGTTCTGTCTCCGCCAGCCCGGGTCGCAGGTGCGGCCGCGCTTGTTCGATCGCCTGTACCCCTACCTCGATCCCCGCGGCCGCCGTGGCGACTTCTGGCGCCGGTCCTTTCTCGAGGCCGGTTCGCCCGACGACTCGCTGTTCTCGCATCTCCCGCGGTTTCTGCTCACGTCGCGCATCAAGGAGTTCTATTCGGCAGACCTGCGCGCCGCGGTCGGAGAACACGATGCCCTCGGCGAGCTGCGGGACAACCTGCCGTCGCGTTTCACCACGTGGTCGCCGCTCAACCGCGCCGCGTACCTCGAGATGGTGACGCTGCTGTCGCCGTATCTCCTCAGCTCCCAAGGGGACCGGATGTCGCTCGCGCACGGCGTCGAGGCGCGCTACCCGTTCCTCGACCCGCGCGTGTTCGAATTCGCGGCGCGGTTGCCCACGTCGAGCAAGCTCCGCGGCCTGAAGGAGAAGGCCATGCTGCGACGCTGGGCGCGCGACGTCGTCCCGCCGGCGGTGCAGCAGCGACCCAAGCAGCCCTACCGCGCGCCCGACGTGCCGGCGTTTTTTACCGCCACACCGCCCGAATACGTTGCCGACGTGCTGGACGAAGCGCACCTGACGCGGACTGGCCTGTTCGAGCCGGCCGCGGTGTCAGGGCTCGTCCGGCGTTGCCGAGCCGGTGCCGCGCTCGGGTTCCGCGAGAGTCAGGCGCTGGTCGCGATCATTTCGACTGAGCTGTGGCAGAGACAGTTCCTCGGCGAGGGTGTCGAGACCGCCCTCCCGGCTGGAAGCCAATCGTGAACCCAAGGGAGACTCAACCGCACATGAACGAGGCAGCGGTCCTGGCACGCACGCGCGTTTTTGTCAACGAAACGTTCCTGTACATGCGCCCGGGGTTCGCGCTGGGCGACACGGACCGTCTGCTGCAGCGCGGCGTGATCGATTCCATGGGAGTCATAGAGCTGATCGCGTTTCTACGCAGCGAATTCGGAGTCGTCGTGGCGGACGAGGACATTACCGAGACCAACCTCGGCACGCTGGCCGACATCGCCCGCTATGTGTCGGCGCACAGCAACGGCAATGGCGCCCGCCCAGCCGGGGCCGAGGCCCCCCGAGTGACCAGCCGGTAGATGTCGACATAGCGCTCGAGCCAGGGGCCTACACCGAACTCGCGCTCCAGACGCAGGCGCGCAGCGCGGGCACGCTGGACCGCGGCGGCGGGAAACTCGTACACCTCGCGAACCCCCGCCGCCAATGCCGCCGGATTCTCCGAGCCGACGAGCACCGCTTCTTCCGGCGACACCACGTCGGGGACGCCACCGACCGCGGTCGCGACGATTGGAATCCCGGCGGCCATCGCCTCGAACAACACCACCGGCGTGCCCTCGGTGCGCGAGCTCAGCACCAGAACGTCGAACGCCGGGAACACCTGCTCGGCATCGGGCACGACGCCATGCCACCGAATACGATCCGCGATCCCCAAGGCACCGGCGCGCGCCTGTAACGGACGCCGCTCGACGCCATCGCCGATGATCGAGACCGTCAGCGGCGCGCCGTTGAGCCGGGCCAGCGCTTCCAATAGCACATCCGGCCCCTTTTCGTGGCTGAGCCGGCCGACCCACCCGACGACGAAATCCTGCCGAGGAATTCCGAGCGTGCGCCTGGCGCCATCGCGGTCGAGTACCGGCCCGCTGCGGCGCCACGCGTTCGGCAACGTGTGAATTCGTGACCGCCGCACCCCGGCGCGGACCAGGCGGTCACCGAGCGGCCGAGACACCGCGACGACCGCGTCGAATTGCCGGAACGCGCGGCGCTGGACGTACTGGTAGAGACGGTTTCTCCACGACCCGCCCGTGAAACCGTGCACCGTCGTGACGATTGGAATGCCGCACTGCCGCGCGACACCTGCGTCGAGGACATCCGGCCGATACCCGTGCGTGTGGACCGCATCCGGGTGCAGGCGGCGACACAGGGCGGCGACCGCGGCGCGCTCGCGCCCATACGCCCGGTTCGACACGACGACCGGATGCGTCTGAACGCCCGCGGCGGACAGCGGAGCGAAGAATGCTTCGGCCACCGTTGCCTCGGGGACAATCCCCGCTACGTGAACCTCGTGACCCGAAGCGCGAAGCCCTGATCCCAACAGTTGCACCACCCGCTCGAGGCCACCGAATGCGCCCGGCGCCACCAGATGCAAGATCACCATGGACCGCTCGAAACCGTCTCGAGTGTCCACGGCTCGGCACTGCGCCGGCGCGACTTGGTTGCCTCCAGGATGACGACCGCGGCGGCGATGCCCTCGTGGTGGGTGAGGCTCACATGCGCAGTGCCCACTCGCGCTGCACGTGCCCGCTCGGCGAGCGGACCGGACAACCGGAGCGTGGGGGCACCACCCCGGGCCGCGACGATCTCGACCTGTCGTAACCCGCCCTGCGCAATTCCGGCACTAAGCGCCTTGAGACAGGCTTCCTTGGCCGCGAAGCGCGCCGCGAGCGCGTCGATGCGATCGACGCGGTCCGCGCAGGCGGCCAGCTCCTGCGCGGTAAACACTTGCGTCTCTACGGCTGCAAGGTTGCGCGCCCACCGGGCGACCACGACGACGTCGATCCCCAGTCCAACGATCATGCTCAGCGTGTCGCCAGGGGAATTCTTGGTTGCGTCATGCGCCGTGGCTCGACGACTCGTGGCTGCGTCGCGCCCGTCATTGCGGCCGCGATCGCGTCCGCGGCGGCCGCGGCTCCTTCCGGCGTGAAGTGATCGTGGTCGTAGTAGTGCCGCAGCCCCTGGTCCAGCTGGGACCGCAGGTTGACATGTTGCAGGCCGAGCTCGTTGGCGACGGCAACGACGCGAGCATCGATCAAGCTCAGGATCCGGTTGATCACCTCGAGGCTGAAGTACACGTCAACCTTTTCCTTCCACGGTCTGCCGATTCCCCCATGCCAGAACCGGCGCGCTTCGTCGTCGGTGTACTGCTCCCGGTCGAACCAGGGTTGACGCACGACGAGCACGCGCGGCGTTCGCGCCATGGCGTGGCGCAGCGCGCGGCGGAAATGGTGGTCGAAGTGTCTCAGCACAGCGCTCGGGTCGGGCAGCGCATTTCGAATCTCCCTCGCCTGCGCCCGCATCGTGCGCCCCGCCACGAGCCACGACCCCACGTTCTCCTTCACCTCCAAGGGACGCAGCCACGCCTGACGCACCCGCCGCGCCAGCTCGACCAATGCCCATGCCCGCGGTTTCCAGCCGAACGGCTGCCGTGGGTGCCGGGCGAAGAGTGCCTCCTCGGGGACGACCGACGGGGGCCGCCCCGGCGGCGTGCCATCCTCGAGCCAGTGGTACGCGGTGCTGGCGCCCACCATCACGATGATCGCATCGATGCGATCATAGTTCGGCAGGACGCGCTCGAGAATCATGTCGAGCTCCGCCGCCCCGACGCCGGAGTGGCCGATATTACCGGTGTGAACACGGCGCGCGCCCAGGACGTCGAGTGCATCCTGGCGATTGAGCAGCCGCTCCAGCGTGCCCGGCCAGCTCGTCGCCTGGTCGAGCGCGTAGCACTCGACCGAGCTTCCGCCCACCGTCAGGATCCGTAACACGCCTTCCTCGTGCGCGCACGCATCTCCGCCGCGCTCACCGTCCCCATTCACCTCGAACCGGACACGTGGCTCGAGCTCGGGAAACAGGCCGGGGTGTTGCCGCACTTCCATTCGCATCCCCGGCGGCCACACCAAGTAGCGCGTGTGCCGGCGCATCCACCACCGCGTAGCGAGCTCGGCGGTCACGAGCAGTGCAATGCCAAGCGCGGCGCTGAGTAGTAGCGTGCTCATGCGCCGGTAGCCCCCGCCCCCGCCCCCGTGGCTGTCCTCGAGCCGCGCGTTCCTCCGAGCACCGCCGGCAGCACGCCACGCAGATCCGTGTACGGATCATTGCGGTACACGAAGAAGACGAGCATCGCGACGAACACGACCACCATGGCGACGCCGGCGACCGCGAGCGCGAACAGGCTGCGGACGTCGACCCCGACCTTGAACCAGAGTAGCACGGCGAGCGCCGGCAAGGCGCCGAGCACAGCGCGCGGGACCACGTACCGGACGAACGTCCCGATCCCCACGTCGAGCTCGCGGCAGGCCTGGACAAACACGACGGCGGCGAACAGCACGTTCGGGATGGCGGTGCCCAGCGCCACTCCGGCCAGCCCAAGCGGACCGACGAGCGCGATGCTCAACCCGAGGTTGACGAGACCCGTAACGAGAAACCCGATCGTGCAAAGACCGGCTTTTCCGAGGCCCATCAGCATCGGCAACGCCACGCCGCGGATCGGCAGGAAGATGAGGTACGATACCATGAGAATCTGGAGGACCTGACCGGCCGGCTGCTCGAAGCTCGGATCGACCCACCAGGCAATGAATCTCGGACCCAGGATAATGAGGAAGAGTCCGGCAGCCATGGTCAGCGTGAGCGCGATCTTCGACCACTTGAGAAACATCTCCCGCAGCTCGCCGTGTTTGCCCTGCGTTTGCAGGCGTGTGGCCGCCGGCATCACCACCGCGGCGATGGAGAGCAGGAACTCCATCAGGTAAATCAAGAAGCTGTTCGCGACGGTGAAGTACGGAATCGCTCCGACGTTCATGAACTTCCCGATGACGATCGAATCCGTTTCGAACGACAGCCGAGAACCGGCGTTCAGGACGAGGACGTACATGCTGAAGGCAAAGATCGAGCGGGTCATCTTCCAGTTGAAATCCGCGAGGCGCAGACGCACCGCGGGGTAGCGGCGGCGAATCAGCCCCCAGCACAGCGCGAAATCGAAGATCGAGCAGACCAGCTGCACGATCGCGAGCATCGTGAGCGACGCGTCCAGCGCGAGCAGCCCGAACGTGAGAACGAGACGGAGCAACACGCCCCACAGCCGCACCATGTTTCGCGGAATGAAATCGTCGTGCGCCGCGAGCACGCCGTTGGGGAGGAGGGCGAGAAAACCGATCGACACGAAGAGCACGACCAACGCAAATGCCACACGGGCGTCGTGGGTCAGCGTCGCCGGAATGTCGTAGCTGTGAACGAAGAAGGCGTACATGCCCACACCCGCGACCACCGCCACCAGGCCCAGCAAGAGATACAGTGAGGCGCAGCTCCCGATCGCCTCGTTCAACTTGCGCTGGTCACCCGTCGCCACGTGCTGGGCGAAGTAGCGCACCGACGCCATCGGCACGCCGAGCATCAGCAGCCCCAGATAGCCGGTGATGGAATTGATGAGATTCCAGGTGCCGTACCCGTCGTCGCCGAGCTTGTGGATCGTGAAGGGGGTGAGGAAGTAGACCGCCGCGATTGTTACGACGGTAACGACCCAGTTGCTACCGACGCTCTTGAACACGGATCACCCCTTGCGGTTCAACTGGTGTACGGCCGGCGGAGGGAGCACGTGCTGTGCCACCGCCACGCTGAGGGAGAGCCGCAGCGCGACGTTGCGTGGCCGCTACACGGCAAGCAGACCCGCAGCCTCGGTGACGGTCATGAATCGGAACGGGGTCAGGCCTGCGAGCCCGTCGAAAAATCCCTCGATCGTCGCATAGAGCCGTTCGACGTCGGCCGCCGTGGCGGTGAAGGGGCTCAGTCCGGGCTTGAGGCTGGGCGTGTGCCAGCTGACGTGCAGATGCCGCGCGCCATGCTCCAGCAGCCGGGCGGACAGCGTCAACATGTCCGCGACCGATTGGAACTCGGGGCTGAGACTGAGGCGCCGGGTCACACCCGTGCGGACGGCGATGCCCGGCATGCGGAGCCACCGGAACGGCCTGGCCTCGAGGCAACGCTGGAGCGGACCGAACACGCGGAAGGGCCCGCGGCTGAATCCGTATGACAGCGGCATTTCCAGGATGGGTCCATCCGCGGCGGGCTGCCGCACGTCGTTTCCCGGCGTCAGACGATACGGCACGATCGGGGCGCCGACGAACGTCGGGCCATCGTCCACCGCCTCGAGACTGACGAACGGGCTGACGCTCGAGTCCACGCGATAACCGCACGCGACCAGGGCCGCAACCGTGTCGGGGCCAATGCCATATCGTCCGGCCCGAAACGCGGTGGGCGGCTGTCCGAACTTTTCCTGGAGCGCCCCGGTCAGCGTGCGGATCTTCGCCAGTTGCAGCTCACCGGGCAGGTTCTTCGCCATCGAGTTGCGCGGCACAAACGCTTCGGTGAGCGGCGGCGTGTTCCACGGATGCAGGTGCGCACCGATCTCGCCGCGCTTCGCGTCGCCGACCTCGCGCATCACGTCGGCCGCGCACGGATCGATGGCCACCTGGTAGCTCGTGAAGTAGGTGGGCCGCACGCCTAGGCGATCGAAAAAGCGCGCATGGCGCCGCAGCTCACGGATGTTCTCGACCGTCACCCCGGTGCGGCTGCGGTTCCAGTTGTCCTCTTCGGTGTCGAGCGACACGATGAGCGGAATGGCGCACATGACTAACGCGTCTCTTCCGTCTTGCGGCGGAGCCGCGCGCGCAGCTCGCCGACGGCGTCGAGCGCGCGCAGCGCACCGGCACGGAGGCCTCGGCGGAAGATCGTGATCTCCTCCGTGGAGCGCTCCGTCGTAGTCCACTGCCGCTTGTAGGGATCGTCGCCGCGAAGGAAGTCAAACCGCCGGTAGCCGCGCTCGATGGCGCGCCGGATCATCGTCCCCATGAGTACGAGACCAACGCTTTGACGCTCCCAACGGGGATCGCGCCCGCTCTGGTAGAAGTAGACCGTGTCGCCCCAGGCGAATCCGTACCAGGCGGCGACGGGCTTGCCCGCGATGTCGAGCGTCGACAGCCAGAGTCGTCGGCGCGCCGCCAGCTCCTCCGCAAAGCGGCGATGCAGTAACCTGATGGACGGATCCTCGAACGCGGCGCCTCCCTGCCAGCGCCGTTCGTGAAGCGAGAACAGGTAGCGCAGTCCTTCTTCAACGCGGTCCTGGTCGTAATCCGTGATGGTCATGGTGTGCTCGCGCTGGAGCTGCCGTTCCTTGCGGCGCACCGTCTGGCGGCGCGTGGCGGAGAGCGTGCCCAGATACCGATCCCAGTCCTCGGGCAACTCGAGATACGGACACGTCCACAGCGTTTGGCGCCGGACGACGTAGCCGCGAGCGGCCATTGCATCGCACAAACGGGGCGTCGCGTCGGCGCCGGGCGCCAGGTTGCTGAGAATGAGCAACTGCCAGGGCAACTCGTCGAGCGACGGAGCGAATGCCTCGACTGAAGTTCCGGACGCCGCGAGAACATCGAGGTGGTCGGGGCATCCCACATCGCCGCTTGCCCAGGTCAACGCGGTGACGGGTACCCGGTGAAAGGCAACGCGCCGCAGCATCACCGGAAGTACAGCCTGGAGAGCGCCATCCGGCCCGCTCAGCGCAAACACTTGGCTCGCCGCCAGGTCTGCGGCGGGTACGGCATCGGCCCAGGCACGATGCCACGCCCAGCTCATGAAGGGCGACGGCGTTGCGGCGCTGGCTTCCAGCGACTCCCAGGCGGCGGGACCGCCCGCCAGAGCATCGGACAACGACTGGCGGGTGACGCCAACGTCCCGGCTGGTCAGCGCGACGGTCATCGGGCGAACCCCAACTGTTGCAGCGACTCGAGCAGAAACGGCGCGGGGTCACGCCAGCGCCAGATTTCTTCGCGATTGCGGCGCCCTCCCACGCGGAAGAAATCACGCACCGCGGCGAGCTTTCCCGCAGGACCACCACCGTTACGCAGCTTCAGGTACAGGTGATCGACGTCGCCCCAGAACCACCGGCTCCGCACCCCGGCGCGATAGTGTGTGACTGCTGGGACGCGTTGCCCCAGCGCGCACGCGACGAGGAGCCGCGGGAAATCGACGCCGGCATCGACGGCGAGCTGTAGAGACCCCCACAGACGCCCGTTGATCTCCATCAGCACGTGACGGCCGCTCGCTGCATCGCGCTTGCATTCGATCATCGCGACACCTTGCCAATCGAGCGCATCGAGCAGGCGACGCCCCGCCTGGGCCAGGTCAGGGTCGAGCGCGATGCTTTCGCGGTAGACACTGACCCCGCCCTCCGGCGGCTTCTCCCGCAGACGGCGGTGCGCAAACTCCGCGACGACCCGACCATTCCACCGCAACACAAAGAGTCCTTCTCCAGCGCCCTGCACACGCCGTTGCAGCAACACCGGAAATGCGGCGTCAGGGAGTGCGCGGACCGCCTTCTCGCACTGGTCCGGCGAATTCACGAACTGCACGCCAAATCGCCGTCCCCGAGCAACGGAGCGGTGCGGCTTGAGAACCGCGGGGAAAAAACCTGCGTCCGGCCACTCCGCCTCCGCGTCGTCGAGTACAATCGTTTCAGGAACGGCCAGCCCCGCCTCACGCGCCGCCCGCAGCATCGCGGCTTTATCGGAAGCCAAGCGAAAGGTCTTCAGCTCAGGGAACGGCAGCGCCACCGACGAGGGGAGGTACCGGCGTCCGCCGAGGATCGCCTCGACGGACGCGTCCGTGACCGGCAGCAGCACGCGTACGCCCAGCCGGGCTGCCAACCCGCCAACCTCGGCCGCGTACCCGGCGGGATCGCTCAGCGGCTCAGTCGCGAGGTGCAAGCGACACACCCCGCGCGAGACACCCGCGAGCGAGAACCGGCGGCTCGCCGCAACGCCGACCTCGTAGCCAGCACGAACCAGGGATCGGGCAGCCGCGAGCGCGGCGCGCTCATTCCCATCCGCAATCAGAGCGTCCATGACGGGCACAACCCTTGAGAGAACCGTGCCGTGGCGCTGTGCCGCCCTGTAGCGTCGCGATGTGGCGTCGACGCAACGGCTGGCGCGAGCTCAGCGTGCAGGCAGACTGGAATCGGCTGGCGCCACTCTTGCGCTTGCCCGCGATATCCATGTGCGGCATAGCCGGAGTCGTCTATCAGGATCGGGAGCGTCCGGTCCCCGAGGATCTCGTTCGCGGGATGTGTACCGCCCTGCGTCACCGCGGCCCCGATGACGAGGGACTGTACGTGCGGGGCGCCGTCGGGCTCGGGATGCGGCGGCTCAGCATCATCGATTTGAGCGGCGGTCAGCAGCCGATCCTCAACGAAGACGGATCCAAGGTGATCGTCTTCAACGGCGAGATCTACAACTACCGCGAGCTCCGCCGCGGGCTCGTGGCCCGAGGCCACACGTTCCGCTCGTCGGGCGACACCGAGACCATCCTGCACCTGTACGAGGAGCAGGGCGTCGATTGCGTTACATCGCTGCGCGGTATGTTCGCTCTCGCCATCTGGGACGAACGCGCCGGTTCGTTGTTCCTGGCGCGCGATCGATTCGGCATCAAGCCGCTGTACGTGGTTTCCAGACCCTGGGGGATCGCGTTCGCGTCTGAGCTCAAGGCGCTGAACGCGACCGGTCTCACTTCGCGCGAGCTCGACTGGGAGGCGCTCGACAGCTATTTCCAGCTCGGGTACCTCCCCGCCCCGCGCACGCCGTTTCTCGACGTTCGGAAGCTGGAGCCGGGCCACACGCTTTTGTGGCGCCGCGACAACGGCGCTCTCCCGGTCACGCGCCGCTATTGGCGATTCCCGGTCGAGGATCGGCAGAGCGCCGCTTCCTCCCCCGACGCGCCGGAAGCGCGCGTGCGCGACCGGCTCGACGAGTCGGTCACCGCCCATCTCGAGAGCGATGTCCCTGTCGCGGCCTTCCTGAGCGGCGGTCTCGATTCCTCCGCGGTTGTGGCGAGCATGGCGCTCGCCGGCAACGTGCCGCACGCGTTCACGGCCCGTTACTCGGGCTCGGGCGCCGCGGCGGCCGACGAAACGGCGCTCGCACGCGCGTTGGCGGACCGGCACGGCGCCGAGCTGACCGTGGTCGACATCCGTCCCGAGCTGCAGGACATCTTCGAGCCCATCGTTCGCGCGCTCGATGAGCCGCACGCCGACGACTCGGCGATCCCCACGTGGTTGTTGTCGCAGGCCGTGGGAAGCCAGTACAAAGTCGCGCTGACTGGTATCGGCGGTGACGAGCTGTTCGCGGGATACCGGCGCCACCTCGGTCTGCTCGCAACGGCGTACTACGCCAAGCTGCCCGGCCCGCTCCGGCGCGTTGCCGGCGCGCTCAGCCGTTGGCTCCCGGAGCCGAGCGACGGAGCGCTCGGCGTCGATCGCCTCAAGCGATTCCTGCAGACCGGAAACGGCAGCATTCCCGATCGTTTTCTGGGCTTGATGAGCCACCTCTCGGACGGCGAGCGACTGTCCCTGTATGCTCCGAATCTCCAGTCGCAGATCTCGGGGCGTGCCGCGAGCGCACGATTCCGGGAGGTGTTCAACCGCCATGGTCAGGTGTCGGGTCTGGCTGCCGGGTTGTACATGGACTACACGACGTTCTTGCCTGATGACATTCTGGCACTCAGCGATCGGCTCTCGATGGCGCACTCCCTCGAGATCCGGGTCCCGTTCGTCGATCACGTCCTGGTCGAGGCCACCTTCCCAATTCCACAGAGCGTGAAGATCGGTCCTGCCCCGCTCTGGCAGAGCAAGCGGTTACTCAGACGCGCGTTGCGCCCTCGGTTGCCCGCTGAGCATTTCCGGGCGCCAAAGCGCGGGTTCGTGGGCCCCACCGCGGCGTGGATGCGCAACGAGCTCCGTCCGCTGTTGACCGACGAGCTTTCGCCGGCGCGCCAGCGTCGCCTCGGGTACTTCGATGCTCGAGCTGTGGAGATGCTCCTGCAGGACCACCTGTCCGGACGACAGAATCAGGAGCGGATTCTGTTAGCCCTGCTGTGCTTCTCGACGTGGCACCGGCTCTTTGTCGAAGACGCGCCGGCTCAGCGCGGGAGCACAGTGGTGTCCCACAGCGCCAAACATTTGTCGGCGTGGTAGCCGTCGGCCCAGTCCCATTCCTCGTTGATCAATTCGAGGGGCTGCGGTAGCCGGAACGGTGGCGCCTGCAGATTGATGGCGTGCCAATCACCGGTGACAATGTCGGCGTTCTGGGCGCGAGCGTTGTAGGTGGTGGCCAGGAGATACCGCGCGCCGCTGCGCCGCACATTCCGGAGTGCCTCGAGGACATCCGCATTCGAGAGATGGATCATGCAGTCCCGGCAGAGGACGAGGTCCGCCAGCGGCAATGCATCACGCACGACGTCGCGATGCATGAACCAGCGCTGCGGCGTGCCAAACGTGCGGTGGTTGCGGTCGACGAGGTCCGCGACGATGTCGGCCCCGATGTAGGCGCGGCCCCCGAAGTCGATCTCGCGCATCCAGTTGCAGTCCCCACACGGAATATCGAGCAGCACCTGCACGTCATAGCGTGCGATGATCGCCGGCACGACCTGTCGCGCCACGCGTGTCTCGCGCAGGGTCGACCCGTCGCCCGACACCGATTCCTGGTTTCGCCATCCGTTGTTCGTGTAAATCTGTGTGAAGACGGACTCGCGTCCGCGCAGCCGGGCGGGGACGCTCCGTATGAAGCGGGCAGCACCGCGCATGAGGTCGAGGACCATAGTGGCCGTAGGGCTTCGCAACATGCGGGCCGTCGGCGCCTGCGGCCTATGGCGTCGACGCAACAGGTGACCCTGCGGGCCACCGTGGCAAGCATGGCGTTGGTCTTGCAAGTACGTCGGCGCTGATGCCGCTCCGAATCGGCTTCATTGGCGCCGGCCAGATGGCCGGCCAACATCTCGACGCATTGCGACGGGTGGCGACTCCGCACCTGGTTGTTGGCGTCTGTGACCTCCGGTCCGATGTCGCGCGCGCACTCGCACAGCGTGCCGGCGCTACGGCGTACACGTCGGTCGCGGATTTTCTGAGTGACGCGCGACCGAACATCGTCCATGTCTGCACCCACCCGGCAACGCACTTCGACCTCGCCCGGCAGGCGCTCCAGGCTGGCGCTCACGTCTACATCGAGAAGCAGTTCGCGGAAACCCGCGCCGACGCGGAAGCGCTGTTCGCGCTGGCGCAGGAACGCGGCCTGTTGCTGTGTGCCGGCCATCAGCTGCTTCGCGATCCGGCGTTCCGACGGCTGCTGGAGCGCGGGGCGCTGCTCCAGCCGGTGGTGCTCGTGGACAGTTATTTCGCCTTCCGCCCGCCGCGACTCCACCCCTACCGGTCGGCACCCGCCGCATTGGGCGAGCAATTACTCGACGTGCTGCCCCATCCGCTCTACTCGCTGGTGGACGCGCTGGTGCAACTCGCTCCTCGCCAGGAGGGGGCCACAGTGGACGTGGTGCCGCAGCTCGTGCACGTGGCGGCGATGCCGACGGACCTTCACGCGACACTGCGGGCGGGCGAGGCGACGGGCCGCCTGGCGATCAGCCTGCGGGCTCGGCCGGTCGCCTCGACGCTCACCATCACCGGCGCGCATGGATCGCTCACGGCCGATTTCGTGCGTGGAACGGTGCTGGGCGCGGGAAACGATGGTACGAGTCCGCTCGAGAAGATCGCCAATCCCTTCGTCGAAGCAGGTCAGTTGGCCTGGCGCAGTGCGGGCGGCCTCGCCCGTCGGCTGGTTGGCGGCATCGGCTATCCGGGTCTCGCGGAGCTGCTGGGCGAATTCTATGCGGCCGTGAACGCGGGCGACCGTTCCCCGCTGTCGGTCGCGCATCTCCGAGCCGTCACCGACCTCTACGAGGAGCTCGCGGTTCAAGTCCGCAGCAAGGGCCGGCCTCGCCCCGCGACGGCCCGCGCCGCCGCCCCCGCCGCGGCCCCCCCGCCGAAAGCGCCGGTGGCAGTCGTGACGGGAGCGGCAGGGTTTCTGGGACGCGCGCTCACCCGTGAGCTCGCGCGTCGCGGGTTTCGCGTTCGCGGGACCCACCGCTCACAACCATCCGACGATCCCCACGTACACGAGTGGGTGCACGTGGACCTCGGCGCGGAAGTCCCGTCCGACGTGTTCGCCGGCGCCGCCGTCGTCATCCATGCCGCCGCCGCGACGTCTGGTGGCTTCGAGGCGCACCAGCGCGATAGCGTGGACGCGACACGCAACGTTCTGCGCGGTATGGCCGCGGCCGGACTGCGCCGGCTGGTATACGTGAGCAGCATTTCGGTGCTGCGGCCGCCGCGATCGGCCCGGGAGCGTCAGACCGAAGCGACGCCGCTCGCGACCAATGCCGAGCGCCTGGGTCCGTACACGTGGGGCAAGTGTGGCGCCGAGGCACTCGTGACTGCGGCGCACGAGCGTGGCGAGATCGTCGCCCGGATCGTTCGCCCGGCCGCGTTGATCGACCTGGAGGACATCGACGTTCCTGGGCTCGTCGGACGTCGCCTGTTCGGGCGCTGGCACCTGGGCTTCGGTCGTCCTGGTTTGCCGTTCGCTGCCTGCGACGTCGGCATCGCGGCGGGGGCGATCGCGTCGATTGCGCAGCACTTCGCGGAGGCACCGGCGGTCGTCAACCTGATGGATCCGGCGATCGACACTCGGGCCGGCCTCCTCCGGTTGTTCCGTGAGCGGGGATGGCGCGGGCGCTTTGTCTGGGTACCGATCCGGCTCCTGGCAGGCGCTGTGCAGATGCTGAGCCGCGTACTGGCGCTCGCGCGCCGCAGCGCGGCCCCAACGCTGGCCGTCTGGTCCGTTCTCCGACCGCGCCGGTACGACGCGACCGTCGCCGGCCGCGTGCTTGCCGCGGCACACGCGGACGCCACGTATGCGCCGCAGCCGAAGGAGGAGGCTGGTACGGAACTCGAAGCGGCTTATGGCTGAGTCGGTCACTTCGCTTCCTCGGCGTGACACCGTCCCGCGCCGCTCACGGCCGGTCGCCGTGGCCGCGCCGCAACCACAGCGAAACCAGGGCTGGGACCTGCTGCTGGTCTGCGTCGCCGTCTACATCGCGACGGCCGTGGGCCGCGTCCACGAGTTGTTCCCGGCGCTGAGCCTCTTCAAACCGGCGTTCCTCGCCTCCATGCTCGCGATCGGCCTCTACCTGTTGCAGCAGACCGGGCAGCGCCGGGTGGAGTGTCTGCGCTCGCGTATCACCGACTGCATCATCGGGCTGCTGCTCTGGGCCGCGCTCTCGGTGCCGACCGCCTTGACGCAGGGCCGCGCGTTCCATGCCTGGACCGATTTCCTGCAAACAGCGATCATGGGCCTCGTGCTGGCGGGGAGCGTGCGCCGCTCGCGCGACGTGGAGCGCCTGCTCCTCGTGTACTACGGGGCCGTCGTCGTCTACACCCTCGTGGTGCTGAGCCGGTTCAATCTGGGCCCTGACAATTGGCGCCTCAGCGGGCTCTACTACTACGACGCCAACGACTTCGCCACACTGATC
>WNFU01005669.1_pt1 | contig 26192 bp, 23 predicted proteins | sample 5400121 | NCBI WGS metagenome assembly WNFU01 (sample SAMN13153360, study PRJNA577476) | soil metagenome | isolation source: 100 cm soil or saprolite under grassland replicate 1 | place: USA:California | collected 2016-06-15 | reverse complement strand
CAGCCGGGCGCCGAAATAGCCGCCGACGGCACCCGCCGCCATGACCGCGATCCGCATGTCGTACCTTCAGCGGGGCAAGATCATTTCGTCTCGCTCGAAAACTAGCACATTGGACGGGACTCGGTGTGACGTCCGAGCAGGGTCATAGGTAACTTCATCGCGAGAATAGGTCCTTGGGGCTAATAAATCCCCGGAATCAGCCGCGACGTGCAGCGGCGGTAGGCGTCATACTCGTCGCCGAATTGCGTGCGCAGCAGCCGCTCTTCCGCGCCTATGCGCGCGACGAGCGGCGGGATGAGCAGCGCCGTGAGCAGCACGCCGAGAGCAGAACGAAAGGCGAGCGCCCATCCCAGCGAACCGACCAGCAATCCCAGATAGCTGGGATGACGGATGACGCCATAGATCCCGCCCGTGACCAGCGTGTGCCCTGGCTGGATCGCGACCAATCCGCTGAAGCGACGGCCCAGCACGAACACCGGCCAGATCCGCAGCGCACCACCGGCGGCGAAGAGAACGACGCCGAGCCAACGGACGGCATCACCGTCGAGAGTCCAAAAGTCGGTGCGGTCGGTGTAGGCCGGCAGATAGGCCAGCACCAGCCCGATCAGCCCGAAAGCCACGAGCACCCAGCGATTGCCACGGTCCTCGCGCTCGCCGGGACTGAGATTTCCGCCGCTGAATAGCGCGACGCCGGAGAGCACGAAGAGCACGACCGCAAGCGCGATCAAGGCCGCATGCGAGAAGAAGGCGGCAAACCCGCCCCAGCCGAGGATGGCGAGGCCGAGATAGGCAAGGCAACCCACGATGGTGAAGACAACTAATTTGGGCGTGGGCGTCATGGTGCCTCGCGTGCGCGAGCTCTCTCTTTATACGAGCATCAGCCGGTTTGCCGCCGAACATCGGCTCGTGCAAAGTGGCGGCTTAAGGGCAGGGCTCGCTCGGCTTTGCATCCTTCGAAGCGGAGAGACCATGTCCGAGGCCAATCTCGTCGGCGGTTCCCAGCGCGACCGCGAACAGATCCTGAAATTGCACGCCGATTATATCGACGCCAATTCCCGTTTCGATTGGCAAAAGCTCGAGCCGATCTGGAGCGAGGCGCCCGAGGCGCTGTTCTTCAATCTCAACGGTCACACCTACAGGGGCCGCGAGCATTGGTTCCGGCTGTGGAAATTCTACGGGCAAAACGTGGCGTCGAGCTACTGGACGCCGTTCGATATCGGCGGCGTCGTCTCGGACGACCTGGCGGTCGTCTGGTGCCATCGCCGCACGCGGCGCAGATGGACCGGCACGGCGCCGCCGCCCAAGGACATCCACTACGGCGGCGAGGAGTTCATCACCCGCTCGACCATGGCGTTCCGCAAGGAAGCCGGCGAGTGGCGCGTCGTTCACGCGCATTTCTCCGAAGCCAGTTCGGGCGAACGCCCCGGCGGGGTGTGATACTTCTGTCGCTCCCGCGCAAGCGGGAGCCCATAACCACCGATTCTGGAATATGGGTCCCCGCTTTCGCGGGGACGACCAGCGCTGGGAGATTACAGTGGCGGAGCTGCCGAAACTGAGCGTGCGTCTGTCCGGCGCGATCGATCCACGCCATTGCATCGAGCTCGCCAAGATCGCCGACGCAAACCGATATCACTCGGTGTGGTTCGCCGAGAATGCATTCGGCCGGGGCGTGCTGCCGGCGGCGGCGGCCTGCGCAGCGGCGACGGAAAGGATCGGCGTCGGCATCGGGGTGTTCAATCCGTATAACCGGCATCCCACGCTGATCGCGATGGAGATCGGCGCGCTCGACGAGCTGTCGCAGGGCCGCGCGCGGCTCGGCATCGGATCTGGCATCGCGGCGTCTACCGAGCGCATGGGGCTGAGCACCGATCGCCCGCTCGCGGCAGTGCGCGACGCGATCACCATCGTGCGCGCCATGCTCAAGGGCGAGGAGGTCGACTATGCCGGACGCCTGTTCTCCGCGCATAAGGTCAAGCTCGAATACCTGCCGCAGCGGCCGGATATGTGCGGAAAGATCGCCGACGGGCTGATCATCTCCAACATGTGCCCGGCGCAATTCACCAAAGCGGCGGTGCTCGCGGTTCGCGACGCCGCGCGGCAGGCGCAGCGGCCGCCACCGGTGGACGTCGTGCAATATATCCCCTGCGCGGTGCGGCGCGACCGCGCCGAGGCTTACCGTCTCGCCAAAGCGGCGATCGGCGAGATGCTGCCATCCTATTGGTCGCTGGGCGAGCGCGTGCGGTCGGCGAAATCGGCGCTGCTGCGGGCCGAGACGCTGTCGGAACGCGACGTCGCCGCCGCCGTCGCGCGCTTGCGCGCGGGCGAGGGAGCGGTGGACGTGCTCGACGATCGTTTCGTCGAGGCCTTCGCCATCGCCGGCACCGCCGAGGACGCGCTGGCTCAGGCCCGCCGCTACCGCGAGGCCGGCGCCAGCGAGCTCGCACTCACCTTCGCCGGCCGGCGGCCGGAGCCGGACATGCAATATCTGGCCAATGCCGCGCGCATGAGCGCTTGATCTTCCGCTCATCCCCGCGAAAGCGCATAGGCGCTAAGTTAGCCGTGTCCCGGATGCGGTGCAGCGCGAAGCAGAGCGTAGCGGTGCGCCGCTGATCCGCGACCGCCGCAGACCGCAACGGTCCCGGGTCTGCAGCGCACCATTCGCTCCGCTCATGCTGCGCTGCGCCCGGGACACGCCGCTTAACTTAGCGCCGCGAAAGCAGGGACCCAGATTCGGGAACCATGCGCAGGCGGCATTGGATTCCGGTTGCGCCGGAATGAACGGAAAGAGTTGCGTTCCGAGTTTGGTATCAGAGCCGCTGCTGCAGGAATGTGCCGATGCGCTCGATCGCCCGGCGGCCCTCCGGCAGAATGCGCGCGTAGAGGTGCCAGGCGTGCGGCATGCGCGGCCACACTTCGATTTCGACCTCGCATGCCGCCGCGCGCAATCTCTCAGCCATCCGGATCGCATCGTCGCGCAGGATTTCATCGCTGCCGACGTGGATCAGGATGGGCGGCAGCCCGCAAGCATCGCCGTAAAGCGGAGAGGCGTAATGATTGCGCGGATCGGCGCCGCCGAGATAGCCGCTCGCCAGCCCCGGGAGCCTCGCAACATTGAGCATCGGATCGGCCGCGGCGTTTAGTTGCAATGACGGACCAGTCAGCGCCAGATCGGTCCACGGCGAAACCGCGACCGCGGCGGCCGGCAATGCCAAGCCCTCCTCGCGCAGCTTATAGAGCGTCCCGAGCAGAAGACCGCCGCCCGCTGAATCGCCGACGAAAGCGATCCGCCCCGGCTCGAACTCCTTGAGGAGCCAGCGATAGACCGTGACGGCGTCCTCGAGCGCGGCCGGGAACGGATGCTCGGGAGCGAGCCGATAGTCGAAGTAGAGCACACAGGCGCGCGCGGCGGCGCCGATGCGCCAGGTGAAATCTTGCAGGAGCGCCGCGGTGCCGACCGCGTAGGCGCCGCCGTGAAAGTAGAGAACGCAGCGATCGCTGAGTGCCTCGCGAACAATCACGCGAACCGCATTGACGCCGCTGCCGTCGATTACGGTGGTTTGCGTGCCTGCCGGCGGGCGCGGCACAAAGCGTTCGATATGCTTGAGCCGGCGCCGGACCGTGGCCACGGGCAGCAATCGGCGGCCTTGACAGCGCTTCAAGAGACGCAACGCCAACCGCAGGAGCTCGGCCTGCACGCTGATGCGCTGGGGCTTCGGGCGGCCATGCGTGGCCGCCTGCCGAACCCATGGGCGAGAATTGATGTGCACGCCGCGATCAGCCTCTTTTATTAAGAATGAAAAGAGAATCTCCCCGTCGCCGCAACATGGTCGTCGTTGTGTGGACGGCGGATTAAAGCATAATGGCGGCGATCCGAGAATGCCGCCGGGCGTTCGGTACCGGGTGCAATTTCGAGACGGTGCGCAATACCGCGGTCGAGTATCACGGGGCAGTCCGCAGCAGCATGTCGAAATCGAGTCTGGCACTGAATAATCTACGCGGCTTCGCGATTGTGATGGTGGTGGCGTTCCATTCATTCATCGCCTATCTCGGTTCACAACCCGCGTCCCAGTTGCCCTTCGACCTTCCCCCTTACGGCTGGCGGGCGAACCCGATCGTCGATAGCGCGCGCTGGTTCGGCTTCGATCTGTTCTGTGCGTTTCAGTACGTTTACCTCATGCATCTGATGTTCTTTCTCTCCGGCCTTTTCGTGTGGCCGAGCTTGTCGCGCAAGGGGGGCCGACGATTTCTCTATGATCGATTCGTGCGGCTCGGTATCCCGTTCGCGGTCGGGCTCTATTTGCTGATGCCGCTGGCCTACTATCCGGTCTATCGCATCACCGCGGTCGATCCGAGTTGGTCCGCTTTCTGGTCGCACTGGATCGCGCTGCCGTTCTGGCCGAGCGGGCCGATGTGGTTCTTGTGGCTTCTGCTCTTGTTCAACATCGCGGCCGCGGCGCTCTTTTGGCTCGCTCCGCGCGCAGGCGAATCCTTGGCCCGGCTCTCGGCCAAGGTCGATCCCGGCCGATTTTTCATAGTGCTCGTCGCGGTCTCGGCGCTCGCCTATATCCCACTGGCCGCCGTGTTTGCGCCGTGGCAATGGGTGCAGTTCGGCCCGTTCGCCTTGCAACCCAGCTTTGCGCCGCAATACGCCATCTACTTCTTCGCCGGGCTCGGGATCGGCGCGTTCGGGCTCGCGGAAGGTCTGCTCGAGGCGGACGGGACGCTCGCGCGCCAGTGGCTGCGTTGGCTCGCCGGAACCGCCGCCGCATTCCTGCTGTGGATCGTTCCCACCGCACTTATATTCGAGGGAACGAGCTTGCCGGGTCTGCAAATCGTCGCCGACCTCGGCTTTGTCCTGTGCGCGGCAAGCGCCTGTCTCGCGCTGTTCGCGCTATTCTTGCGCTTCGCCGGACCGCATCGGTCGATGTTCGAGAGCCTCGCCGACAACGCCTACGGCATTTATCTCGTCCACTACGTCTTTGTGATCTGGCTGCAGTACATGTTGCTCGGCGTTGCCTTGTTCGCAGTCGCCAAGGCGGCGATTGTCCTCACCGGCGCGCTCTTTCTCAGTTGGTCGATCACCGCTGCCGTGTGCCGTATTCCGATCGGCGCCCGCCTGATGGGCCGCAAACGGCGCGAATTGGCGCGCGCGCGAGCGCGCTGAGCCGCATTGGGGCTGATGGTTCAGTGCAAGGCGCCGCCAAATTGGGGCGCTCACGCTGCTTCCACCTCTCACGCAGCCCTAATGCGGCGTCCTTTCGCTGGCGAGCCATTTCCGGCGCGCTTCCTCGAACTGCGTCACCAACGACGGATTGTCCTGCGCCCAGCGTCTCGCCGCCGCGCGCCGGCGCTCGATATGCGACGCCACCCGCTCCGGGGTCAGGCGCTCCATGAAATTATCCGGCAGCCCCGATGTCGGCACACCCGCAAGACTTCTGAGCATGCCGCGGCCCATCGCCAGCGAATAATGGAAGGTATCGTACCAGTACGTCATGTGCGGGCTGATGGGCTCGTCCACCCAGTCGTTGGGTTGCGAAAAGCTATAGACCGTCGCTAGTGCGCTGAGCTTTGTCAGCCATTCCTCGATGACGCTCCAGGCTCCGATCACATCGTAGTAGTAATCGGGATAGGGGTGACTTGGACCGATAAGGAATATCAGTTCGAGATTGTTGGCGCGCGCGACCTGGATGATCTCTAGGGCCGCGTCGAACGCGGCCTGGTCGAAGGTCGCCCTATCCGGCTCGTGGACGGCGGAGCCCCATATGTAACTGGGAAAACGCTCGAATAGGGTTTGCGGGTCTGGCCTGTTGGGATGGTAAAAATATCCGGCGCGCTCAATTTGGTGAATTGGGCGACCGCTCACCGCATTGTAGGCCAGCGTAGCGACAGAATCCCAAAGGGTGTTAGCGCTGGCAAATAAGCCGACCGTGTTTCCTATAAAGTCGGCCCACGTGGGAGGCGCACCTCCGACCATGTACGGAAGAAACAACTCGATGATAACTGTCCTCAGGTTGTGATCTAAGCCAACGTATTGCTTGAGATAGGCGGCGTGCATCTCCATCGAGGCGCCGCCCGGTATTGCGGCATTGTACGCAGGCGCGAAGCGGGTGCCGTCAAGAGTTGAAGGATCGAGGGATTGGTTGGCTCGGGACGTGCCGATAAAAATCGTGCGGGGCTGATAGCGCCACACTTCGTAAGGCTTGAGGATGCGATCAATATCGGTCCGTTTTGGCTTGAGCGCGTTGATGCGCGGGAACTCCAAGCGGATCGGAGACACGCCATACGGATCGATGGTCCAGGTGAAGATCAGGTAAAGGCTGAGCCAAGCTGCAAGGCTCAGAGCCAACGCGCGCAGATATCCGGTCTCGATCATGTCAGAATTGATAGTAGAGAAACGGACTGACATGGGACAGTCGCAAGACCGCCAGCAGGAACATGCCCGCGACGATTATGGCAACCCGCCAATCGAGCCGGCGCAGGATACCGCTTCCCAGGGTCTCTTCGGGCAATCCCAGCGCAGGCTTGAAGCGTCCGAAGATTTGATACGTATTGGGCATGGTAAAGGTCGCGATCCCGACGCACACGAGCAGCAAGCCCATCGGTCGCGTGGCCGTCGCAAGGTAATCCGGCGGCAAGATGGCGGGCCACAGTTCCCGCGGCCGGAACCATTCCGTCAGCGTTAAGGCGTATCTGAGGTCGGTGAACTGCGTGCGCAGCAAGCCCTTAAACGACGGCCAGCCCATTGGGTCGGCGGTCATCGGCCAAAGATATGCAAACATGGCTTTGGCGTCCGCAAGCGTCTCGGATCGGAACAGCACCCACGCGAGCGTCACGGCGGTGAATGTCACGAGCACGGCAAGCCTGTCGGCCAGCCGCGTCTTGAATGCAAGGGAGCGGCTGACAGGAAGCGCGCGCCAGGCATGATTCACCGTGAGCATCAAACCGTGGAGGCCGCCCCAGATGACAAAGGTCCAGTTCGCGCCGTGCCATAGTCCGCCGAGCAGCATAACGATGCCGAGATTGAGATAGCGTCGCAGCGTGCCGCGCCGATTGCCGCCGAGCGGAATGTAAAGATAGTCGCGCAGGAAGCGCGACAATGTGATGTGCCAGCACCGCCAGAAATCGATGATCGATGTGGCCTTGTAGGGCGAGTAGAAGTTGACCGGCAGTTGGAAGCCGAACATGCGGGCCAAGCCCACCGCCATGTCGGAATAACCGGAAAAATCGTAGTAGAGCTGAAAGCTGTAGGACAAAACCGCCACCCAAGCGGAAGCGGTGTCGAGGGGATGTCCTGCCTTTACTGTCGCGTAGCCGGCATCCGCATAGACCGCAAGGCTGTCGGCAATGACGACTTTCTTGAACAAGCCGACCACGAAAATGCTCACACCGACGGCTATGTCCGCCGCCAGATCCCTTCGTTGCGAAGGGCCGATCTGCGGCATGATCTCGGAGTGGTGCGTAATAGGACCGGCGATCAGCTGCGGAAAGAAGGTAACGAAGAAGGCGTAGTTTAGCAGCGTGAAGTTACGCACCAGGCCGCGGTGCGCGTCCACGAGAAAGGCGATCTTCTGGAACGTGATGAATGAAATCCCTATTGGCAGGACGATGCTCGGCACCGCCCACTGCAGTCCGAAGATGGAATCCACGTTGGCAACAAAAAAACCTGCGTATTTGAAATACCCGAGAACACACAGGTTGAAGACGATGCCGATCGTCAGGAGGGCGCGTGACTGGGTGCGCGAAAGTCCGCCGTCAATGATCAGCGTACCGAAAGCGAAATTCACTGTGATCGAGAATAGAAGAAGGAGCAAAAACTCCGGTCGCCACCACGCGTAATAGACGAGCGACGCCAGCACCAACCAACCGATCGGCCAAAGCAGGTTGGAACCGCGGCGCAGCAGAGCGTAGCCTGCCAGCACGAGCGGCAGGAAACAGAAAATGAAGACATAGGAATTGAACAGCACCGCGTTGGTCTGACTGTTTGGGCGTCGTGGCTTGAGTGAGAGGGAGCGGGGAGACGGTACGCTGGCAACCGTATTCGATCAATCTCGCAGGAACCGCGACTGGTTCCGTGCCGACTTCAATCCATTGCCCTCGTGCTAACGCAGTCCCAGCGCGCGGACGTCCTCCGCGTCGCGCAAGCGACAGCCGCTATTGTTCCAAAAGCTGAATTCCCATTTGAGGCGGACATCCAGCTCGCCCGTAAAGAGGATGAGCGTGTGGATCAGGTTCGCGCGCAGCACTTTGACGCCGTCGGCCTGCTCTGGAAGCAGCCGGAAACAATGGGAAAACTGCAGCGGCAGGAGCAGGGCGGAGGTTCCCGCGCTCGTCGCCGTCACGTGCACGGCGCCGCGCTCGAATATCATGTGCGGCCGCTGCGCAGCGACCAGTTGCTGGGTTGTCGCGGCGGCATCGGCGAACGCCTCGGACTCGAATAAGGCGGGGTTGGCGCGGATACGTTGCAACAATTCCGCAGAGCTGATCTCTCCCGACACCTTCAGCGGCGAAAAACCGGCGATATTGGGATGGGGCAGCTCGTAAAGATAAAGGTCGATCCCGTCCTTCAGCGGCACAGTGCGCGCCAAGCTTGCAGGGGGCGGGAGGGCAAGATCGGTAACGGCGAAGCGCACGCCCATTGCCCGCAAGACATCGATATTGGCGAGGCGAGGGAGCGCGAAGTTGAGATCCTGGGCGTCTTGCGGTGCGTTGAGAACATTCGCAACGTAAAACATGAGCGGCTTGGAGAGGCCCTGTCCATACTCGGACAAGGTCGGGATATTGCGCCACCATAAGTCGAGCAGATCGTGACTGCTGCCGATATCGCCCGCCAGGCGCTGAAGGAAGTTTTCGAACTCGCCCGGCTTGAGCGGCCGGTCGGCATTTTCAAGCAACCGCTGGCGCAGCGGGCTTGCGGGTGAGCCGAGGAGAGTGGCAACCGAACCGCGAAAGGCCTGCCCCGGACGCAACGAGATTTCGCGCTCGAGAACCTCGATGATCGGCGACTCGCTGCGCGGTTGAGGGCCCCGCTGCTTGAACAGAACGGCGCGTCCGGAATCCAACAAGGCAACGAATGCCAGCGCTGCGACACAAATGAAGGCTGGAACCCATCTCGCCCCGGCGCCAGCTGTACTTATCTCTAAAAGGGTGACGACAGGATACAGACTGAAGAACGCCCAAAACGGATACATCATCAGATAAACGTAGAGCGGTGAAAGCGGGAGCGGGGCGATAATTCCGAGGCTCGCGCCGATCCAGCCGAGCATGAGGACGGTCCAAAGCACGCTGAACAGAGCACCGATGCGCGCGAGCGGCGGCTGCGTGCGGATGGCAACGACGATGCCGCCCAGAATGATGGCCACTTGAAGCCAGCGCGACCCTGTCAGCGCGAGCGGCAATTGCGTCAAGCGATCGCACAGAAGACCCCATGCGCAGAGTTCATCGCGGGCGCGAGCTATCAAATCAGGATCGAACTCCGTCGACCAATGAAATGCCGGCAGAAAAGTCTCCGGGCCGGAGAAACGCGCGGAATAATCCCTCGCGCCTGCGAAAAACTCGGGAAAGTGCAAAGCAACGCAGCAGCCCAGCACGTGGATGCCGGCGGCCAACCGCCAGAGCAGCTGCTGGTAGGAGGTCGACGAGAAAAAAATGACGCCCGCGAGCAGCAGCGATCCAAGCAGCATCCCGCCGTTGTAGAACGGCGCGGCAAGGACGCTCAGCAGGATCAGAAGGAAGATGCAACTGGCGAGCAGCCAGTTGAAAGCAAGCCGGTATCCGAAGCTCCTCTTGGCATGCCGCTCGGCGCCGATGTTGATGAGCGCGACAAGCAGCAGGTTGCTGAGCGTCAGCGTATGGCCGTAGGGCGGATTGGTGGCGAGCCAACCCTGCAGGCCGAAGACGAAGTTGAGCGGAGGAAACAGCAGGACGGCAAGCCAAAGCGACGCGGCGAATGCAAAGGGCCGCGAGAATCCCAACGCCCACCCCAGGGCGAACGCCGACAAGGTGACTTCGGTGAAATAGATGGTGAACGAGACGACCTGCTTTGATGTTTCAGGGATGTCGGTCTGGAAAATCCAAACTGCGGGATTGAAATAAGGATTGATCGCCATGAGCATGCTGGTCATGCCCTGGAGAGGATTCATCGCCGTCACGTCGAGCGGGTGCGCCCAATCCAGGTAGGCTTTGCCCAGCCAGAGGCTCAGGTCGGCATCGCGGCCGAGGTAAAGAAGACCGGAATGGCGAAACCAAATGGCCGTGAAGCTCAGCAGCACGACAAAGTAAGCCGCGAGATAGCCCCACATCGCGCTCGGGCTTATTCGAGCTCGCGCGGCGTGATCGGTCACAAGCCAAGCGCCTTGTTGTCGAGCCCATCCCGAAGCCGGCAGCTGTTGTCGGCAAACAGCCCGAAGCGAAATTCAATGCGCGCGTCGACCGTGCGGTCGAACGACATCAGGGTCTGGAAAAGGTTGGCGCGGGTGAGCCGAGCGGCGGCGCCGTTGACCACCACGAGGCAGTGCGAGAACTGCACCGGCAGCAGGACATGGGCAGGCCCGTCGCTTGCGGCCTGTACTCGCAGCCCGTCACGCTCGACGATCATCACCACGTTGAATGCTCTTGCCGTCGTCGACGCAATCTCTTCCGAGACGACCGCGACCTGATCGAGCCGGTGCTTGTTCTCCCGTATCCGCTGCACAATCTCATCGGCCGTGCTTGCCCTGACGAAATGCGTGGGGCTATACGTGCCCAAATTGGGACCGCTGAACTCGAACAGGCGAACGGCCGGAGCGCCCGGGGGAGTGACGGAGCCTCTCAGGACAGCGGGTCCATCGAGCGTTGGCGCATTCGTGAGAATGAAGCGAACGCCGAGAGCGCCCAATATGTCGCGATCGAACGTGAAGGCCCGCAAGTAGTTGACATGCGCCCGCCCGGTATCGGCTTTGAGCAGCCGTTGGGCGAATGCGTGGGCCTGCGCCGAGGTCCACTGACCATATTCCTCCAAGGTGGGGATATTCGCTCGCCAGAGGTAAAACGTCTCGTCGAAACGATTGAGATAATATTTGATCGGGTCCATCCCGTGGATGAGCTCAACCGGACGGTTGGCACCACCCCCCTCGCGATCGTCCACCCAAATCGTGGCGGCATAGCCACGAAAGGGCTTTCCGAGGTCGATCGCGATCTGCTCGCGCAGATACCGCTCCAGCGACGGATCACGCGGAGGAGAGGCCGCAGCGCGCATCCCGAAGGAGAGATGAACCAGCGCCAGGATTGGAAATACCGACAGGGCGATGGCGCGGCGCCATCCGGCTTTGGCCGAGGCCGCGCGCCCGTTGATTGCGTAGACGCGAAGCAGATACAGCGTCACGACCACAATCCCGATGGCTGCAGCAGCAACGAGAAGCTGAACGGGTCGATAGCGCTCGTGCACGTAAGGATCCCGCAATAGGTTGACCGCGATCGCGAGCAACAACGCGGCAAAAGCGATACTTCCCAAGAAACGTGCGACTTGTCGGTAATCGGCTGCACCTGCATATGCAGCCTTGATGGAGCGGAACAGCTCGAAAAACGGCACGACCGCGAACATGCAAACAAACATCCAGCACGACAACATCAGGAAATGGGGCGAGAAGACAGCCACCGACCCGAGCCATCCGGCCTGATAGGCGTAGGCATAGATGTGCGCGAAACCGACATACGCGATCAGGGCCGCAGCGGCGCTGCGCATGTCGCCCCGTCGCGTGACGATGGCCGCCGCGGCGCCGAGCAGCGCGGCAATTTCCAACCACGCGCCTTTGGCGCTGGGGCATAGTAGAAATCGCGAGTCCTGGCACAGCGGATGAGTCTTGAAGAGTTGCAGCCAAGCACCGAGCGAGAGAATTTTCTCCCACGCAATTGGCGTGCCCGGTGTGCGAGCGGCTGTCGCGACGGTTCCGAGATAATAGGACGAAAGCCCCGATGCGAAAAAGAAGATCAGGCACAAGAGCAGCGCCGCTGCCTTCCAAGCCCATTCGGCGCGGGGCGGTCGTCGCGCCAGGATGACCACGGCAGCGATCGCGATATAAGCAGGCGCGGCAAAAATGAAGCTGATGGGCGCCGACAGCAACCCGGAAACGAATAGGACGAGAAAGGCGGTGCACAGCGCGACGTTGCGTCGCCAATCACCGGTGCGCCCGCATGCCAGCAGCACCGCGGTGGCGGCGTTCAATACCGCCGTCAGGTGCGCATAATAGGGTGCGAGCGTGTATTGCGGATAGATCTGAAACACCTCCCAGAACGGCGGAAACATCAGGTAGAGGTAGAGCTGCGCGGCGGCTGTGGCCATCAGCCAGGAAAATCCGATCACCCGAGCCAGAAGAACGATGCTCACTGCCAACTCAGCGGCGTAGATCGCGTACGACGCGATGTTCTGCGCATTGCCCGCAAGCGGAAGGGCGAGTGCTAGTGCTCCGGGATTGAGCCAAGGCAGATTCGGAAGATAAATCGAGCCCATGCCGGCGAGCATGTTGTAGGGGCTGAGATCGAACATCTTCGAGAAATGAAGAATGGCCTCGACATTCCACTTTGCCCAGTCGCCGTCGACCGGCCCGTAAAGGCCGAAAGGCAATCGATTCATGCCGACGATCATCAGTACCGCGAGCACGGTCCACGAGAGCGCATAAGGCAGGATGCGGGCAGACATCGCCGTCAGCGGGGCGACGCGGTCGCCCCAGCTCGCGCTCGGCCGTGCGGGAATCGCTCTAGACAATCGTTCGACCTCTCGCGACTTGATTATTCACAATCCAAGCGCCTTGTTGTCGAGCCCATCCCGAAGCCGGCAGCTGTTGTCGGCAAAGAGCCCGAAGCGAAACTCGATGCGGGCGTCGACCATGCGGTCGAACGACATCAAAGTCTGGAAAAGATTGGCGCGGGCAAGGCGAGCGGCAGCGCCGTTGACCACCACGAGACAGTGGGAGAACTGCACCGGCAGCAGGAGATGGGCGGGCCCATCGCTTGCGGCCTGTACTCGCAGCCCGTCACGCTCGACGATCATCGCCACGTTGCGCGCCTTGGCGGTGGTCGGTGGCACGTCGTCTGACACCACCGCGACCTGGCCGAGCCGATGCTTGTTCTCCCGTATCCGCTGCACGATCTCGTCGGCCGTCATCGCCTTGACGAACTGCGTGGGGCTATACGTGCCCAAATTGGGATTGCTCAGCTCGAACAGGCGAACCGCCGGAGTGCGGGGAGAATTTGCAGCCGAGACGGAGCCGCGCAGGACGGCGGGGTGATCGAGCGTTTCGGCATCGGTGAGAATGTAACGCACACCGACGGCGCGCAATATGTCCGGATCGATCGTGAACACCCGCAAATAGTTGCTGTGGGTCGCGGTTCCGGCGGGGGCGAGCAGCCGCAGCGCGAAAGCATGGGCCTGCACCGAAGTCCACTCGCCGTATTCCTCGAAGGTCGGAATGTTCAAATCCCACAGATCGGTTTCCGTGAAGGTCTCGCCGTAACGAGCGCTGAAGTACTCGCGCCCGTAGTAGTACAATTTGGCGTCGCGCAGAGGCGTGTCGCGAGGGCCGACGCCGATCTCGCCATACTTGTCGACCCAAATCGTGGCGGTGTAGCCGCGAAACGGTCTGCCCACTTCGATCGCGGCGTTTTCATGCAAATAGTTGCGCAATGACGCGTCACTCACGGTTGGGACGTTCTGGCGAGGAGCAATGGACAAATGAACCAAGGCCAGGATCGGAAATATCGCCAAGACGATCGCCTGTCGCAGCGCAGTTTCGCGACTAAGGACTGCGCCTGGTTTTCCGCGATACGCCCGAATGATTTCGACCGCCAGCAGTACAGTGCCGAGGGCCACAACACCGATCATTAATTGCGCGACTCCATAACGGGAGTTGTCGAAGGGATGCCGCAGCAGCTTGATGACCATCGCAGCGAGCAAAGCAGCGACCGCGATGCCGGCAACGAAACTTGCCAGCTGTTTGATCCGGGATCGCTTTGCAGCGCCAGGTGCCTTGAGTTGCAGGCGGCTCAACGGCTCGAAGAAGGGAACGACTGCAAACATGCAAATGAACGACCAGCACGACAAAATGAGAAAGTGCGTGGAGAGAACGCCCACCGGCCCGAGCCATCCCGCCTGATACGCGTAGGCATAGACATGTGCGAGGCCAATATATGCGATCAGCGCGGCACCGGCGCTGCGCATATCCCCGCGGCGCGTGACGATGGCGACCGCCGCACCGACAAGGGCGGCAATGTCGAGCCACGCCCCCCTGTCCTGGATGCACAACAGCAGCCGCGGATCCTGGCACAGCGGATGATTCGCAAACAATTGCAGCCAAGCGCGCAGCGATAGGATCTTGTCCCACGCCACCGGCGACGTCGGCGTACGTCCCGATGTGGCAATCGTTCCGAGATAGTAAGAGAGCAGGCCGGAACCAAAAAAGAAGATCAGGCACAACAGCAGCGCCGCTGCCTTCCAAGCCCATTCGCCGCGCGGCGGTCGTCGTCCCACGATGATCGCAGCGGAGATCGCGACATAAGCGGGCGTGGCAAACACAAAGGTGAAGGGCGCCGACAGCAGCCCGGACACGAACAGGGCGAGAAAGGCGCCGCACAAGATGATGTTGCGCGGCAGATCGCGGGTGCGCCCGCAGGCGAGAAATACCGCGGTCGCTGCATTGAGCGCCGCCGTCAGATGCGCAAAATAAGGAGCGAGTCCATACCAGTCGTAGATCTGGAACACCTTGGCAAAGGGCGGAAACAAAAGATAGAGGTACAATTGTGCGGCGGCGGTCGCCATCAGCCACGAAAACCCGATGCTGCGCGCCAGCAGAATGAGACTGATCGCGAGCTCTGCGGCATACACGGCGTAGGAAACGATATTCTTTGCCTGATCGTCGAGCGCAAGCCCGAGGGCCAGCGCGCCCGGATTGAGCCAAGGCAGATTCGGAAAATACATCGATCCCATGCCTGCAAGCATGCTGTAGGGGCTGAGATCGAAGGGCGTGCCGAACTTGAGAATGGCCTCGATGTTCCATTTGGCCCATTCGCCGTCGACCGGGGTATAGAGCGCAAGCGGCAGGCGTTTCATGCCGACAATCATCAAGCCAGCAAGCACGGCCCAAGACAGAAGGTAAGGCAGCGCTCGGGCAAAAGCCGCCATCAGCGGGGGAGCCGTTTTGGACGGTCGAAAGTACACGTTGCATATTCCCTTTGCGTCAGATACACGCCGATGTATCCACCTGTCCAATTGAAGGCGCGGCGGGCGACAACATCGACGTCGTCGTGAATGGGCAAGCACAACAGGGCATTGCTATGGAAACGAGTCAGGAACCAACGTCTCAGAGCGCCGAAGCAGGTCTCGGACCCATCGGTCGCTTCTTGCTCAAAACCGTAATTGTTTGCGCTGCCATCATCGTATCCGGATGGATCATGCTCGATCTGCTGGATGACTTTGCGACTCGGCGGATGCAGCAACTGGAGCGTTCGGTTCGCGCCGCGACCTCGCTCGGCGGCCACCGATTTTGGACCAAGCTCGAGAACGAGCTCGATCGACTGGCCGATCCGAGAACGGATCTCTCGCCGGAGAAGAGACAAAAGATTCTATCGCAGATCAAGGTCGTCTCGGATCGGTGGCGGCCGTTTTTTACCGAAGCGGCCGCGGCGATCGAAGGAGAGTCCAAGAAGGCCGAGAGGTGACGGGGATCAATGCGTCAGCGTCAGGACGCAAATCCAAATGTCCATGAAAGCGGCTGGTGCTGCCGGTAAGGATTGAACTTACGACCTCCCCCTTACCAAGGGGGTGCTCTACCACTGAGCTACGGCAGCGCCGGGCCGGAGGCGAAAACAGCAAGAATGGAACGCGGCCGCGAGCGCGCCGATCCTTGCCACAAGGGCGAAAATGGCGCAAGCGCGCGCCGTCGAAGGGCCGATCACTGCGCCAAAGGGCCTTCCGTCGAGCACCGCCGGTTCCTAATCTTGTCCCATGAACGATGGTTCCAAGGGCGCAGACCGGATGCGGCAACGGCGGCGTTTGAGCGCCGCACTGCGGGCGAATATTAAGCGCCGCAAGGCCCAGGCGAAAGGCCGCGCGGCTCCTTCCCACGCGAGCGGTGATCAGTCCCACGATTCCGCCGGAATTGCCGACAAGACTAAGCAGGAGCGCTAGAGCCAGCGTGCAGGCGCTCCTGATTGGTTGCCGCGTGCAATAGCGGCGTTTGCGGAAAGGGGAGCGGCATGGATCGCATTCGCGTTCACGGCGGCCAGCGCCTCAATGGAACCATTCCGATCTCCGGGGCAAAGAACGCCACTTTGCCCTTGATGATCGCGAGCCTGCTCACAGACAAGACGCTCATCCTCGACAATGTTCCCCGGCTCGCCGACGTGGCTTTGCTCCAGCGCATCCTCGGCAATCACGGCATCGATATCATGGTGAGCGGCAAGCGTACGGGCGAAACCCAATACGACGGCCAAACGCTGCACATCTCCGCCGCCAATATCATCGACACGACGGCTCCCTATGAGTTGGTTTCGCGCATGCGCGCGAGCTTCTGGGTGGTGGCACCATTGGTCGCGCGCATGGGCGAAGCGAGGGTGTCGATGCCGGGCGGCTGCGCCATCGGCACGCGGCCCGTCGATCTTCTCATCATGGCGCTCGAACGGCTCGGCGCCGACATCGAGATCGATCGCGGCTACGTCATCGCCCGCGCCAGGAATGGCCTCAAGGGCGGCGAGATCAAATTCCCCAAGGTGACCGTCGGCGGTACGCACACTGCGCTGATGGCGGCCTCGCTCGCGCGCGGCACGAGCGTGATCGAGAATGCCGCGCGCGAACCGGAGATCAGCGACGTCGCCGATTGCCTCAACAAGATGGGCGCCAAGATCAGCGGCGCGGGCACCTCGCGCATCATCATCGAGGGCGTGCCGAAGCTCGAGGGCGCGCGCCACCGCGTGCTGCCCGACCGCATCGAGACCGGCACCTATGCAATGGCCGTCGCCATGGCCGGAGGCGACGTGCTTTTGGAGAATGCACGCGCCGAACTGCTGCAGGCAGCACTCGACGTGCTCGTGCGAGCGGGGGTCGAGATCAGCACGACCAACACCGGCGTGCGGGTCCAACGCAACGGCTCGGGCCTCGAGCTGGTTCGGCTCGGCGCGCATATTCAGCTCGACGGCGAATGCGCGACCATCGAGGGGGTGAGCACGCTCAAGGGCGCGCCGGTGATGGCGACCGATCTGCGCGCCTCGGTCTCGCTCGTCATTGCCGCGCTTGCGGCAGAAGGGGAAACCATCGTCAACCGCGTCTATCACCTCGACCGCGGCTTCGAGCGGCTCGAGGACAAGCTGGCGACATGCGGCGCCGCCATCGAGCGCATCAGCGGCTGAGATCTAGCCGCACAGCCAGTGTCATGCCCGCGAACGCGCATAGGTGCTGAGTTAAGCTCAAGCGCAACCCCTCCGCTGTCATGCCCGCGCAGGCGGGCATCCAGTAAACGCGTGTTGACGCGGGCAACCCCGAGGCGGTGCTTATCATCCAGTCCGGCGATTACTGGATCGTCCGCTTTCGCGGACGATGACACCGGATAGCGCGCAATGGCAACGTTCGTTCCAGTCGCTGCGGCCTTGACGCTCGTCCTGGCGCTCGGCGGCGGCGCCGACGCACAATTACTGGATTGCCTCGGCGGTCAAAGACCCACCCAGGTGGCCGAACTGATATTCGGCCGCAACATCGGCGGCCGCCTCGGCGTGAACGAAGCCGATTGGAGCCGTTTCGTCGATCGCGAGATCACATCCCGCTTTCCGAACGGGCTCACCGTGCTCAACGCCGCCGGCCAGTGGCGGGACGAGGCCACCAACAAGATCGTTCGCGAGCCCGGCAAGCTCGTGCAGATCGTGCTCCCCGGCCAGGTCGAGGACATTGCGCGCCTTAACGAGATCGTCGCGGCCTACAAGACGCGATTCAAACAGCACTCGGTCGTCATGATCGTGCGGCCGGCCTGTGTGTCCTTCTAGCCGGGGGGTACCGGCTACCGGTCGGATCGGCGCTCGCCCCCGCTTGCGCCGCGGCCGGCCGCTTCCTAATTACCTTGCGACCATCGAATGTGTCGATGGGAGGGAGCGTGCGTCATGGAGACGGTGAAGTTCGTCGCCCTCGACCGGGACGACCTGGAGGTTGTTTCCACCCATTTGCAGGATGCGCTCGTCAAAGTGGCCGACGTCATTTGGCGTCCACAGGAAAAGCGCCTGGTGGTCGCGCTGAGCCGCTTTGATTGGCTCTCGGCAGAGGGGACAAAACCCGAACTGCGGCGCTGCCGTTCGGCGCTGCGCTTCGAGCGCGTGAATTGCTGCAAGTGCCGAAATGTCGATCCTGCCGGAAAGGCGGCAGTGCTCAACCTGCTCGCCGTCGAATTTCACGAGACCGACCCGCCGGCCGGGGTTGTAAATCTCATTTTCTCAGGCGGGGGAATGCTGCGGCTCCAGGTCGAGTGCCTCGAAGCCGAGCTCGCCGATCTGGGGCCGTCCTGGCCGGCGGCCGCGCGCCCAATCCACACCGACGACACCCCCGAGCTGCGGGGTTGACGCCTCATCGCGGCCGCGCCATTGAGCGCGGATCCGGCCCCTATGGTCCGGTAGGACAGGGCCATGCCGATCCGCCTCGACCGCCGCGCTCCTGATTTCGCCGAGCGTTTCCGCGCTTTTCTCGCCACCAAACGCGAGGCATCGGCCGACGTCGAGGCGGCCGTACGCGCGATCATTGCCGATGTCGCTGCTCGCGGTGATCGCGCCGTCATCGAGTTCACGCGCCAGTTCGACCGGTTCGATCCGGATCGAAGTGGGCTCAAGGTGACGGCCGATGAGATCGATGCCGCCTATGCCGCCTGCGAGCGCCGGGCGCTTGATGCGCTCGCGCTCGCACGTGATCGCATCGAGGCCTATCACCGCCGTCAACTCCCGGCCGACGACCGTTTCACCGATGCCCTCGGCGTCGAGCTGGGGTCGCGTTGGAGCGCCATCGAAGCGGTCGGCCTGTACGTGCCCGGCGGCAGCGCCGCCTATCCATCCTCGGTGCTGATGAATGCGGTCCCGGCCAAGGTCGCCGGCGTTCCGCGGCTGGCGATGACGGTGCCGGCACCGGAGGGAAAGCTCGTCCCGCTCGTCCTGGCGGCGGCGAAGCTTGCGGGCATTGACGAGATTTATCGCATCGGCGGCGCGCAAGCCGTGGCCGCCCTCGCTTATGGCACTGAGACGATCGCGCCTGTCGCCAAGATCGTCGGTCCCGGCAATGCCTATGTTGCAGCCGCTAAGCGCCTCGTCTTCGGCAAGGTCGGCATCGACATGATCGCCGGGCCTTCGGAAGTGTTGATCCTCGCCGATAGAACCGGTCATCCCGACTGGATCGCGGCCGACCTGTTGGCACAGGCCGAGCATGATGCGAGCGCCCAGTCGATCCTGATCACGGACGATGCCGTGCTTGCGGAGAATGTCGAGAAGGCGGTTAGCGCGCAGCTTGGCTCGCTGCCGCGCGCTTCCGTTGCCGCAGCCTCCTGGCGCGATTTCGGGGCCATCATCCTGGTCGGCGAGCTCGAGGAAGCGGTGCCCCTTGTCGATGCCATCGCGCCGGAACATCTCGAGATCGCGAGTGAGCACGCCGAGCGTCTCGCCTCCCGCATTCGCAACGCCGGGGCGATTTTTCTCGGAGCCCACACCCCCGAGGCGATCGGCGATTATGTCGGCGGCTCGAATCACGTCCTGCCGACCGCGCGCTCGGCCCGGTTCTCCTCCGGATTGGGCGTGCTCGACTTCATGAAGCGCACGTCGATCCTCAAATGCGGGCCCGATCAGTTGCGTGCGCTGGGCCCGGCCGCGATCGCGTTGGGCGAAGCGGAAGGACTCGACGCGCACGCGCGCTCGGTGATGGTGCGCCTCAACCCGCAATGACACGCCCGCCGCGCGCGTCCCCTCCGAAGAAGAATCGCCTCGTTGCGGTGACCCTCGACGAAGCGTCGATCGGCCGCTCGAATCCCGACGTCGAGCACGAGCGCGCGGTCGCGATCTACGATCTGCTCGAAGACAACACCTTTGCGCCAAACGACGACGAGGACGGGCCCTTTGCGTTGCATTTGAGCATTACCGGATCGCGCCTCGCGTTCGACATCCGTCGCGCGGACGGCACGCCGGTGGTGGCTCATCTTTTGTCGCTCACGCCGCTGCGGCGCGTCGTAAAGGACTACTACACGGTCTGCGACAGTTACTACGCGGCAATTCGCACCGCGACGCCCGACCGCATCGAGGCGCTCGACATGGGCCGGCGTTCCCTCCACGACGAAGGCTCCAAGGTCCTGATGGAGCGGCTGTCGCGCAAGGTGAAGGTCGATTTCGATACTGCGCGTCGCCTGTTCACCTTGATTTGCGTGCTGCATTGGAAGGGGTGAAACGAACGTCGACGTCCCGACCGCAGGCGGTGCTGTTCGCCTGTGGAATGAATTCCGTGCGCTCGCCCATGGCCGCGGCCCTGCTCAAGCAAATGCTCGGCACCTCGCTTTACGTCGGCTCTGCCGGCGTGCGCAAAGGCGAGCGCGATGCGTTCGCCGCCGCGGCAATGGAGGAGATCGGCATCGACATCAGTGCGCACCGGCCGCTGACGTTCGAAGAGCTCGAAGACTTGGAAGGTCTGAACTTCGATCTGATCATCACGCTCTCACCCGAAGCGCACCATAAAGCGCTCGAGCTGACCCGAACGCTCGCCGCCGACGTCGAGTATTGGCCCACCGCGGATCCGACCGCCGTCGAGGGCAGCCGTGAGCAGCGGTTGAACGCGTACCGAAACGCGCGCGATCAATTGCTGCGACGGATCAGGGAGCGCTTTCCTCCGCGACCGAGAGCCAACGAGTGAGCAAGCCCGAACTCGGCAGTTGTGGGGCGGCGGTGATTCCGCTAGCTTGCGCGGCTTCGGGCGCGCTCGTCCCGTTTTCGCAGACGCCAAGGTAACGGATGGCAAAGGAAGAACTCTTGGAATTTCCCGGTGTGGTGACGGAATTGCTTCCGAATGCGACGTTCCGGGTCAAGCTTGAAAACGAACACGAGATCATCGCCCATACCGCCGGCCGCATGCGCAAGAACCGAATCCGTGTGCTGGCCGGCGACAAGGTCTTGGTCGAAATGACTCCCTACGATTTGACCAAAGGTCGTATCACCTATCGTTTCAAATAGCGGTGCTTTTCGAAGCTCACAGCCCTGGCCATTCAATTGCGGCGCAAGCAAAGATGATCGGCCGTCCCAAGCTCGTCCTCGCTTCGGGCTCTCCCCGCCGGGTCACGCTCGTCAATCAGGCCGGCATCGAGCCCGATGCGCTACGTCCCGCCAACGTGGACGAGACGCCGCGGCGGGGAGAATTGCCGCGCGCGTGTGCCAATCGACTCGCGCGTGCCAAGGCCGAGGTTGCGCTCGATTTGGTGCGTGCCGACGAAGAACTTCAGGGAGCGTATATCCTCGCCGCCGATACCGTGGTTGCCGTCGGTCGGCGCATCCTGCCCAAGCCCGAGCTGGTCGACGAAGCCTCGCAATGTCTGCGCCTCCTGTCCGGCCGTAATCATCGCGTGCATACGGCGATCTGCCTGGTGACGCCGAAAGAGGCCTATCGTCAGCGGCTGGTGGAGACGCGCGTGCGCTTCAAGCGCCTGTCGGAGGACGACATCGAGACCTATCTCGCCTCGGGCGAATGGCGCGGCAAAGCCGGCGGCTACGCGGCGCAAGGGATCGCGGGGAGTTTCATCGTCAAGATCGTGGGTTCCTATTCCAACGTCGTCGGGCTTCCGCTCTACGAAGTGACCACGCTGTTGTCCGGCGAGGGCTATCCGATCCGCGCCGGCTGGCTCAACGCCGTATGACGCTTGGCGCCGCGTGCGCCGATTACCATATTCACGGACATGTCCGAACGCGATCTTCGCACCAAGCCTTGCCCGACCTGCGGCAAGCCGGCGGTGGAAACGTTTCAGCCGTTCTGCAGCCGGCGCTGCGCCGATGTCGATCTCAACCGCTGGCTCAGCGGCGTTTATGCGGTCCCGGTCAAGGAAGAAGAAGATGAAGACGGGGCGCCCGCCGCAAAGCCCGGCAATGAGGAATCCGGAACGTGAATTGCGCGGGCGGAGCGCCGTTCTGGACAGCCCGGAATCGAGCCTCTATAAACCCCGCGCTCCTCTTCGTCCGCTCGGCGGGCGCGGCGCCCAGGTAGCTCAGTTGGTAGAGCACTGCACTGAAAATGCAGGTGTCGGTGGTTCAATTCCGCCCCTGGGCACCACCATGATTTTCGTGTTTTGATATTGCAACGTTTTTTCTCCTAATTGGCTAACCTTGCGTCAGGTTAGCCACTCGATGTTCGCGTTTTCACCTTCTCCATCGCTGCACTTGCCAATCGTCCCTGGTCGGCCGCTTTCGTGTAGTGCGCAACTTGCTTGAGGCTCGCGTGGCCGGTGATCGACGCGATCTCGTGCGCCGTGCAGCCGGCTTCCGCCAGCCGGCGTGCCGCCGCCTTGCGTAGCCCGTGCGCCGAGCATTGCGGCAACTCGGCTGCATTGCACTGGTCGCGGAACCAGTTCCCGAAGCCATTCGAGGTGAATGGCTTGCCGAACTGAGTGGTGAGGAATGTCATATTGTCCTTCGGCGCATCGTCGAGAATCGCCTGCAAAATAGGGTGAACCGGGATCAACAATTCCGTTCCGGTCTTTTGCTGGCGCACGGTCAAGGCGCTGGCGCGGACATGCTGCCGCCCCAGGCGCACGATGTCCGAGCGCCGTTGTCCTGTATATAGCAGCAGGGCGAAGGCCAGCCGGGCACGCGACCCGACCGGGTGGCGCTTCTCGAACTGGGTGATCTCGGCATCGCTCCAACTGTGAAAACCTTCCGACTTCACGCGGATGGAGCGCACGTCCCTGGTCGGATTGTCAGCCCTAAGTCCGATCTCGACCGCATGCTTCATCATGGCGCGCAGCACCTTGCGAAACTGGTTTGCGGCCTCGGGCTTGTCTGCCTTTGTCGCGATCAAACGAACAACATGCTCGCGTCCGATTAGGGTGGCCCGCTTGTCTCCGAACTTATTACCGTCCTTGTCCGCCTGCTCGCAGAATCGTTCAATCAGGCCGCGATACACCCGCTGCGTTCTCACCCGCATAGAGCGATAGTCAACCGACTGAAAATAGCTGACCGCCAAGGCGCGCATCGAGCCCGGCTTGGTGCGCCTGGCGCCGGCATCAACGAGCGCCGGTTGGCCGGCTACCGCCTGCTCGTATGCTTCCATGAATTGGCTCGACCATGGCAGGCCCGGTAACGCCACTTTCTTGAAACCAGCACGACGGAAATAGAATCGCGGTTTCCCATGTCGGTCGAGGAAGCCGTGTACGTATTTGGGCGGACGGCGCATCAGATGCGGTCCCATTCGTTCGCCTCCTTCGTCTCGCCAAGTCGACCAGTCGCGTCGGCAGTGATAATTACGATTTTTCCCGATTTGTCGATTTCGATGCGGGCGATATGCACACCAGCCGCGGCGACGGCCTTCACCGCTCTCGTCACGTCCTGCTGCCGGAATGTGGAGGGCGCGCGGGCCATTGGCTACCCTGAAGCTTCTTGCCGGTGCTGACCGCCATATCGCTCACCGATATGGTCCCGGGGCTCGGCATCGGGTCGCCCTTCGGCCCAAGCCGTCGGCTTGTTGTGGCGCCACCTAACGAGCCAACGCCGACCGTGTACCGGATGCCGTCGTGCTGAAATCGAGGAGGTTATGGCCGCGCCGAGCCGGGATGCCATCGCGACCTCGGACGCGGACTCGGGCCGCCCGGTCAAGTCGCTGGGGAAGAGCCCTACGGTCGGCGGCCCAAGGCGCTCGCGGCGAAGGTAGGGTGGGACTTCCAGGCCCCGCCAGGGGTCGCTGGCCGGTACCGGAAAGCACAGCGCCTGTGTCAGAAAGGTCAGAAAGGTTGGAAAGATGCTCAGCGTCATGGCAGAGCCCCCCTTTCTGACCTTTCCGACCTTTCTGGCATCGGTGTCCCAGAAAAAAGCAGCGGGTTGACTTGCCACCGATGAATAGCGCGACCACCCGTCTTCGTGGTCACGAGCTTCAGCCAACCGGCACGAACCAGACCATCGAGCAGGGTACGTGTCTGTTCGGCATCAAGCCGACGGCCAAGTGCCTCACGCCGGATCTCCAGCAGCGATATCTCTGTCTTCTGGTTTGTCCGGATCCAACACAGTACGCGGCGGGTGTTGGTGTGCTTCTCAGTCAGCCCAATTTGGCGGAGCGCCGCTTGGCTGTGAGGCCAGAAATATTCTCGCCATAGCTGCACAGCGGCCTCAACGTGCTGCTGGCCGATGGACTGCGGCTCGGTGCCACCGAGCATGGCCCAGTCCAGGTAAGCCAGCGTGCCACTCAGGCGCAGCACATGAGTGGCGCCCTTGGCGGCCCATTCCCGTTCTCGGCCGTCCAAGTCCAGCTTTAGCTGTGCCAGAAAGGCCCGAAAGGTCTCAAAGGCCGAGAGGCCCTCAGGCGACAAGTCCACAGTTCGTGGAGCAAAGACGCCGTCCTCGCCGGTGGGCAAATTGACGACACGCGTTAATGCGTTCTGAATTTCAGGCTCAATTTCGCTAACCTCATTGGAAAGCGGCTGGTGTGCCGGTTCTTCCGGCCAGGCAAAGTAGAACCGCGCGTACATACCGTCGTCATCGCCCTCAAAAGCCCGAGAAAGCTTGTCCGGCTGAAAGCCGCCAATGACGCCCATCAACAAGTAGTCCAGCACAACAGGCGGTCGGCCCTGCCGCTCGACAACGAAATGCTTGCCATCCCAGGCTTCGAGCCAAAATTCGTTGTCTTGCCCGTTCGAGTAACGCCTCATATTCAAGAAGAGCCGCGCAAGTTCATCAGCAACAAACGCCATGCCCTGCGGTCTCACTTCCAGTAGAACGGCAAGTCGCTCAATCGTGCTATCAGACAGGGACAGTCTCGGCGCGACGAACGGACCTGGCTCCGTCGCGTCTGCAGGCTTCGGCGGCGCCGGCAGTTTGGCCTCGACGGCTTCGGCTACCGCCTTCTCCCATTTTTTCTTTTCGGCTTTGGCTCTTTGAGCGCGGGTTTCGTGCTCACGCTGCAACTCCGCGATCTTCTGTTTGCGTCCGCGTTCGATCAGCGACAGGACGCGTCTGGTAACGTCGAGACCAGGCGTCTTGCCGGTCCCGGAAAACCCGACGACGGCCACCCACATGGTCAGTGGCTCGGACCAGGAACGGCACGCGCACACGCGACGCGATGTCCCGATGAGACTTGAAGCAATGCCGAGCAATGGCACCGCAACGTGCGCCGGCGTGACACCCGCGCCACGGGCAGAGCGAAGCAGCCAATCGCACATCGAGGCCGGCAATGCCTCAATCGGAAAATCAGGCAGCTCACCCCGCCTGTCATCGAGCAGCGTCCAATCTGGCTCCTCCCAGGTGCCAGTTTGCGCCTTCCTCGCTTGCTGCTCGTCGCTGGTTCTCTGCTGAGTGCCCTGTGTGGCGGAAAGGTCAGAAAGGTCAGAAAGGCCCGAATCCACTGTGCCGTCACCGCCTGATGAGGGACCGCGGTCCGGCAGGTCAGGGTGCGGCTGTTTGCTGCCCGCTTGAATTCCACTCTGAATGGTTTTCGTCGTGGCGCGATGACCGTGCTCGCGCAAATAGTTGTTTGCATCGCAAGCGCCGAGCAGCGCGTCGGACACGGTTTTTTTGTCAACCCAGCCGCGCGCAATCATCCGTCCAAGACGGAAGGCCACGGCATTGAGCGTCTCATTACGCTTCCCGCTCGGGGCGGCACTTAGTCGCGCGACTGCACCGTCTAGCGCCGCTGCCGCATAAGCTTGGCGGCGATAACTGTTGCTGGTTCCACTCTTGTCAAAGACGCGTGTATCCTCATCTACGGCTCCGCCGTTCGACCGCCGACTTGGATGTATGATGTCTGCCAGCCACTCCGGCAGTTCGGGTATCGTGCCAGCCTTAAAGGCGTCGGCTAGCAACGGCCTGCCATTGACGGACTGCCACCGTTTGCCATCCGGCAGTTGTGCATCTGGTGCAATGACATACCCACCGACGCCGCGCACGTCGACGCCGTCCGGCAGCTCGCCACGCCCATTACCAAGAGCCTTACCCTTAGGCTGCTTGAAGAACAGATGAGCTCCGCCGCGCGCTGT
>WNFU01002291.1_pt1 | contig 26194 bp, 16 predicted proteins | sample 5400121 | NCBI WGS metagenome assembly WNFU01 (sample SAMN13153360, study PRJNA577476) | soil metagenome | isolation source: 100 cm soil or saprolite under grassland replicate 1 | place: USA:California | collected 2016-06-15 | reverse complement strand
CGCCTGCACCGGCGCGAGCCACGCCGGGAACGCGCCGGCGTAGTGCTCGGTGAGGATCGCGATGAACCGCTCGAACGAGCCGTAGATCGCCCGGTGGATCACGACCGGCCGGTGCTCGTGGTTGTCGTCCCCGACGTAGCCGAGGTCGAACCGCTCCGGCGCCGCGTAGTCGAGCTGGATCGTGCAGGTCTGCCACTTGCGGCCGAGCGAGTCGGTCACGACGAAGTCGATCTTGGGACCGTAGAACGCGCCGTCCCCGGCGTTCAGCTCCCAGGGCAGACCGATGCGGTCGAGCGCGGAGCGGAGCGCCCCCTCCGCCTTGTCCCAGAGCGCGTCGTCGCCGATCCGGTCCTTCGCCTCGAGCGGCCGGGTCGAGAACTTGAGCGAGAACTCGAGGCCGAACGCGCCGTAGACCGTCTTCATGAGCCCGACGATCCGGCTCACCTCGTCGGCGATCTGCGACTCCATCAGGAAGATGTGCGAGTCGTCCTGCGCGAACTGCCGGACGCGGGTGAGGCCGCCGAGCGAGCCGGAGAGCTCGTTGCGGTGCAGCACGTCCACGGTGAAGTACCGGACCGGCAGCTCGCGGTAGGAGCGCTTCCCCATCTTGTAGATGAGGTAGTGCGAGGGGCAGTTCATCGGCTTCAGGCTCGTGTTGAGCCGCTCCTCGAGCGGGAGCGCGGGGTCCGCCTCCTTGTCGAAGACGAGGAACATGTTCTCCCGGTACACGCCCCAGTGCCCGCTCTGCTCCCAGAGCCGCTTGTTGAAGAGGAGCGGCGTCTTCACCTCCTGGTACCCGTTCTTCGAGACCAGGCGGCGCATCGAATCGGAGAGCACGTTGTAGAGCGTCGTCCCGAGCGGCAGCCAGAACGCGGAGCCCGGGGCGACCTCGTGGAACGCGAACAGCCCGAGCGCCGGGCCGAGCCGCCGGTGGTCGCGCTTCTTCACCTCCTCGAGCCTCGCGAGGTGCGCGTCGAGCGCCTTCCTGTCGAAGAAGGCGGTGCCGTAGATGCGCTGGAGCATCGCGTTCTTCGCGTCGCCCCGCCAGTACGCCCCGGCGACGTTGAGCAGCTTCACGACGCCGATCCGGCCGGTGGACGGGCCGTGCGGGCCGAGGCAGAAGTCCACCCAGTCGCCGTGCCGGTAGAGCGTGAGGGTCGTCGCGCCGCGCGCGGCGATGTCCTTCACGATCTCGACTTTGTACTTCTCCCCGAGCTTCTCGAAGAGCGCGACCGCCTCGGGCATCGAGATCTCGTCGCGCACGAACGGCAGGTCCGCCGCGATCGCCTCGTTCGTCGCCTTCTCGATCCGCTCGAGGTCCTCCGGCGTGAACGGCGTCTCGCGCGCGAAGTCATAGTAGAAGCCCTCCTCGATGGCCGGGCCGATCGTCACCTGGGTACCGGGGTAGAGCTTCTGGACGACGCTCGCCATAACGTGGGCGGCGTCGTGGCGCGCGACCTCGAGCGCCTCCGGGCTCTTCGTCGTGACGACCTCGAGCTTCGCGTCGCGGTCGAGCCGGCGCGAGAGGTCTACCGGCTCGCCGTCGAGCTTCGCGAAGTAGGCGGCCTTCGCGAGGCCGGCGCCGATCGCCGTCCTCACGAAGTCGAGGACGGTCGTGCCCCGGGCCGCCTGCTTCTGGCTGCCGTCGGGAAGGGTCACCTGGACGAGGTCGCTCATGTGCGTGGCTGCCTGTCGGGATCGGGGTGGGCCGCCGGGCCCACGCGTGTAGCGCCGCTGTGAGTAGCAGCCGCCCGGAGGCCGCGCAAGCGGCGCGAGTCAGCGCCCGAGCGCCGCGCGGCCGCCGCCGGCGCGCGCGTTGCGCGGGTCGAGCGCGAGCGCCCGCTCGTAGGCCGCGCTCGCCTCCGGTGCGCGCCCGGCGGCCCGGAGCGCGTCGCCGAGGATCGCGTGCGCGTCGGCGCTCTCCGGCGCGAGCCGGGCGGCGGCGCGCGCGTCCTCGACCGCTCCTTCGAGGCGTCCCACGCGCAGCCCGAGTAGCGCGCGGTTCTGGTAGGCGAGGACGTACCCGGGATCGATGCGGATCGCCTCGTCGAGGCGGGCGAGCGCGCGGGGGACATCGCCCCTGCGGATCGCGACCGTGGCGAGGTTCAGGTGAGCCCGCACGTATCCGGGATTCAACGCGAGGGCCTGCTCGAGCGCGGCCTCGGCCTCCGTCTCCCGCCGCCCGTCCGAGAGCAGGCACCCGAGGTCGTACCAGGCCTCCGCCGTCGGAAGGATCGCGATCGACTGCCGCAGCGCGCGCTCCGCGCCCCCGGCGTCGCCCCGCGCCCAGGCGACCATGCCAACGTTCACGTACGCGGGGGCGCTCGCGGGCTCGAGCGCGATCACCTCGCGGAGCGTCGCATCCGCTTCCGCGAGGCGCCCCGCGCGCCGCTGCTCGTCGGCGAGCGTGAGGAGCGTCCGCGCCTCGCTGCGCGCCGTCCCGCGATCTGCGTACAGCCGCAGCGGGTCGTTCCACGCCTCGTTGCGGACGTGCGTCCCCCACGCGAGCGCCGCGACGACCGGAGCGGCCGCGGCCCAGCGCGCGACCCGCGCGCCCGCGAGCCGCTCGACCGCCGCGGCAGCGAGGAGGAACAGACCGAACGACGCGACGTACAGGCGGTGCTCGAAGACGAGGTCGATCGGGAGCACCGTCTGCTCGACCGCCAGCGCGCCGAGAAACCACGCCACCGCGAAGGCGAAGAGCGGCGCGCGGCGTCTCGCGAGCACCGCGGCGGCGGCGACCGCGACGAGCGCGGCGAGCGCCGGCAGCGTGCCGGGCGGGTCGAGCAGCCCGTGCGACGGCGGCCAGTCGTAGTCGATCTGCAGGCGCGACGGCAGCGGCAGGACGAGGAGCGAGACGTAGTGGACGAGGACCCTCGGCTGCGACAGGAGGCGGTCCGCGATCGGCATCCCGTACCGCGTGTACTCCGACGCCAGCGCCCCGCGGTACGCCCACAGCAGCGCCGCCCCGCCGGCGGCGGCGCCCGCGGCCGCCGCGGAGACGCGGCCCGCGTTGCGCCGGAGCCGCTCCCCGAGCCCGGGCACGAGGAACGCCTCGAGCACGAGCGCGAGCAGCGGGAGCACGACGTACGTCTCCTTGCAGGCGAACGCGAGGTACGCCGCGACGAGCGCCGCGCCGCCCCATGCGATCCGGGCGCGCCCCGCGGCGTCGCGCGAGCGCAGGTACAAGAGGAGCGCGCCGAGCCCGAAGAACGCGCCCATCGACGTCATCCGCTGGACGACGTACGTCACCGCCTGCGTCTGGACCGGGTGGAGCGCGAACAGCAGCGCGGCGAGCAGCGCAGGGCGCCACACCCGCTCCCGGGTCGCGCCGCGCATCCGGGAGAGCACCTCGAGCGCCAGCGCGTACGCGAGCAGGGCGGCGCCAAGGTGGAACGCGAGGTTGACGACGTGGTAGCCGCGCGGATCGCGCCCGCCGGCGAGGTGGTTGAGGGCGAACGAGAGACGGGCGAGCCAGCGGCCCGTGGGGAAACCGCTCGCGGCGCGTGCGATGGACGCGGGGTCGAGCGCGACCATGTGGAGGCCCGGCACCTCCACGAAGTTCACCACGTCGTCGAACGTGAACGGCGCCGCGAGGGCGTTCGCGTACGCGGCGGTCGCGAGCACCCCGATCGCCACGGCGGCGCCGAGGTGCACCGGGACGCGACCGGCGCCGGACGTGCCGGCGGCGGTGGGGGTCGGTCGAGCCTCGGTGTCCATGCGGGGCCGCATTGTAGGCGGCGCGCGGGGGCCCGTCGATCCGGCACGCGACGCGCGGCTCGAGACGCGAGAGGGGCCGGCCTCTCGACCGACCCCTCTCGCTCGAAGTAGGCCCGGTCGGTATCGAACCGACGACCCCTACCGTGTCAAGGTAGTGCTCTACCACTGAGCTACGGGCCTGTTCCGCTCCAGCGACGCGCGTTTATAGCGCGCCCTCCCGTGGAGTCAACACTGGACGGCACCCCGCGAACGATCCGGCCGACGGGTGGAGCGCCGTGATGGCGAGAGCTTCAGCGCGACTCCGCGGGCGCCGGCGCAGGATCCGACCATCCCGACGCCTCGCGCCGCACCGCGTCGTACTCGGCGGCAGCTTCCACCGGTCGGCCGACGCGGGCCAGCACCTTCGCGTACGTCAGGCGCGCCGAGACCGACGTCGGGTAGATGCGGAGCGCCGCCTCGAGCGGCGGGATCGCATCCTGCACCCGACCGGCGGTCAGGAGCGCCCTCGCGAGCCCGTAGTTCATCACGTAGCTCCCGGGCTCCACCGCGGCGCCGCGGGAGAAGAGCGCGATCGAGTCCTTCCAGTGAGCGCCCTGCGCGTAGGAGGCCCCCGCGAAGGCGAGGACGATCCCGGCCACGGCCCCTACCGCGACGCGCCGGGCGAGGGCGCCGTGCCGGGCGAGCGCCGCGGCGGCGAACGACGCCGTCATCGCGAGCCCCATGAGCGGGACGTAGGTGAACCGGTCCGCCCACGCCGGCCACAGGCCGGCCTGTTTCAGCCCGAGCGCGGGGCCGAGGGCCATGAGGAACCACGCCCATCCGACGAGCCCGAACGTCCACCGGCGCGCCGCCACCACCGCGATCGCGGTGAGGGCGCCGATCGCCACCGCGCTCGCGACGACCTCGGCGAGCGGCACGTGCTCGGGGAACAGGTGGAACACGGACAGGTCCGCGGGCCAGGCCGCCTTCCCGAGGTACCGCGGGACGGAGACGACGGCGTTCGCGACGCGGAGCCACATCGAGTCCGCCGCTCCGGTCGTCGGGATCCCCCGGGTGCTCACGAGCGAGACGACGACCGCGGCCGCCGCCGCGAGCGCGACGGGCCACTTCTCCACGACGAGCCGCGCGAGCCCCGGCTCGGACCGCGGTCCGGGAGGGACGCCGATCCGGCGCAGCGGCCACACGTCGAGCAGGAGCAGCAGGATCGGGAGGACGACGAGGCCCGGCTTCGCGAGCAGGCTCGCGAGCGCCAGCGCCGCGACCGTCGCCATGCGACGCGGAGACGGCCGCTCGGCGTGGCGCACGTAGACGAGGATCGCCGCCATCCCGAGCGCGGCGGAGAGGACCGTCTTCCGCTCGGAGACCCACGCGACCGCCTCCACCGTGAGCGGGTGAACGCCGAAGAGCAGCGCCGCTCCGAGCGACGCCCAGAGCTGTCCCGTGGTGCGGGCGAGCACGAGGAGGAGGAGGACCGCCACCGCGGCGTGAAGCACCACGTTGACGAGGTGAAAGCCCCAGGCGCCGGGACCGAGCAGGGTCCGGTCGAGCATGAGCGAGAGCCACGTCAGCGGGTGGAAGTAGGAACGTGGATGGTCGAGCTCGAACGCCCATGCGAACGAGGCCGGGGCGAGCCCCCGCTGCACGTGCTCGTTCTGGAAGACGTATTGATCGTCGTCGAACGCGACGAAGTCGGCGGTGACCGCGCGCCCGTGCGCCGCGGCGATCGCCACGACCACCACGGCGGACGCCATCCACGTTCGGAGCCGATCCGGCGCGCTCGCGCGGTCCATCGCGGCGAGATGCTAGCACGCCCGATCCCCTGTCCGTGGGGCGGGAGCGCACCGCGGCCTCGGGGCCGCGCGCCGGGTCCAGGACCGACCCGGGATCAGAAGAACACGTCCTCGGTCGGGCGCGAGAGGCCGCGCCACTCGCGCAGCCGCGCCCGGGGGCGGCCGTCCACGTACTCGACGTGGGCGTAGGTCAGCTGCTCGGTCCGACCGAGGTTCCCGACGTCGAGCGAGGTCATGGGGTTCCACGTCCCCGTGTTCACGTAGACCTTGTCCCGCCCGTACTCCCGGTACAGCGGCACGTGCGTGTGGCCCATGATCACCGTGTGGAACCCCTTGCGCGCGAGGAGGTGGCGCGCCTCGTGCTCGAGCGTCGGGAACGCGGTGTAGCGCGCGAAGCGCTTGACGAGGTCGGCGAGCGGCATCGGGTCGAGGTGCGGGATCTTCTTGAACGCGGCGGCGGCGGCGAACGCGAGCGAGCGCGCGGTGATCCGGAGCACCGCCTCGGGGTCGTTGAAGATCGCCCAGCGGTAATAGCTCGTGAACGGCGCGACCTTGTCGATGTAGGGCCGCTGCGCCTTCTCCTCGTTGAGCACGTGGATGATGTAGCGGGAGCCGAGCGGCAGGTTCAGGAAGGTCTCGCCGTCGTTCTCGCAGAAGTAGCGCGCGGGGTTGAACGCGTTCATCGGCTCGCGCTGCATCCCGTGCTCGACGTGGACGCCGTCGAAGTCGTAGTCGTCGAGGATGAAGCGGTGGGCGCCCCCGATCCGGTGGGCGACGGTGTCGCGCACGCCGGCGAAGAGCAGGCCGGGGTCGTGGTTCCCCATGAGGAACGTCACGCTCCTCCTCGGGCCCGCGGCGAAGCGGGAGAGCGCGTCGAACACGATCGGGTGGCCGCGGAGGATCGCCTCGGTCTTCTCGACCGCGAGCTTCTCGGTGATCGCCTCCTGCAGCCGCCCGTCGAGATCGACGGAGAGGAGGTTGAAGAAGTCGCCGTTCGCGACGAGCTCGACCTCCGCGTCGCGCCACTCGCCCTCGCAGTGATAGTCGAGGAACTGGGCGAACTTCCCGTCCTGCCGGAAGTCCTCGAAGACGTTGACGCTGCCGTCGTCGCGATACGGGCCCTTCCCGAGGTGGAAGTCGGAGACGACGAGCTTCAGCCTGCGCTCCCCCATGGGCCGAACGTAAGCATGCCCGGCCGCCCGGGAAGCGCCCGCCGGCGCGGCGCGCTACCTCCCCGGGGCCGCCCGGATCGCTCGCACGAAGAAGAGCGTGTACTGCGCGAACGAGATCGCGACGCATTCCGCCGCGAGCAGCGCGAACGCCACCACGAACGCGCCGAGATCCCCGCTGGGGTCTGCCCCGAAGTCGCTCGCGAGCGCGAGCACGACCGTCATCGCGAGCCCCACCGTGGCGTACTTCCCGATGCGGGTGGGCGCGACGGGGACGACGTGGTGCGTCGTGCGAAGGATCGCGGCGCCGGCGAGCTGCGCGAGATCGCGCGCGACGACGAGGACGGGGAGCCACGCCGGGAGCCGTCCGGTCGCGGCGAGCGCGACGAGCGCACAGGTGGCGAGGAATTTGTCCGCGATGGGGTCGAGGAAGGCGCCGAGCCGGGTCTGCTGGCGCAGCGCCCGCGCGACGAGCCCGTCGAGGACGTCCGTCGCCGCGGCGGCGGCGAACGCCGCGAGGGCGCGCAGGCGAGCGCCCTCCACGTAGAGGACGAGGAAGACCGGCGCGAGGACGATCCGCAGCGCGGTGAGCGCGTTCGCGAGCGTGAGCGGCCCCGGCTCGTCGCCGGTCACCTCTGCGCGTCGCGGCTCCTGTTCCAGTCCTCCCATTCGTCCTGCCCCGCGGAGGCGAGCGCGAACGCCCCGGGCTCGGTGGGCTGGCCGTCCGAGGAGACGCGCACCTCCATCATGCTGGTCACGATGCGTTCCCACTGCTCGCGGGTGACCTCCTGCGGGCCCGCGATCTGGCGCCGCTCGGGCTTCGCCGCGCCGCCGTCCTGGGCGCCGCGGTGCGCGGGGCGCGGGATCGGCCCGGACGCGACCGCGACGGTGCCGCTGTAGACCTTCACGACGACCGACCGGTCCGTCGCGGCGTCCACGCGGAAGGTGGTGCCGCGCACGCCGGCGACGGCGTTCTCGGTCGTGACCTCGAACCGCTGCTCGCCGCCGACCGCCTTCGCGACGTTCGCCCAGACCTTCCCGACGAGCAGCTTCGCCGAGACCTTCCGCTCCTCGACGCTCTTGCCGAACGCCGCGGCCTGCACCTCCGCCTTCGATGTGGGGCCGAGCCGCAGGACGCTCTGGTCCGCGAGCTTCACCTCGAGCCGCGTCCGCTTCTGCGTCTCGAGCACGTCACCCTGGAAGACGGCGCTGCCGACGGCGAGCTTCTCCACCTTCCCGGCGGCGGCGCGGGTCGCCTCGCCGGCGAGGAAGGTGACGGTCCCGGCGGGCGCGGGGACCGCGGCGCGGGCCCCCACCGCGAGGAGGAACGCCGCGCCTGCGGCCGCGAGGGCGATCAGTCGGGCGCGCATGGTCACTTCGTCTCCTTGAGCTCCACCTCGATCGCGCCCTGGGTGACCGACTTCACCTTGACCGAGAAGCCCGGGAACTTGCGGGTGGCGAGATCGGTCGCGAGGTCGGTGCTCCGGCCGGAGAGCGTGACGTCGAGGTCCGCCCTGCCGTCGCTCATCGAGCGCTCCTGCACGTCCTTCACGCCGCGCACGCTCTGGGCGAGCACGCTCTTGAACTGCGCGAGGCGCGCGTAGTCGTCCACGCCCTTCACGGAGAGCGCGATGCGCCGCGCGCCCGACTGCTCGCGGGTCCAGACCCGCCCGATCTTGGCGAAGAGGTCGCGGGCGAGCTGGCGGCCCGCGTCGGAGAAGGCGTTGCGGCCGGCCGTCGTCTGCTCGAAGCCGCGCCCGGCGGTGCCGGTGAACTCCGCGGCGCCGACGACCTCGCCGGTGTCCGTCCGGACCGCGCGCGCCGAGACGTTCGCGACGGCCGAGTAGAACGTGCCGTTCTCGATCTGCATCTCGCCGAGCGGCTTCGCGATGGCGCGGCCGATGATGACGACGTCCGCTCCGCTCTTCACGCCGATCTCGCGCGCCTGCTGGAGGTTCGGATCCGCGCCGATCGCCTCGAGCTTCACCTTGCCCTGCAGCACCTCGGGGTCGATGAAGGTGAACCCGGACTTCTCCATCCGGTCCATGAAGGCGTTCTCCATGACGCGCAGGTCGGCGGTGTTGCCGCCGCCCTGCCACCAGCCGGTGGCCTGCGTCGCGTTGATCGCCTGCTCGGCGATGAGCACGAAGATCCGCGGCATGCCCGCGCGCCGGTACGCGATGCCGAACGCCATCAGGTCCTCGTCGAGCTTCGCCTCCGAGACCTCGCAGCGGAGCTTCGTCACCCAGGTGTTCCCGTCCTGGCGGTCGTCGAGGACCTGGAACTTCCGGATGTAGCCGACCGAGTGCGAGAAGACCTTGTCGGACAGGAGCTGCGCCTGGTCGGTCTCGGTGGAGGCCGTCACGACGGTGCCCGCCACCTGCTGGACGCAGTTGCGCATGGCGTCGTCCTTCGCCTGCTCCTTCGCGGCGAGGACGTCTCCGGCGACGGCGGCCTGGCCGACGGCCTCCGTGGTCTGGATCTTGTCCTCGGCGCGGACCGCCGGGACGAACGCGGCGAGGGCGAGGGCGACGGCGATGGAGCGGTTCATTCTGATCTCCCTAATCCGCGAGGATGACGACCTTGGCGTCGGCGAGGAACCCGAGGTCCTTGCCGGCGAGGCCGGCGGCGTCCACGCTCGAGATGACGAGGTCCGAGCCCTCGGCGCGCACCGCCTTCACGACGTACGGCTTGTCGCCGATCCGCTCCTTCAGGCTCGCCTTCGCGGCGGCGAGGTCGTTCGCGTAGGCGGCCGCGCCGCCCACCTTGCGGCCCGCCGCGCCGAGCGACGCGGGGCCGTAGATGACCTTGCCGGCCTCGTCGAGGATCCGCGGCGCGAGCGCCGGGACCACCTTCTGGCCGCGCGCGTCGACGACGAGCGAGGTCCCGGACGGCGCGCCCTCGGACTTCGCCGGCTTCGGGTCGGGCTTCGCCTCGGGCTTCGGCTCCGCCTTGGGGAGGAGCGCGTCGGAGAGCGCGCCCTCGAGCGGCACCTCGACGTCCAGCTCGACGCCGCCGTCGGAGAAGTAGCGCGGGGCGCCGGCCACCTTGAACCCGCGGACGAGCCCTTCGACGCGACCCGTGAGCGCCTGGTCCGTCTTGAGCGCACCGCCGACGGTCTGGCCGGACTGGAGTTGCACGCCCTTCAGCGCCTCCATGCAGTTGCGGAGCGCGTCGAGCTTCGCCGCCTTCTCCGCTCCGATGCGGGCCACGGCGGGGTTGCCGCCCGCGTCACGGAGGTTCGCGGCCCCGCTCCCGGTGCACTTCACGACCTTCCGCTGCCAGTCCACGCCGCTCTCGGCGCGCGCGGCCGCGGGGAGTGCGGCGCTCAGGGACGCGACCGCCAGGGCAAGGGCGAATCTCATGGGGACTCCTCCACTCCGTCGCTCGTTCCGACCGATCCGGCCGGGCGGAAATTCTACCATCGAACGGTCGCAGGATACCGAGGGGGGACGCGCGGTTGCTGTGACCCAGGTCACCGTGCGTGGACGCATCAGCGGACCGCCTGCCGGCGGGCGCACCCGGCCCTACCCCGCGTCGCGAAGCGCGCGCAACGCCACGAAGACGGCCTCGGCGGAGTCTCCGGCCGTGTTCCCGCCCGCGCGGGCGACCGCCTCGCGGACGGAGGCCTCGCCCGTGCGGAGGAACGGATTCACCGTCCGCTCCTCGGCGAGGCTCGTCGGCGCGGGCTCCTCGCCCCGGGCGCGCGCCGCGCGGACCTCGGCGAGCCGCCGCCGCGCCGCCGCGTTCCCCGGCTCGAGCCGCAGGACGAACGGCAGGTTCACCTCGGCGTAGTCGTGCCCGGGGTGGACGAGGAGGCCGCCGTCGAGCGCCGGGAACACCGTCGCGAACGTGCGCGCGAGCACCGCCGGGTCGCCGCCGCCGCGGCAGTGGCCCGTGCCCGCCCAGAAGAGCGTGTCGCCGGTGAGGAGCCGGCCGCCGGCCTCGACGAGCAACGCGCCGGGCGTGTGGCCCGGGGCGGCGTGCACCCGCAGCCGGAGCGCGCCGAGCGCGAGCTCGCCGCGGCCGGCGAGGTCCTCGTCCGGCGCGAAGCGCGCGGCGTCGGCGCCGTGCCCGAGGACGCGCGCGCCGAGGCGTTCGCGGAGCGCCGCGGAGCCGCCGGTGTGGTCCGGGTGGCCGTGGGTGTGCACGATCCAGCGAGGCCGCAGCCCGTGCGCCGCCGCCATGCCGAGGGCGACCACCGGATCGCCGGGATCGACGAGCGCCGCGTCCGCCCCCTCCGCGAGGAGGTAGGCGTAGTTGTCCTTCCCGTAGCGGCGGCGGTCGAAGATCACGCGGGGCCCGGGTCCGAGACGTCGTGCGGGTGGTGGCTGAGCCCGATCCGGTTCCCCTCCGGATCGTGGAAGTAGATGGTCCAGCGGGTGCGGTGGACGACGAGCACGCCGGCGGCCTCGAGCCGCTCCTCCCAGGTGCGGCGCTCGGACGGCGCGATCTTGAGCGCGACGAGGTGGAGGCCGGGCTTGCCGTCGCGCCAGGGGCGCACCTCCGGCGCCTCGTCGGCGCGCTCGAGCGCGAGGAACTCCTCGCCGCCGTCGCCGAGGCCGAGCCAGACGCTGCGATCGCCGCCCTCGTCACGCGGCCAGCGGCGCACGACCGCGAGCCCGAGCACCTCGCGGTAGAAGGACTCGCAGCGGGCGAGGTCGGCGCACTGGAGCGCGACGTGGTGATACCCGAGCGGCACGGGAGGGAGCGTAACCCTCCGCGCCGCGGCCCGCCAACGTGCCACGCGGGGGCGCGGGCGGCCGTTGCGCCCGTGCTAGATTGCCGCCGCGTGCCCTCGCCCCTCGCCGGAAAGCACCTCCTCCTCGTCGCGGAGGACGCCGACCTCGCCGCGCTCGTCCAGGCCGCGCTCGCGCGGCTCGGCGCGCGCGTGCAGCTCGTCTCGAGCGGGCGCGCCGCGCTCGAGGTGCTCTCGCGCAAGACCCCCGACGCCGCCGTCCTCGAGGTGCCGCTCCCCGACGTGCGCGGCAGCGAGGTGCTCTCCGCGCTCCGCCGCGCGCACGTCCCCGCGGTCGCCGTCTCGGGCGTGTACCGCGGGCCGCACGCGGCGGCGGAGCTCCGCCGCCTCGGCGCGCGTGACTTCTTCGAGAAGCCCTTCGCCGTGGACGCGCTCGCGCGGGCGGTCGCCCAGGCGATCGGCGCGTCCGGAGCGGCTCCGGACGAGGAGGCGCGCGACGAGGTGACCGGCGCGCGCCCGCTCTCCGCGGACGAGGTCCCTGCGGGAATCAGCGCGTCCCCGGTCTTCGCGCTCATGGACGACCCGGTCGCCGGCGCGCCGGCGCCCCGCGACGGGTTCTCGACCCCGCTGCCCGGCGAACCGCGGCAGCGGCCCGCGTCCCCCGACGCGGGCTCCCCTCCTCCCCGCGGCGAGCTCGCGGCGACCCCGGTCCCGCGCCTCCTCGTCGCGCTCCACCTCGGCCAGGCGACCGGCGCCCTCACGCTCGCGCGCGGGCCGGTGAAGAAGATCGTCGTCGTGGACCAGGGCGCGCCCGTCTACGCGGCGTCGAACGTCGGCGGCGAGCGGCTCGCCGCGATCTGCGTGCGGCGCGGCCTCGTCACGGCCGAGCGGCTCGAGGCGCTCCGCAAGGAGCAGCCCGGCGCGCGGACGGCAGACCTCCTCGCGGCGGCGGGCCTCCTCACCCCCGAGAAGCGGGCCGAGCTCGTCGCCGGGCAGATCCGCGGGATCGCGTGGTCCACGTTCGAGTGGCGCGAGGGGACCTACGAGTTCCAGCTCGGGAAGCCGCCCGCGTCGCGCGTCGCGATCCAGATCGCGATGGGCGATCTCGTGCTCGAGGGCATGCTGCGGGCCTCGACCCTGCCGCGGGTCCGGGCCGAGCTCCCCGCCGACGTCCACCTCGCGCCCTCGCCGGACCCCGCGTTCGAGCTCTACGCGCTCGGGCTCCGCGCGCGCGAGGCGCGCCTGCTCGCGCTCGCCGACGGGACGAAGAGCGTCGCCGACCTCGTGCGGCTGTCCGACCTGCCCGAGCGCGACGCGCTCGCCTTCCTCCAGGCGTGCCGCGTGATGCGCGTCCTCGACGAGGCGGAGCGGGTGCTCGCCTCGACGCGTCGCATCGGGTTCATGTAGCGCGACGCCGCCGCGCCGCGAGCGCGAGGGCGAGGAGCGCGAGCGCCCCCGGCGCCGAGCCCGCCGCGCAGCCGCACCCCGGGAGCGGCGCCGCCGCCTCGGCCCGGGCGCGCGGCGTGAGGGGCCACCCGCCCGTCGAGCTCGCCGCGACCGCCGACGCGCCGCGCGCGCCCACCGCCCGGACCGGGAGCTCGATCGTCACCTCGCCCGGGGCGGCGGGGAGCACGTCGAGGACGAGGTCCGCGCCGCCCGCCGCAGCGGAGACGACGACGGCGCCCGAGACGACCGGCGGCCCGGCGGGCGCGAGGCCCGCGAGGGCGTCCACCACCCGGACCCCGGTGAGGGCGACGCCGAGCCGGCTCCGCAGCCGCGTGCGGACGACCGTGAGCTCGCCGTCGGCGAGCGCGGCGCGGTCGGCGGCGTGGGTCACCTCGACGAGCCCCGACGCGTCGAGCTCGAGCGGCAGGGACACGACGGGCTGCGGGACGGCGTCGGTCGTCGCGAGCGTGACGACGAGGGCGGGATCGGCGAGCAGCGCCGGGTAGGCCGCCTCCGGGAGGACGACGGTGCGCCGCAGCCAGGTCGAGCCTGGCGTGTCGGTGACGGTCGCGGCGGCGGGCCACGCGCCGATGTAGCTCGCCGCACCGCAGCCGGTCGCGACGGTGCCGTCGAAGACCGCGGTCGTCCCGCCGGGCGGGAGCACGAGCCGACCGGGCGGCGAGGCTCCCGCGAGCGCGAGCGCCGGCTGCAGCGTCGAGATCGGGAGGGTCGCCCGCAGCTCGGAGAACACGCCGGTCGAGTCGGTCGCGCGCACGGTGATGACGAGCGGCGGCGGCGGGAGGGTGCAGTCCGGCGGGAAGACGTGCGAGAGGCCGGTGCCGACGGGCGCGCTCGTCGCGGCGTTCTCGATCCACTCGACCGTGACCGACGCCGGGCCGGAGGGATCGAGCACGACCGCGAGCGGGTGCGGGACGCCGCGCGCCGGCGCGCCGGGGCTCCCGGGGGCCCAGGACGGCTCCGGCCCCGCGAGCCCGAGGTCCGGGTACACGAGGACCTTGTCGCCGGCGGCGCCGTCGTCCATCACGACGACGAGGTCCTGCGCCGGCGAGCCGACGAGGTCCGCGAGCCGGATCTCCTTCGCGAACCGGCCGGGCGCCGGCGCGCGCCAGATCGCGAGGCGCAGCTCCGCCGGGACCGACGTCACCACCAGCACCTCCTGGAGCGCGCGGTCCCAGATGGCGACCGCGGGCCCGCCTGCGGGCCGCAGCGGGCGCACCGTCACCGGATCCGGGAGCCCGAGCTGCAGGCCGAGGTCGTGCCAGGGCGAGCGCACCGGGTCCGCGAAGTCGCTCGGGCTCCCCGTTCCCTCGACCCAGACGAGGCTCCCCGCGACCGCGGTCGACGGGTTCGCCATCGCGAACACGAGGTCGGGCTCGCCGTCGAGGTTCACGTCGAGCGAGGCGGCGCTGCGCACCTCGTTGAAGCGCGGAACAGTGGGCGGCAGCCAGGAGGGCGACGTCGCGACGTGGTGGGTCGTGCCGACCACGACCGGCTCCGACAGGTCGAGGTCGGTGAGGCTCGGGGTCGCGGTCGCCGGGAAGCTCCGGTGCGTGTAGAGGACGACCGTCCCGTAGGTGCCGATGGCCACGTCGTCGAGGTCGTGGACGCGCGCGGTCGTGGAGATCCAGACCGGGAACGCCTCCGGATGCACGTCCATCGGCTCGTGGAGGTTCGGCGCCGCCACGTAGGTGGAGCTCGAGGTCGGCAACGCGCCCGCGCCGAAGTCCATGAGGAAGACGGTCGAGCAGACCGAGTGCAGGCAGTAGGGCAGCACGAGCGCGTCGGAGCGCTGCGCCTTCGCGAGGAGGCGCAGGAACGAGACCGGGTACGGGGGGCCGCCGTCGGTCGGCCCGTCGAAGTTCGTCTGGCAGTTGCCCGCGACGCACGGCAGCGTGAACGCCTTGACGGTCGAGCCGTCGCTCCCGAACACGAGCTGGACCTCGGACGCGGAGAAGGTGGCGTAGTGCGACGCCACGTCGGCGAGCCCGTCGGTGCCGTTCTGGGAGAGCCGCCCCGCGCGGAAGATCCGCTGGAGCGAGACGCCGATCGGGAACGTCGACGGCTGCGGCGCGAGGAGCGCGTGGTGGTGCCGCGTCTGCGCCGTGTCGCGCGCCTGGTCGAGGACGAGGAGGTCGTCGCTCCCCGCCCCCGACGCGAAGCTGGCGGCGAGGACGTCCTGCCCGGCGCGATCGAGCCAGACGGTCATGGGATCGGCGCGCCACTGCGCCTCGGCGCCGGTGGCGGCGAGCGCGAGCAGCGCGGCGAGTCCGATCCGGCCTGTGCGGCTCATCGATCAGTAGGCGAGCTGCGCCCGCACGTACAGGCGGCCCGTGTCGGCCGCCGGCGAGAGCCCGTCTCCTCCGAACCCTACGAGAGTGTACCCCACCGCGATCCGTCCCTCCCCTGCGCCGAGGCCCGCCTCGGCGCGGACCGCGTCGAGCGCCCCGAGCCGGGCGCCGGAGAGCGGCGCACGGCGCGCGTACTCGGCTGCGCCGTCTAGTGGACCCGCGATCCGGACCTGCACGCGCGCGCTGCCGGAGAGCCGGTCGGCGCGCGCGCCCGCCACCTCCTGCACGGCGATCGCCCCGCCGAGCCCGGCCCGGATCCGCGCAGCCGGATCGGCCGTCGCCGCGAGCCGCGCGAGGATGCCGTCCCGCCGCGCCTCGCCGGGCCGGCGCTCCGCGAAGCGCGCGAGGCTCGCGAGGAGGGCGAGCCGGTCTGCGCGCCACGCGCCGCCGACCGCCGCCTCGAACCCGAGCCCCTCGACGCCGGCGCTCGTCCCGTGCGTCCACGAGACCCGCGCCGCGAGCGACGCGCCGGGCCGGACGACCCACTCGGCGGACGCGCCAGCCGCGGCGTGGCCGTCGCCGCCCTCGTCCCGCACCTCGCCGCGGGCGGCGAGCCGGACCGGGCCGCGGACGGCGCCGATCGCCGCCGCCGCGGCGCTCCGCGCCACGACCGAGCCGTCGAGCCGGAGCCGCTCGCCCCGCTCTCCCGAGAGCGTGAGGGTGAGGCCGCGGAGCGGCTCGACGGTCGCGCCGAGCACGCGCGCCTGCCGCAGGCCGAACGGGTCGCGCCCGAACTGCTCCTCGGTGAAGAGCTCCGCCCCCCCCGTGCGCTGGCGGACGCCGAGCGCGCTCGCGGCGCCGCCGAGCACGTCGGGCGCGTCGGGATCCGCGCCGAACGTCCCGTAGACCGCCTCGCCGGGCGCGAGACGGGCTCCGCTGACGAGGAGGCGCGGCCCGAGCTCGGGTCCCCACCCGCCCCGCACGCCGAGGCTCCCGCTGCCGCGCGCGAAGGTCGCGCCCGCGGAGGTGAAGGTCGGGTCCACGGCGGCGCCGGTGAGCCGCAGCTTCTGGTGGTGCGCCGCGTCCAAGGTGAGCGCGGGATCGACGCGCCAGGAGGCGCGCGCGCCGGCGGAGGTCGCGTCACCCGTCGTCGCTGCCGCGTCCTCGCGGGAGGCGTGGACGCCCTCGACCGCGAGCCCGAGCCGCTCCCCCTGCCACGCCGCGCGCGCGAGGAGCTGCCGCTCGTCGAGGAGCGCGAGCGCCGCGGGATCGCGCGGGTCGGCCCCGCGCCGCTCGGCGAGCCGCACGACCCCGCTCACGGCGCCGCCGCGGGCGGTGAGGCTCGCGCCGCGCTCGCGCGCGGCGACCGCCTCGAGGAACTCGGCGTCCGAGTAGCCCCGCTCGCGCGTGCGCCACCAGCCGTCCGCGCGGACCGGCCCCGCGCCGCCGCTCGCCTCCACGTGCAGCGCGTCCGCCCCGCCCGCGGCCGCCGCCGGGGCCGCGAAGCGCAGGCCGCCGTCGTCCGACCGGGCGAAGGCCTGCTCGCCGCCGCGCGCGAAGAGGAGCCCGCGAGTGCGGGCCGCCTCCGCCCGGACGCGGAGCGCCGGCCCGAGGTCGAGCTCCGCCGCGCCGCCCGCGAGCCACCAGTCGTCGCCGCTCCCCGGCCGCTCCTCGCGCGCCGCGTGCGCCGAGACGGCGAGGGGCCCGAGGGAGGCCCCGACCCGGCCGCCGTGCAGGTCCTCGGCCGCGGGACCGGGAGCCGCGTGGAGGTAGTCCGCGACGACGACGACCTCGGGCGCCGCGAACGGATCCCCGGTGAGGACGGCGGCCGGCGGCGCGACCGACGCGAGGGGCGCCGCGAGGACGATCCGGCCGGAGACGAAGTCGATCTCGTAGTCCACGCCGCGCACGAGGGCGCGCTGCGAGACGATCCGCCCGGTGAACGGGTCGCGCCGCTCGATGCGCAGCGCCTCGCTCCCCGCGACGAGCTCGCCGCGCGAGAGCCAGAGCGCGGCGCCGCCCGTGGCCCGGAGCACGTCGTGCGCGGCGCGCGGTGGCGCGTTCCCGCCCGCGTCCTCGCGGAGCGTCGCGCCGAACGCCGCCGCGCGGAGGCGCAGGGGACCGACCGCGCGATCGGTCTCGACCTTCGCGCCGAAGAGCGCGCGATCGTAGCGGCCGAGCTCGCTCCCGGTGAGGCCCGCGCGCGCGGAGCCGAGGTCGAGCCGCTCGGCGTCGGTGGTCACCCGCGCCCAGAGCCGCCCGCGGGCGGGGTTGCGGTCGTCGGCGGCGCCCTCGTCGCCGACCGCCGGGAACGTGCGGGCCGCGTCGAGCGCGTGCTCGGCCGCGAGGGCGTTCCGCGGGCGCGCGAGATCCGAGAGCCGCTCGTCCCGGTCGTCGAGATCGAGCCCCGCCTCGAAGGCGAGCGGCCCGAGCCGGCCGCGCGCCGCGCCGGCGCCGCGGCCCGTGACGAGGACGCGGGGCTCCCCGAGGAACGACACCTCCAGCTCGGCGAGGCCGACGCCGGTCGCGCCGAAGGTCGCCGGGAGCGAGGTCAGGTAGCCGGGCAGGGGCACCCGCAGGGCCACCGCCCCCGCCTCGTCCACGAGCTCGAGCGGCCCCGCGCCGGCGGGGGCGAACGCGCCGAACCGGCGGCCCTCGGCGAGGAGGCCGCCCGCCCGCAGCCGGAGCCCGGGCTCGAGCTCGCCCGACACGAGCGCGGCTCCCCCCTGGACCGGCGCGAGCGCGAGCACGCCGAGCGGCTCGGGGCGGCCGGGGACGACGAGGTCGCCGCCGCGCTCCCGCGGTACGAGGACGACCGACCAGCGGTAGAGCGCGACCGCACCTCCGGTCGTGATGCTCAGCGTGACCCGGTTCTCCCCGGGCGAGAGGGCGACCTCGACGGAGAAGGCGCCGCCGGCGCCCGTCCGGACGGGCGCGCCGTCCACGGCGAGCTCGGCGCCGGGCGGCGCTTGCGCCGAGAGCCACCAGCGCACCTTGCCGTCGGCGCGCCGCGCCGGCGGCGGACCGGCGGCGCCGGCGGGCAGGATGGGCGGCGGGCGGGGCGCGGGCGGCGCCGCGACGGCGAGGTCCACCTCCGCCGTGCCGCCGGGGCCGAGCTCGAAGGCGCGGCGGACGGCGAGCCCCTCGACGGCGACGGCGTGGCCGCCGTACGCGGTCCGGTCGCGCGCGAGGATCCGCGCCGGCAGCTCGAGCAGGTGGTACCGGCCGGCGGCGTCGGCGAGCGCGACCGCGCCGCCCTCGCCGAGGACGCGGGCACCCGCGACGCCGGGCTCGCCCGGGCCGCAGCGGCCGTCGCCGTCGAGGTCGAGGCAGACGCGGCCGAGCACCGTCGCGCCGGGCTCCGGCACGGCGCCGATCCCCACCTGCGCCGGCGCGGCCGCGGGCGCGAGCGCCACGGCGAGCGCAGCGAGCCGCGCGCGGCTCACGGGACCTCCACCACCGCCGCGACGCCGGTCTCCGCGTCCTCGACGGCGACGAGCCCGCGCCCGCGCCGGATCGCCGCGCGCCCGCCGTCGCCGTCGCGCTCCGCCGGCCCGAGCTCCACGCCCTCGGCGCGGAGCGTCACCTGCCGCTCCGCGAGCGGGCGGCCGCCGGAGTCCTCGACGCGCCAGCGGATCGCGCCCGCCTCGACCGACGCGAGGACGTCGACGGGCGACGGGGGCCGAAGCGCCACCTCCACCGTGCGCGCGAGCTCGAACCGTGCGGCGGGGGGCGCGATGCCCGCCCACCCCGCGGCGCGGACGCCGCCCGGGCCCACGACCGTCTCGCGATCCGCGGTCCCGTTCTCGCGGGCCTCGCCGCGCGCGTCCGTCGTCGCCTCCGCGCCGCCGCCGAATCGGAGCCGGACGCCCGCCGCGGGCCGCCCGTCCGCCGTGCGCGCCTCGGCGACCCAGGAGCGCCCCTCGCGCCGGAGCGCGAGGCTCGCGAGCTCGGTGCCCGCGGGGAGCGCGAAGGCGAGGGGCGCGTGCTGGACCGCGCCGGCCGTCGCCGCGACGAACTTGTCCGGCGCGACGAAGCCCTCCTTCGCGCCGGAGGGTCCGGCGGGGCGCCCGAGGAGATCGCCGCGCGCGTCGCGCACCGCCGTCTCCGCAGGGACGGTCGCGCCGCGCGGGACCGGCTCGTGCGCGAGCCTCGCGACGATCTCCGCCGGCGCGCCGGACACGAGCGCGATGCGGACCTCGTCGCGCGAGGCCGCGCCGCCCTCCGGGTAGGTCGCGCGCACGACGGCGTCCGCCCCGCCGCCGCCCGCCGGCGCCCGGTACTGCGCCCGCTGGAGGGGCCCGCGCACGCGGGCGAGCGGCCCCACCTCGCCGGGGGACACGCCGAGCGCGAGCTGCGCCCCTTCGGCCGGCGCACCGGCCGGGGTCGAGGCGACGCACCACACGGAGGCCTCCGCGCGTCCGTCGGCCGGGAGCGTCCGCGGCCACGCGGTGCACGCGAGGCGGTCCACCTCCGGGAGCTGCAGGTCGATCTCGGTCGTGCGCCGGTTTCCGGATCGATCCACCGACGTCGCCGCGCCGAAGCGGGCGCCGGGCGGCACCACGATCGGGATCGAGAAGCGACCGCGCGCGTCGGCGACGGCGGGGCCGAACGCGCGCCCGGCGACCGTCACGGTCGTGCGGGTCCCCGGCTCGGAGTGGCCGGGGAGGTCGATGGCGGCGGAGAGCGGCACGATGGCGTGCCCCACCGCGCGCGGCGTCGGGCAGAGGGGGCAGCGCGGCACGAGCGCGAGGAGGACGGCGACCTCCGGGTGGCGCGTCGGGGCGGGCTCGTACACCGCGTGGTACCGGCCCGGTCCCGTGGGCGCGAGGTCGCGGAGCCGCCCCGACGAGACCGCGATGGACGGAGGCGCGGCCTCCGCGTCGGGCTCGCCTCCCGCGCGCCGCACCGCGAGCTCGATCTCGACCGCGAGATCGCGTCCCTTCACCGGCGCGTGCGTCCGCACCTCGATCTCGACGACTCCGGGCGGCGGCTCGACTGGCGCCGAGATCTCGGCGCCGCCCGCGCGGAGCGTCACCCGCGCCGCGCCGGGCGCGGGGACGACGCGGTAGAGCCCCGCCGCGACCGGCTCCACCGCGGCGCCGTCCGCCGCGAGCGCCGGGGCGCCGCGGACCGCGACGAGATCGCCGTCCGGGGAGAGCGGCCACGGGGGGAGCAGGAGCTCGGGGCCTGCGGCGAGCGCGAGCGCGAGGAGCGGACCCGTCATCCCCTCCCCTCCGGCCGCAAACGCGGATCAGCGACGACGGGACCGGAGCGCGAGGAGCAACGCGAGGCCGGCGAGCGGGCCGGCGCCCCCGCCGGTGCCGCACCCGCCGGCGCCCCCGCCGTGGAGGGATCCCGCCGAGAGCGTCGCGACCGCGGTCGTCGCGATGCGGGTGCCGGCGGAGAAGGGGGTCGTCGCGGGGGGCGTCGTGCGGCCCGGATCCGCGAGGATGCGCGCGACGAGCCAGGTGCCCGGCTTCCCGGCGATCGTCCCGGCGATGCGGGCCGAGCCCGCCTCCGCGACGGCGCGCACCTCGAGGTGCGTCATGGCCGGGTTGAAGTCGCCCGGGTTCGCGATCGCCGCGTCGTCGAGGGTCACCCAGCCGGCGGTGACGCGCACCGAGTCGATGCAGACGAGGACCGGGAGGTCGGCGTCGCCGGGGAACGGCGTCGCGTCGAAGCTCACCGTGGCAGCGAGCGGCTTGCCGGGATCGCGGCCGAGCTCGATCGTCCCGAGGACCGTCGGGTCCGCGTCGTCGCAGCGCGCCGGCGCGGGGCGTTCGGCGGGTGGCGGCGGCGGGAGCCACGGGTTCCCGTCCCCCGTCCCGTCGTCGGGGATCGCGCCGTTCACGTACGCGAGCCGGTAGAGCGCGATGTCGCGGTTCCCGCCGGACCCGTCCACGTCGTCCGCGAACACGACGCGGACCTCGGCGCCGGCGACCACGCCGAGGTCGTTCAGCGTCTGGTTGCTCTTGCTCGGGTTCGGGACGAAGACGAGGCCGGTCGTCCACTGCCACAGGACCACCTGCGCGTGTCCGGTCGAGAGATCCTCGAACGCCACCCAGTCGCTCGAGATGTGCGGGTTCTGCTGCACGCCCTCGACGCGCAGGGTCGTGACGAGCTGCCCCTCCGCGTCCCAGACCTCGACGTCCGCGTCGTGACCGCTCGAGGACCGCGTGACCGCGAGGACCGGCGTCTCGCCCGTGCCCACCGCGACGCCGGTCGCGTGCCCGCCGCAGACGCGCCGCGACGTGGCGGTGCCGGAGCTCGCGTCGTGGAGCCAGACCGAGTCGCCGTCGGCGCCGTCCACGAACGCGACGTACTGCTGGAACGCGGCGGCGCCGAACTGGTCCCCCGCGCCCGCAGCGGACGCGGAATCCGCGAGCTCGTACTCCACGACGCCGCCCGCATACCGCGCCACCTGGATGCTCCGCGAACCCGGGATCCCGCACGTCCACGTGGCGAGGACGTTCGTCACGACCGGCTGCGAGACCGGGTCGAACCCCTGGCAGCGCTTCGTCGGGTCGACCGCCGGCGGCGGCTCGCGCGGCGGCGGCGCGCGCAGCACGTTTCCGAACTCCCAGTTCCTGAGGACGATCCCGTCCGCGACGCGGTACGCGAGCGTCGTCCGGTTCACGTCGGGCTGATCCTGGTCGCCCGGCCCGCCTGCGACCACCTGGATGAGGGGGTCGCCGCCGATCGTGTAGAGGAGGATGTCCCAGTCGCCGGACGCGTTCGAGGCGTAGACGATGTACTCGGAGTCGATCGACGGATCGGTCTGATCGCCGTCGCTCTGGACTATGAGTGAATATTGACCCGAAGGCTTTGCGGCGGTGTCGAACGGCAGTGCGATCGCGAGCGCCGCGATCACGGCGATGTTGCCGAGTCGGCTCAGGCCGTCCCCCGTAGGTGCTTTACCCGAAGGCAATATCTCGGCAGGTCAGGAGCGGGCGGTCAAGCGGTCGATCGTCGACGAATGCGGCCGCGGTGGGCGCGGGTGCGTCACTTGCGCGGCTTCACCCACAGGTCGCTCGTGTCGAACCGAGCATCCGGGGCGCGCGTGTCGAGCACGACGGCTGGGCCGTCGGAGACGGCGGCCCCCGCGATGCCGAACGCACGCGCGGAGAGCTTCTGCCGACCCTCCCGCAGGACGATGGCGTGGGTGAACCGCCCGTCCGGCTGCACCTCGACGCGCTCGCCGCCGAGCACCACGACGGCGCCCGGGGTGGCGCGACCGGTGACGACCATGCGCCGCTCGTTCGTCGCCCGCGGCGCGGGCCAGTTCACCTTGAGGAGGAGGGACGCGGGCAGCGGCGCCGGCGGCGACGGCGCCCGTCCGAGGCTCGCCTGCGACTGCTGCCCCTCGGCGAGGGCGACCGTCGCGCCCGAGGAGGTGAACTCCGCCCGGCCGCGCCGGACGCCGACCGCCACGACGTCGCCCGTGCGCGCGACCGTCACGTCGCCGCCGTGCGTGCGCGCGATCGCGTCGGGGCCGCCCTCGATCTCGACCGCGCGGCGGACGTCGTCCTGCACGCGCGCGGAGACGAGCCCGGCGCCGAGGTGGAACCGCGACAGCTCCGCGGTGATCTCGCCGACGGCGAACCCGCCGCCCTCCTCGAGGGTGACGGAGTAGCCGCCGCCGGACAGCTCGACGCGCCCGCCGATCCCGGTCTCGATCGCGTCGTCGGGGCGGAGCACCGCGCCGGCGGTCGCAGCCGTCCGGGCGCCGCCGCGCACGACCGTCACCTCGCCCGACACCGCCGCGAGCGTGAGCGGGACGGGCGCAGGCGCAGGCGCAGGCTGAGCCGTCGGCGTCCGCGCGCCCGGCTCGGGGCCGAGGAGCAGGCGGTACGCGGCGAGCGTCCCGCCGACGAGCAGGGCCAGGATGGCCAGGAAGGTGACCCGCTCGCGGCGCGCCATGCTCCCGGAGTGTAGCAGGCCATCGCGAGAACGTGCCGATCCCGCCCCCTCTCCCCACCCCTCTCCCCCGCTTCGCGGGGGCGAGGGAGATTCACCTGATCCCCCGCCCTCTCACCCCACCCCTCTCCCCGCTGGCGCGAGATTCACTCCCTCTCCCCCCGGCAGCGCCGGGGGGAGAGGGCCGGGGAGAGGGGGGGCCGTCCTGCTAGCTTGTCGGCGGGGCGGCCGGGAGGCACACCGTGAACGTGCTCCCCTCCCCGGGCCGGCTCGCCACGAGAATCCGGCCCCCATGCTCCGAGACGATCCGGTACGACACCGAGAGGCCGAGCCCGACGTTGCTCCACTGGTCCTTCGTCGTGAAGAACGGCTCGAAGATGCGGGGGAGGTGCTCGGGCGCGATCCCCTTGCCGTCGTCGCGCACCGCGATCCGCACCTCGTCGGCCTCCCGGGCTACCGACACGTGCACCGTTCGCCCAGGCCGACCGAGGCAGGCGTTGCGCGCGTTCGAGACGAGGTTCAGGACGACCTGCGCGAGGTGGCCGGCGTCGCCGCGGACGCGCCCAGGCGGCTCGGCGAGCTCCACCTCGAGCGCAATGTCCGCGCCGCGGAGCTGCCCTGCGGCGAGCGTCAGCGCGTCGCGAACGACGCGCCTCACGTCGAGGACCTCGAACTCGGGGTCGGCCCGCTGCTGGCTGAACCGGAGCAAATTCTGCGTGATGTCGCGGCAGCGGCGCGCGAGCTGCTCGATCTTCTCGAGGGGCTCGCGGTCGGGGTCCGCCGCCGGCGTCGCCTCGAGCAGGAGCTGCGCGTTGCCGAGGATCCCCGTCAGCGGGTTGTTGATCTCGTGGGCGACGCCCGCGCCGAGCTGCCCGAGCGCGGCGAGCTTCTGCGCCTCGACGAGCTGCGCCTGCGTCGCCCTCAGCTCGGCCGTGCGCGCCTCCACCTCGCGCTGCAGCTCCTCGTTCCACTGCTCGAGCCGCTCGCGGGCGTGCTGCAGCTCGCCCGCCATCGCATTGAACGTGCGCGACACCTGCGCGACCTCGTCCGCGCCCTCCTCGGGGAGGCGCACGGCGAGCTCACCGCCCCCGAGCGCGCGGGCGGCGGACTCGATGCGCGCGAGGCCGGCCACCGTCCCGCGGCCGACGAGGAACGAGAGCACGAGCACGAGCGCGAGGACTGCGGCGCTCGCCGCGAGGACCCCGCGCCGCAGCGCGACGACGTGCGCGTACGCGGTCGCCGCCGGCACCGCGACGAGCACGCCCCAGCCGGTCCCGTCGTCGAGCGGCGCCCACGCGCCGAGGACGTGCTCGCCCTCGACGGCGCCGGGGCGCGCGGGATCGATCCGGCCGGCGAGCTCCGCCCGCGCGGCGCCCTCGAGCGGCGCCGCCCCGGTGGACGCGAGCAGCACGCGGGCGCCGTCGAGGAGGTACGCCGCGCCACCCTCCGGCACCGCCGCGTCGAGCCGACGCCTGGCCGCCTCGGGCCCGAGCCGGACGGCCACGAGCCAGGGGCCGCCACTCCGCGCGGGGACGGCGCGGACGGCCGCGAGCTGCCAGCCCCCGACGTCGTCGTAGGCGCGCAGCACGAGCCGCCCCACCGGCGCCGACGCAGCCGCGCGGACCGCCTCGACGAACCGCTCGGACGTCCCGGGCTCGCCGGCGCCGGCGAGGACCGCGCGCGCCGAGCCCGCCCCGTCCACGATCGCGCTCGCGTCGGCGGCCGGGACCTGCCGCGAGAGGACGACGAGCATCCCGCGGAGCTCCTCCCCTCCGAGCCGGTCCGGGCGCCACGTCTCGGTGAGCCCGCCGAGCGCGGCGTCCACCGCCGCGAGCTCCGCCGCGATCGAGACCGCGCCGGCGCGCGCGCGCGCGAGGTGCTCCGCAGCGGCGCGCCGCGCGAGCTCCTCCTGCGCCCCGTGCAGCACGGCGAACGCGACCCCGACGAGAGGCGCGAGCGCCGCCGCGACGACGAAGAGCGCGAGCTTCCGCTGCAGGGTCAAGGCGCCGCCCCCTCGCCGCCGTCGACGAGGTGGATGCTGCCGGGGACGCGCTTCGCGCGCTCCTTCAGCTCTGCCGCCGCGCGCGCGAGCTCGGCGTGGCGCGGGAAGCGGCCGGGCGGCGCGTGCACCGTCGCGATCGACACCGAGAGGATCGGGAAGCGCCGCCGCGTGCCGAAGCGGTCCACCGCCTCGATGGAGCCGCGCTCGCGGTCCTGGCGATCGTAGTAGAGCGGGATCACGCGATCGAAGGCGGCGATCGCCTCCGTGCACACGGGGGCCGCGCGATCGGGCGCGGTGAGGATGACGAAGTCGTCGCCGCCGATGTGGCCGAGGAAGGCGGCATCCCCGCCGTGGGTCACGACGGCATCCCGAAGGATGCCGGCCGTCTGGAGCACGACGCCGTCCGCCTTCGCGTAGCCGTACGTGTCGTTGTAGGCCTTGAGGTTGTCGAGGTCGACGTAGGAGAGCGCGAACGGCTCGCGCCCCTCGAGCCGCCGCTCCACCTCGCGGTCGATGGCGCGGCCGCCCGGCAGCCGCGTCATCGGGGACGACGCGAGGGCCGCCTCCCGCCGCCGCAGCACCGCGTCGATCCGGGCGACGAGCTCCTGCGCGTCGAAGGGCTTGGTGAGGTAGTCGTCCGCGCCGAGCTTCAGCCCGCGCACCTTGTCGGCGGTCTCGCCCCGGGCGGAGAGGAACACCGCCGCGAACGGCTCGGTGGAGCGGCGCGCCTGGAGCGACTCGAGCAGCCCGAAGCCGTCGCCGTCCGGGAGCTGGACGTCCACGAGCAGGACCTGCGGCCGCCGCTCCGCGACGAGCCGGCGCGCCTCCTCGCAGGTCCCGGCCTCGTCCACCTCGTACGCCTGGCTCCGCAGCACCTCCGCGCAGATCGCGCGGATGGCCGGGTCGTCGTCGACGACCAGGATCCGGGCGCCCGTGAGGCGGCCGCGCCGGGCCAGCCCCTCCACCGCCGCGCAGAGCGCCGCGGGCGGGGCGGGCTTCGGGAGGTGGTCGTCGGCACCCGCGCGGAACGCGGCGCCGCGCGCGGCCGGCGGCGAGAAGGCGAGGAGCGCGGCGCGCCGGGTGTCGGCGTCGTGCCGGAGGATCTCGGCGAGCGGCACGTGGTCGAGCGCCGCGAACAG
>WNFU01003693.1_pt1 | contig 26212 bp, 23 predicted proteins | sample 5400121 | NCBI WGS metagenome assembly WNFU01 (sample SAMN13153360, study PRJNA577476) | soil metagenome | isolation source: 100 cm soil or saprolite under grassland replicate 1 | place: USA:California | collected 2016-06-15 | reverse complement strand
CCCGGCCGTCGTCCTCCCGCCGGTCGATGACGCCGTACGGGCACGCCGAGACGCAGTAACCGCAGCCGTTGCAGATATCCTCCTGCACCACCACGGTGCCGAACTCGGTGCGGAACAGCGCGCCGGTCGGGCACACGTCGAGACAGGCCGCGTGGGTGCAGTGCTTGCACACGTCCGACATCATCAGCCAGCGGAAGTCGGTGCGTTCCGCCTGGCCGTCGCGGCCGGGCAGGTCGAACGACGGCATGCCGAGGAACTGGGCCTCCCGTTCGGCTCCGGTCGCCGGCTGCTCGATGAACGCCACGTGCCGCCACGAGTTCGCGCTCAGCGCCCCGGTGTTGTCGAACGACAGGCCGCGCAGCGCGAGGATCCCGCCACCCGGGCGACCCATGTTGCCCAGCAGCAGCTGGATGATCGCGCCGGTGCGGATGTACTGGACGCCGACGCTGTGCTGGGTCCAGCCGACCGAGTACACCAGCGCGGTGGTCCGCTCCCGGCCGGAGTTCTCCGTCCAGGCGCGGCAGACCTCGGCGAACCTCTCCGGCGGAACCCCGCAGGCGTGCGGTGCAGCGCCGGTCCCGGTCGATGTCGCCGCCCGGTCCGAACCGGTGCGCATCCGGCCACAAGGCCGTGGCGGTCATGATCGTGACTCCGCGCCCGCGGGCAGTGCCTTCGTGAACACGATCGCCGAGGTGCCGAGGCCGACGCGGGTGATCTCTAGGCCTGGTCCAGCAGCTCGACCGGGCCCGGTCCGGCAGCTATTGACTGACGACCGGGAGCTCGACGCGCAGCGAGGTCCCCCTGCCAGGCGGGCTCGCGATCGCGATCGTGCCGCCGAGCGCCGCGATGCGGTCCGCCAGCCCGGTCAGCCCAGAGCCCCGCGCGGGATCGGCTCCGCCCACGCCGTCGTCGTCGATCGTCAGCCGAAGCTTGCCGCCCTCCACGCGGGCAGTGACCTCGACCGTCGTGGCCTGCGCGTGCTTCGCCGCGTTGGTGAGCGCCTCGGAGACGACGTAGTACGCCCCGACCTCGACGTGGTCGGCGAGCCGCTGGTCGACCGAAAGGTTCAGCTCGACCGGGACCGCCGAGCGCCGCGCGAGCGCCCTCAGCGCGGGCAGTAGACCGCCCTCGGACAGGATCGCCGGGTGGATGCCACGCGACAGCTCCCGCAGGTCGTCGAGCGCCCCCGCGAGCCCCGCTCCAACGTGCGCCAGCTGCGCGATCAGCTCCTCGTTCTCGCGCGGCGCGATCGCCTCCGCGCCGTGCAGCTCCAGCGCAAGTGACACCAGCCGCTGCTGAACGCCGTCATGCAGGTCACGCTCGAAGCGCCGACGCGCCTCGTCCGACGCCGCGACCAGCCGCGCCCGCGAGGCAATCAACTCAGCCCGGCTGTCGGCGTTCGCGATGGCGGTGTCGAGCAACTGGGAGAACTGGGCCATCCGCCGCTCGGTGTCGGCCGGCGGCGACTGCTCCCAGTTCCAGCCCGCCGAGACGACGCCCCAGAGCCGGCCGTCCACGACGATCGGCGCCCCGACGGCCACCCGCACGCCCGCGGCGCGGGCCAGCTCAGCGATGACGCCGCGCGCTCCCTCGTGGCTCTCCACCCGGGCGGACCGCGCGGTCTGCCGCACCACCGCCTCCACGCTGTCGCCCTCATGGTTGATCCGCACACCGGGCGGCACCTTCTGCGCGCTGGAGCCGCGATGCGCGAGCACGGTGAGCTCGGCGCCCAGCTCGTAGCGGCACACGACGACGTGATCGGCGCCCAACAGACCCTCCATCTCCGCGGCCACGGCGTCGAAGACCGCGGCGGCCGGCGCTCCTTCCGCGACCAGCGTCGCCACCCGCCGCAGCGCGGCCTGTTCCTCGGCCAGCCGCTCGACCTCCCCGCGCGCCTCGGCGTTGGCGATCGCCGTGGCGACGAGGTCGCTGAACTGCGCGATGCGCGTCTCGGTGTCGGCCGGAAACGGCTCGGCTTCGTGCCGTGCGACGGCCATCACACCCCACATGCGCCCGCCGACCACGATCGGACAGCCGACTGCCGAGCGGATTCCGACCTCACGGCCGCGTTCGGCAAGGACACCGGTGGTCGCGGAGTAATCGCCGATCCGGCACGGACGCCCCTCGCGCAGCACGGAGGCGACGACGCCGTCGCCGTCGACCGGCCACTGCGTGCCCGCCCGATAGCCGACGGAGGCGGTGGCGCCCCAGACGGCGACCGCGGTCACGGTCCCGTCGCCCTCGTCCCGCAGCAGCGAGCAGTCGGCTTCACCGAGCACGTTCGCGACCTCCTCGGCGACCCTCGCGAAGAGCTGTGCCGGCGCGAGCTCCTTGGCGACCAGCGTCGCCACCCGCTGCAGCGCCGCCTGCTCCTTCGCGAGCCAGTCCGCCCTGGCCTGCGACTCGGTGTTCGCGATCGCGGTCGCCATCAGCTCGGTGAACTGGCCGAGGCGCGACTCGGTCTCGGGCGGCAGCGGCTCGTCGGAGCCCGTCCCCGTCGTCATGGCGCCCCAGAGCCGGCCCCCCACCAAGATGGGCGTGGCGACGACGCAGCGAATGCCGGCGGAGCGGACGACCTCGGCGATCGGGCCGCTCGCCGTCCCGTAGTTGTCGATCCGCGCCGGCTGCCCCGTCCGGAACGCGCGCGAGGCGGCGCTGTCGCCCGCCAGAGGCTGGCGAGTGCCCATCGGGAACGGCTTTTCAGCCTTGCCCCACGCCGCCACGACGACCGCACACTCGTCCTCGTAACGCACCATCCGGATCTCTTCGGTCCCGAGCAGCTGCCCGATCTCCTCCGCGATCGCGCTGAAGATCTCAGCTTGCGGCGCCTGGTGCGCGACGAGCGTCGCCACCCGCCGCAGCGCGGCCTGCTCGCCGGCGAGACGTGCCAACTCGGTCTCGGCGTGGCGGCGGTCTGTCACGTCGCGCGCAACGCCGTACGTGGCCCTGTCCTCGACGACGGGCGTCGATGTCCACTCGAGCACCCGGTACGAGCCGTCCTTGCGCACGTACCGGTTCTCGAACGTCACCGTCGACTTGCCCTGGCCGATCGTGGCCGCCTCCGCCGCGGTCGTCTCGCGGTCGTCGGGGTGGACGAAGTCGAGGTACGGCCGCGCGAGGAACTCTTCCTCCGTGTAGCCCAGAATTCGCTCGACGGCGGGGTTGACGCGGGTGAAGTAGCCGTCGAAGTTGGCGGCGGCGATCAGGTCGGAGGAGAGCATGAAGATGCGATCGAGTTCTTCTTGCGCCCTGGCTCGCCGGGCCGCGCTGACGCCGAGCGCCGCCGCGAGGCCGGCGAGCACGAGGCCGGCGCCGAGGATGATCCATGGCAGCACCGCCGCCGGGGCTTGGACCGAGTCCTGCGGCACGACGACGTCGAATCGCTGCCCGGCCTCGGTGAACGTCTTGCGGACGGTTCTCGCCCCCTCGGCGCCTCCCGTCGATGTGCGGCCGGTGGTGAGCTGCACCGTTGGCGTGTCGGCGGCGGCCGCACGCAGCGACTCGCCTGGTACGAACACCACCGCGAACCCCGGTTCGACGACTCCTCCGAGCTGGGGCAAGCTGACGAGAAAGAGCCCGTTTGTCCCGTCTCGCAGGGTTGCCAGCGGGGTTGCGCTTGGCTCATGCAACGCACGGGCCCGAAGGAGCGCCCCGGCTATCCCGGAGCCGCCACCAAGATCGAGTCCGGGCACGGCTATCGGGGGGATGCCGGAGACCAGCGTGGCGGGCAGATAGGAGGACCGTTGTTCGGCCGGCACGATCCTGCGTCGCTGATCGCGGATCACGATGGGATGGCCGGTCCGCCGCTCGTACGCCGCGCGGTCCGCGGCCCCGACCTCCTCAACCCACGCTGCCGCGGGGAAGCCTGCCGGGCTGAGCCATCTCGATGCGTTGCTGGCGAACTCCTCGCTCGTGATGCCGGTCCCGGCGACGCTGACCATGTACCGGCCGAGACTCGCGGCGAGGGCCGCAGCGTCCGTAACGCGCCCGCGGACCTGGGCGGCGGCGACCTCGGCCCGGTGCTCGGACTCGCGTCGCGCGTCTCGCTCGCTGAGGAGGCTGGCCGCGAAGAAGCCCGCGACGGTCAGCCCGAGGACCAACGCCAGCGGTGCGACCTGCCACAGCGGGATGCGCCAACGCCTCCAGGCCATCAGCTCATTCTGCTCCTGTCGCATTCGCCGGGGAAAGGGCGGTTTAGACCGGTGGGACGCGGTGGGCTAGCGTCGCATGATGACCGTCCCGCTGACCCGCCGGTCGTTCCTGAAGTCCGCCGCAGCGGCGAGCCTGGCGGCGCCACTCTCGGGATCGTTGACCGCCGGCTGCGGTCGGGGCGCGCGACGCTCTGACCAGTTGGTGGTGGCGGCTGCGACCACGCCTCCGAGCCTCGACTGGGAGCTCGTGTTCGGCAAAGAGGTGTACGACCACGTCTTCAATCTGAACGACCGGTTGACCCGCTGGAAGCAGGTCCCGGCTCCGGACGAGCCGGGCGGCTTCGACCTCGCCTGGCAGGCCGAGAACTTCGAGGAGATCACCGAGCCGCGGATGGCCGAGGGTTGGGAGGTCACGAACGATGGGCGGACCTACACGTTCTCGCTGCGCAGGGGCTGGCCGAGCCACGCCGGGAACGAGTTCACCGCCGCGGACGTGAAATGGACGTTTGACCGGAGCTTCGCGCTGCACGGCATCACCAGCTTCTACAACGAGCTCGCCACGATCGAGCGGCCGGAGGATGTGAAGGTCCTCGACCGGTACACCGTCCGGATGGAACTGGCGCAGCCCGGTCCGGACCTGCTGCTCACCATGAGCACGTTCTGGCGCGCGATGGTCGACTCCGAACTGGCGAAGAGGCACGCGACAACCGGCGACCCCTGGGCGAAGCGCTGGATGAGGAGCCACGACGTGGGCTTCGGTCCGTTCAAGCTCGCGGAGCTCAGCCCTGGACGCCACGTCGTGTGGGCGGCCCACAAGGAGCATCCCTTCCCGCCCACGCTCCGCGAGATCACGTTCCAGGAGATCGCGGAATCGTCCAGCCGCCTCGCCGCGCTGGCGAGCGGACAGGCGCAGGCCGCTGAGTATTTGTTGCCCACGGACATGCATCAGGTGCAGAAGAGCGACGGGCTGCGCCTGTGGAACTTCCAGGGCTATGTGATCCACTCGGCCTGGATGAACCCGAAGTACCCGCCGCTCGACGACGTCCGGGTGCGACGGGCTCTGTCGTACGCAACGCCGTACCAGCAGATCATCGAGGAGGTCTACCGAGGGTTCGCCGGGCCGGCCCACGGCCCGCTGTCCGACCACGCCGCCGGGTTCGACCCCAACCAGAGCCCGTTCAGCCACGACCCGGAACGGGCGCGTGAGCTGCTGCGGGAGGCGGGCCATGCGAACGGGTTCACGACGAGGCTGGCCTTCAGCACCGCGGAGCCACTCGGCGAGCCTGTGGGCGCGCAGCTGCGGGGCGCCTTCAAGGACGTCGGCGTGACGCTCGAGCTTGAGGCGCTCCCGCCCTCGACATACACCGACGCGCTCTTCACTGGCAAGCGGCCGATGTTCTTCCAGAGCGTAGGAGCCGATTCTCCGGACCCCGCCTACGCCCTGGGGGTCTTCTACCAGTCCAAGAGCTCTAACAACTGGAGCGGCTACAAGAGCGCCAGGACCGACGCCTGCCTGGCCACGGCCGGGCGCCCCCGACTCACGTGGGGCGAGCGGGTCGAGGCGCACCAGCGCTGTGCCGAGATCATCGCGCACGACGCCCCCTGGATCTGGATCGCGCAGCCCGGCTTCCAGGTGAGCACCCGTCGCGACGTGACCGGGATCAACTGGTACGCCGGCGAGGCAGTCGACTGGTCCAAGGTCGGCTACCCGAGCTGATCACCAGCAGACGCTCTCGCCCTCGTCCGCGTTGATGCTCTTCACCCCACGCGCCGGCCTGTCGGCGATCAGCTCGACGCCCGTGTCGAAGAACTGGCGACCCGGCGACGGCTTCGGCTTGGTCCCGTCGTGTAGGTAGCTGAGCGCGGCCTTCATGCCCCCCGGCCACCGGGTCGTCCTTTGTGGACAAGACCTTCGCGGTCCGATGGTTTGCCCGCCGGTCCACCAGAACGCAGTCGGTGAACGTGCCACCGATGTCCACGCCGACGTAGTACACGGGTCACTCCTTCAGCGATGAAGGCCGGCCTGGCCCAGGCCGGCGCCGCCGTCGAGGCGCAGCACCTGGCCGGTCATGTATCCGCTGCGGGCGACAACAGGTAGAGCACCGGGCCGACGACCTCGGCGAGCGAGCCCACCCGCCTCATCGGCACCCCGGCGAGCATGCGGTCACGCACCGGCGCGGGCAAACCGAGCACTTTCGGGGTCGCGACAAGACCGGGGACGACGGCGTTGACCCGGATGCCGACGTCGGCCCTTCGGCGGCCAACGCTCGGGTCAGACCCAGGACGCCGGCCTTCGCCGCGGAATACCCGGCCTGCCCCGGCAGGCCGTCTTCGGCCGCGATCGAGGAGAACAGCACCATCGACGGCCGGCGGCCCTCGCGCAGGGCCGGGCACGCGGCCTGCGCGACGGTGAACTGGGAGATCAGGTTCGCCTCGATGTCACCGCGGAACTCGGCGAGCGGGAAGGTTTCCGCGCGGTGGATGGTGTCCACCACGCCGGCCGCGCCGATCACCGCGTCGAGGCCGCCCAACCGGTCGACCGCATCCGCGACGGCACGGCGAGCACTGTCGTCGTCGGTGAGATCGGCGGTCACGGTCGCCTCCGTTCCCGGCAGGTCGATGCCCACGACCTCGGCACCCACCTCGGTGAGCGCGGCCGACAGTGAGCAGGAACCCGCGCGCCGGATCTACCCCGGGCAGCCAGCTAGCCAGGTATTGGCTGTTCGTGCTGCCCGGCGTGCCGAATTACTGCTGGCGATGGAGACATGACCGGCTGTGCCCACTGATGCTGGGCTGGTCGCACGGGTCTGTGCGAACCGCCAGCGAAGGGAAGAGAATGTTCAAGAAGTCACGCGTGGTGGCCGGCACTGCGGTCATCGCCGCGCTCGGCGTGGGCGGTGTCGTCATCGCCTCGGCGGCGTCCGGCGCACCCAGCACCCCGACACCGACGCCCACGTCGAGCGCATCGACGGCGCAGTCCGGAAGTACTGATCCGAACCTCTATCCGTTCGGCGCCCCGAGCGGCGGCGCGGCGGTGAAGGTGCCGCCACCGCCGACGGAGCCGACGCTCTCGCCGATGTACACGACCAAGACGACGACGCGGATCTACGGTGCCAACCCGTATGAGGAGGCGGTCTCGGTCACCCAGCACATCTGGCCGGCCGCACTGCCGGAGAACGCGCCGAACCGTCACGCTGATCACCACGGATGACCCGCTGACCGGGATCAGTGCGGTGCCGCTGATCCACTTCCCGGACGACGCACCGATCCTGTACGTCACCAAGAACGGCATTCCCGAGATCACGCTCAACGAGCTCAAGCGGCTCGGGGACACGGGGATCGTCCGGCCGCCGATGAACAACGCCGACGCGTTCCTCGTCGGCGCTGCCGCCAACCCGGCCGTGGAGAACCAGCTCAAGGCGATCGGCATGAAGTACATGACGGTCACCGGCAGCGACGTCTTCCAGCTCGCGGACAACGTCGACAAGCTCTACGGCAGCATCCAGAACCCCGACCTGGGCGTGCCGCAGATGGGTGGCAGCGCGAGTTCGGCCGGCAACGGCATGCAGAACGTGTTCGTCGGCTCGGCGGACGGCAACGACTGGCAGTACTACCTGGGCGCCACCCACTGGGCCTCGCACATGCCGACCGGTCTGCTGTGGACTCACCGCAACAGCCTCCCGCAACCGACGATCGACGCGCTCAAGCGCCGCAACGGGCACGCGCTGATCTACGTCTGGGGCGGTCTGAGCCAGGTGTCGGCATCGGTGGTCAAGCAGCTCAGCCAGTACGGTGCCGTGCAGCGGATCGACGCCGACGACCCGGTCGCCTTCAACACCCCGGCGACGACCACGCCAGAAAACATCGCCATCGGGTTCGCCAAGATGCACGACCCGGCGGGCGACGTCGGCTGGGGCATACTGGGCCCGGGCCACGGCTTCACCCTGGTGAACGTCAACGACTGGCAGGGCGCGGTCGCGTCGGCGCCCCTGTCGCACCTGGGATTCCACGCCCCACTGCTGGTGACCGACAACGCCAACAGCCTGCCCACGGACGTGGAGGCCTACTACAAGGCGGTGGCACCCACCTTCCTCAACTCCCCTGGTGAGGGGCCGTACAACATGACGTACGCGATCGGCAGCTGGAACCAGGTCACCTGGGCGCTGCAGGCCCACGTCGACTACATCTCCGAGATGTCCAACCGTCGCGTCTACAGCAACAACGGCGGCGGTCGCTACAGCGACTCCGGCCAACCGTAAATAGCCAACAGTTGCCGCCTGGGCCGGGGCGCCACCAGCCTCCGGCCCGGGCGGCGCCATGCCGTGCCCGCTACTTGCCGGTCCCGACCCGCACCTGTCGACGGCTCGCTCCGCGAGCCGACCGGTACAGGGGTCCTCCCGGATTCGAGGCAACCGCCTGTCCTGATGGCGGTGGCGGTGGCGGCTACGGCGCCGGGTCGACCGCGACCAAGGATTCCCCCGTCCGCTCGGCCCGCTCCCGCAGGAAGACGCCCAAACGTCTGCTCCACTCCTTGCGGGACCGCCGCGGTGTTGGTCGGCACCGGTCCAGATCGAACAAGCCGGCGGTCACCGCCTCGATAGCGGGTTGCGAGCATCCAGCGGTCCGTCCGCACCACGGCCAGTGGACTCGCGATGAATGTGCCGGGTCGGGCGCGCGTCCGGAGGTGATCAGGTCGCGCAGGCAGGCAGGCCGGCGGCGTCCGCGATCATCTGCTCGGGACGTTCCCGGTCCGGGTGGGCGCGGTCGCTGGGCTGAAACCCGACCGCGTAGTCGAGCGCGAACAGCTCGCGTAGCACCTTTGGCATAGGCGCCGCCGAGCGCGGTCGCCGCTTCGGCGAGCGCCTCGGAGACCAGGGAGCGGCCGGCGGCGTCGATGCCGGTCTCGCAGTGCATCCGTTTGCCCACCCGCAACGCCTGCTGAGCCAGCTCGTGCAGCACGCTGCCGACTTTGCCGTGCTCGCTGGCTTTCGTGTAGGCGGCCCGGAGCTGCGCGAGGATCTGTGCCTCACCGACAACCATCGAATCCATCCCGGCCGCCACCAGGAACAGGTGCTCGACGGCCGAACCGGCGTAGTGCGCGAAGAGGTGCGTCGGCGTAGGAGAACCCGCGGGCCAGCAGCATCCTGTCCGGGGACAGGCCGGTGCCGGGCACCTGGTTGTTCGGCTCGAGCGCGAGCTGCTCCATCTCGGTGTGGTAGTCGGCCGGGTTGCGGTCCAGCACCAGCCTGCCCACCTCGTGCAGCGGGTAGTCGGCGTGCGGCCACACCTTGGACCGGAGTCCGCGGATTCCTGCTGGCAGGTAACGGAGTTGGGTGCCGGCCGGGAAGACGCAATCAGGCCGAGATGCGATGGTGATAGGGGTGCAGCACGAACAGCCGTCGATCAGCGAATGCGCGAAGGTCCTCCGTCACTCGGTACGACAGACCAGCGTTGAGGAGACAGTCATGGATCGCGACCGGAGGACTGTGCTTGTTCCTTCGGTCCAGGTCGATGGCGGACGCGGACGCGGATATCGGTGTTCGCCGCCGCGGTCGGCCTCATCTGTCTCGTCGGGATCGGCGCCGTAAAGGACAACAGAGTGACTGCCCCGATCACGTCGGCCAGCGCATCTGGCAATCACTGACCAGCCCGCGGCTACGGAAACACACCCGCATCGCCGCAGCTCCGCGGCCGCCGCCACTCCGCAAGGAGGAATATCGACATGACGAGCACTCAACCCGCCGGCGGTGTCCCTGCGCACCGTCTCGACGCCGACGCCGCGGTCACCCGGATCGGTTATGGCGCGATGCAGCTGGCCGGCCCCGGTGTCTGGGGCCGCCCCGACCACCCCGCCAACGCGGTCGCGGTCCTGCGCGAGGCGGTCGCCCTCGGCGTGAACTTTCTCGACACGGCCAACGCCTACGGCCCCCGCACGGTCAACCAGCTCATCGCCGCGGCGCTCCACCCCTACCCCGATGGGCTGATCGTCGGGAACAAGGTGGGCGCCGACCGCGGCCCGGATCGCTCCTGGCTCACCGACAACCGACCCGAGACGCTACGCCACCAGGTGCACGACGCCCTGACCGACCTGCGCGTCGAGGCCAGCGAGCTGACCTACCTCCGCCTGGGCGGTGACGGTCAGGCCGCGCCCAGTGACGTGCCCCTCGAGGACTCCCTCGGTGCCCTGGTCGACCTGCGCGACCAGGGGCTGATCCGGCGGATCGGGCTCTCGGGAGCCACTCCCGGCCAGCTGCGCCGGGCTCGGGCGATGACTCCCATCGCCGCGGTGGAGAACCGGTACAACCTGCTCGACCGCAGCGGCGTCGAGGTCCTCGCCGACTGCGAGGCCCACGGCATCGCCTTCGTGCCCTACTGGCCGCTGGCCTTCGGGCAGTTGGCCGAGCACGAGGAACTCGAGCCCCCGGCCCGCCGTCTTGGGGCCACCCACGCCCAGGTCGCGCTCGCCTGGCTGCTGCGTCGCTCACCAGTACTCGTGGCCATTCCGGGCACGAGCTCAGTCGAGCACCTCCGGTCCAACGTCGCCGCCGGCGCCCTCGCCCAGCGGCTGACCGACGACGAGGTCACGGCGCTGACCGCGCTGACCGACGAGTCCTCGGCCGCGTTCGACCATCCCGCGCAATCCACCCTCGATGCGCTCAACGACCTCGCCGTGAGAACCGCCTCGGCGTGAGCTGACCAAGCCGTCCGTCGCCCGGCTGCTGGCCGCCCACCGCCGCCGGATCAACACCGCTGCCACCGGATACCGAAAGCGTCCCGAGCACCACCCAGAATCCGTGCTGAAGACCGGTCCGCTGGGCGATGCAGACGGCGACCGCAAGCCCGACGACGCCGCGAATGCTGTTCTGGAACGACACCAAGCCCACGCCGGTCTCGTCGACGATGTCGAGCGTGCTGGAGACCGGCGTCTCGACCTGCGCTCCGTCTTGCTCAGCGTGGGCGTTGACGCCGGGGTCGTCGAGCTGCGTTGCACGGCCGGTGATGGAACCGCCGCTACGCCTCGGGCGACGCTGCGCTGCTCTGGTCGTCGAGCGGGACCTCCATCAGCAGCGTGGTGCCCTTGCCGGCGGGGCTGGTGACCTCGAGCGTGCCGCCGAGGCGCTTCGATTCGATCGCTGAGCCCGAGCAGTCCCGACCCCTGGCCGGCGTCGGCTCCCCCGATCCCGTCGTCGCGGAGGCCAACCGCAAGATCGCGTCGTGGGTGTCGAACTCGACGTTCACGACGGTGGCGTGCGCGTGCTTGGCGGCGTTGGCCAACTCCTCGGACACCTCGTAGTACGTCCCGACCTCGATTGGCTCTGGCAGCCGCCGCTCGGCGTGCAGGTCGAGCTCGACCGGTACCACCGAACGGCAGCACAGCGCACGGAGCGCCGGCTCCAGGCCCCCCTCGGACAGGATCGCGGGGTGAATGCCGTGGGAGATCTCCCGCAGCTCGTCGAACACGCTGACCAGCCCCTGGGCAACGCGTGACAACTCGCGCTGGAGCTCGCCGAGCTGCGGGGGCACCGTCGCCTGCGCCGCGCGCAGCTCCAACCCGAGCGAGATGAGCCGCTGCTGGATGCCGTCGTGCAGATCGCGCTCGATCCGCCGCCGCGTTGGGCTCGTCCGGCTGAGTAGGCTGACTGGGTGGGTGCCTCGCGCCGAGACGACCCGGCCGCCGCCCAAGCTGAGACCCAGGCGGGAGAACTGACCCGGCATGATGGGAAGCTCGCGGGAGCGGAGCCCGGACGAGCTGCGGTGGGTCGCCGACGAGCAGGCTGCGCTGCGGCGGGTCGCGACGCTCGTCGCGCGGGGAGCGCCGCCAGCGGCGGTGTTTGCCGCGGTCGCGGAGGAGGTAGGCCGGCTGTTCGCTGCCGGGACCACCGGTGTGGTGCGGTACGAACTCGACCGCGCGGCGACGTTGGTCGGCTCGTGGAGCAGCACCGGCGACGCCCGTCCGGTCGGCCGGGCCACAGTTGGCGGCCAGAACGTGACCACGCTGGTGTTCGAGACCGGCCGACCGGCGCGGATCGACAGCTACCCGGCTGCCGACTCCAGCGCCGTGACGGCCACTGCGCGCGGACTGGGCGGGCAGTCGGCGGTCGGCGTGCCGATCAACGTCGAGGGTCGCCTGTGGGGAATGATGGCCGTGGGATCGCCGCGCGAAGCGGGGCTCCCCGCCGGCACCGAGGAGCGCCTGGCCGATTTCGCCGAGCTCGTCGCGACCGCGATCGCGAATACCGAAGCGCGCGAGGAGTTGCGTGCGATCGCCGACGAGCAAGCCGCGTTGCGGCGGGTGGCGACGCTGGTCGCCCGCGGGGTTGGGCCGGATCTCGTGTTCGCCGCCGTGGCCGAGGAAGTCGGCAAGCTCTTCGGCGCCGACCTCAGCGGGATCACGCGGTTCGAACCGGACGGAGAGGGGACGTTGATCACTGGCCACGGGGTGGCGCGGCTCGAACCGGGAGCGCGCGGCAAGCTGAGTGCCCACCCCGTCCTCGCGTCGGTTCGGGAGACCGGCCGCGCCGTCCGGTTCGACGTGGAAGACCCGACGTCGACAGGTCTGCCGGAGACCGTCCTGGCGGAGGGAGTGCGCTCCGCGGTCGACGCTCCGATCGTGGTCGAGGGTCGGGTCTGGGGCGCAATCGGCGTCGGGTCGCGGCGCGGACGGCTTCCGGCAGAGACCGAGCAGCGGCTGGCCGACTTCACGGAGCTGGTCGCGACCGCGATCGCGAGCGCCGAGGCGCGGACCGAGCTCACTGCGTCGCGGGCCCGAATCGTCGCCACCGCCGACGAGACCCGCCGGCGGATCGAGCGCGACCTGCACGACGGTGCCCAGCAGCGGCTGGTCTCACTGGCGCTGCAGCTGCGGGCGGCGCAGGCGACGGTGCCGGCCGAGCTCGGCGCGGAGTTCGACCAGGTCGCCGCCGGGCTGACCGGTGCGCTGGACGAGCTGCGCGAAATCGCCCGCGGCATCCACCCCGCGGTCCTGGCCGAGGGCGGTCTGCGCCCGGCCCTGAGCACGCTCGCCCGGCGCTCGCCGATCCCCGTCGACCTCCAGGTACATGCGGAGGAGAGGCTTTCCGAGCGGGTCGAGGTCAGCGCGTACTACGTCGTCTCCGAGGCGCTGACCAACGCGGCCAAGCATGCGCACGCCTCGGCCGTCACGGTCGGTGTCGAGGTTGTCAGCCAGGTCCTGCGCGTCACGGTTCGCGACGACGGCGTCGGCGGTGCCGACGTCACCGCCGGCACCGGGCTGGTCGGCCTGAAGGATCGGGTGGAGGCGCTCGGCGGCCGGATCTTCCTCGACAGCCCGCGCGGAGCCGGGACCACCCTGCGAGCCGAGCTCCCGCTCGCCGCGGCCGACGGCGTCTCCTCCAGCTAACCGGGGCCTCTCGCCGGCTGGGAGAGCTGGTGCGGCTCCGCGGGTCAGCGACGGCCCGGCGGGTCGGGAGGGGACGGTCGCTGCCAGGCGTCGGCGGGCGTCCCGACCGCCAGCCGGCCCACCGTCGCCGCGGTGCCGGCCAGCAGCACCGTGGCCAGTCCCAGCGCGGCGCTGACGCTCACCTGTCGGATCAGCAACCCGCCGAGCAGGGCACCGGTGAGCATGCACAGCACGCTGCCCACTCGTCGGCTGGTCGCGCTCAGGCGCGGGGAGTCTGCGGCCAGACCGGTGAGGGTCATTGTCAGCACGTTGGTGCTGAGGTCCGGGACGCCGAGGCGGCGGGCGGTGGCGCTCTGCACCCCCATGCCGAACGCCAGCAGCGCGATCAACCCGTAGCGGGCCGGCGCCTCCGACCATCCCGCGACGGCGGCCAGGGCCAGCGCGGCCGCGGCCGCCACCGTGCCGACCGCGGCGCCGACGCTCAGGTGCCGGCCCGGGTGGCCCCCCTGCCGGGCGGCCAGCCGGCCGCCAACGACGGCGCCGACCAGAAAGCTGCCCAGCGAGGCCAGTGACGTGGGCGCCGAGAGCCCTCCGGCACCGGCCAGGGCGAAGCCGAGGAGCACCACGTTGCCGGTCATGTTTGCCACGAACACGCGCCCCAGCACCAGGTAGCTGACCGCATCCACCACCCCGGTGGCAACGGTCAGGGCCAGCAGCGACAGCGGCAACACACGCTGGCGGCTGCTCGCCGGCCGGCCAGCAGCCCCCGCCGGATGACCGGCCTTCACGCTCGACTTCGCAACCATCACCTCACCGACCTTCCATCGCCCGCCCGACGGCCGGCGCACTCGTCATCCCGTGCGGCGAAGGCTCACCCCGACAGCGACCGTGGCAGCGGCCGGCGGCAGCCACCAGGCGGCCACGCCGGCGGTGTGGAGTAGCCACGTCGCCACAAGGGCAGCCGCGACCGTCGCGGCCACGGTCCAGTCGTCGCCGATGACGAAGCCGTACCAGAACCGGCCGAAGCCGGTGAGCCAGCGCAGGATCACGGTCACCGTGCCACCTCCTGGGGAGTGGGCCGATGCGCCTCGCGGCGCAGCAGCGTGACGTAGCCGGCGGCCGCCAGCACGTACCAGCCGACCAGCCCGAGGATCGCGGCGTCCTCTCCGGGCCAGCCGATCCCGAGACCCTGCACGGCCCAGAACGTTCCGAAGCTGGACAGCAGCGTCCCGACCACGAGCTGCAGGGCGCTGCGCGGAATGCGCTGCACCAGGCCGCGGGCCAGCAGGCCGGCCACGGCGAGGACCACGAACGCGGCCGCCGCGCCGAGCGTGGCGCTTGCGAGGGCCTGACCGGCGAGCCCGACGCTGACCACGATGAACGCGACCTCCAGGCCCTCGAGCAGCACGCCCTTGAACGACAGCACGAACGCGGTCCAGTCCACACCGGACGCGGGGACGCCCTCAGCGGGCGCGCTGCGTTCGCCCATGCCGCGCAGGCCGTTGACGCTCACCCGGCGGATTCCCTTGCGCAGCCACTGCAGTCCGAAGACCAGCAGCAGCGACCCGATCACCACCCGCAGCACGCCGATCGGGACAGCCTGAAGCGCCGTCCCGAACGCCAGCACCAGCACCGCGAGGACCCCGAGGCCGGCACCGGCACCGAGCCAGGTCGACCGCCACCCGCGGATGCTGCCGACACCGACCACGATGATCACCATTTCGATGACCTCGACAGCCGCGGCGAGGAACGTGACGACGAAGACCGAGGAGTGGCTCACAGCAACCTTCCTATCCCGGGTTCTGCCCGCTGACGCGGCGGGTGGCTGCGGCGCTCAGCCTGGGAGCTGGCCGACCGTGACCCGGACCGTGTGGCTTGCTCCGCCCGCTCCGGTCACGCTCACGGTGACGCTCTGGCCCGGGCGCAGCCCTGCGACCACGTCGGCGAGCGTGCCGGGGTCGGGGGTTGCCGTGCCGTTGACCGCGGTGATCAGCTCACCGGCCTTGATGCCGGCGCGAGCCGCGGGTCCACCGGGCTGCACCTGGGTGACCAGCACCCCGGCACCGGTGGTCGCACCGACCTGGACGCCCAGGTAGCCGCGGTGGGAGTCGGTGACCTTGCCCTGCTGGACGATCTGCGTGGCGATGTTGCGGACGATGTTGCTGGGAATCGCAAAGCCGATGCCGGCGGCCTGACCTCCGCCGAGCTGGGGATCGGTAGCCGCGAGCGTCGGGATACCGATCACCTGACCGTCCAGGTTGACCAGTGCACCCCCGGAGTTGCCCGGGTTGATCGCGGCGCTGGTCTGGATCGCGTTGGGCAGCACGACCCCGTTGTCCTCGTTGACGGTGCGACCCAGCGCGCTGACGATCCCCTCGGTGACGCTGCTCTGCAGCCCCAGCGGGTTGCCGATGGCCATCGCCAGGTCGCCCACGGCCAGGCTCTTGGAGTCGGCGAAGGTGGCAGGCTGCAGCCCGGTGGCGTTGATGTGCAGCACCGCCAGGTCGTCGGGTGCGAAGCTGCCGACCAGCCGGCCCGGATACTGCTTTCCGTCGGCCAGGCTGACCTGGAAGCTGCTGGCGCCGGCTACCACGTGATTGTTGGTGACGATGTCGCCGGTGCTGGTGAAGACGATGCCCGAGCCGAGGCCCTGACTGGTCTGGATCAGCACCACCGCCGGGCCCACCTGCTTGACCACCTGGACGAACTGCTGCTGCAGTGCCGCAGCCGACGCCGGCACGTTCGCCGCCGATGTGGATGCCGGGCTCGCGACCGGCGTCCTGCTGCAACCGGCCAGCAGCAAGCCGGCCGCCGCGGCAGCGGCCAGCCCGAGCAGCGGTCGCCGGGGTAGGCTGCGACCACCGGGCTCCGACTGGCGTGCTGTATGTTGCTGGATCATCCCGGTCCTCTTCCTCGGTGTCGGTGCCGCACTGGTCAACGTGCTGTCAAGGGTGGCGACTGTCTGCTCCGCTGTCGTCGCCGCTAGCGGCCGTCCTCGGTACCGGCTAGCCGGAATGCCAGGCCGCCAGCCCGGCTCCCGACTCCCACCGGCAGGCGACGACGAGCGCGAACAGCAAGATCACCTACAACGAGGTCGCCACCTGTTCCGCTGGGCGCGCGAATAGTCCGGGTTAGTCTGAGTGGGACCCGGTCGTTTGACCGGCACCGGTCGTTGACCGGTAGGAGACCTAGGAGTAAGATAAAACATTCAGCCCTCTCAGAATCGAGCCGCAATGCAGAGCCGGATCAACTCTGAAGCTCGGCTACCAAGGATTTCGCGCTGCTGGCGGCTTTCTGAATCCGCAGGAGCGGCGGGGTGGATGCGGCAAGGATATACAGGCTCTGCTCGTTGCACCCGTCTGGCGGACGGAGGTGAGGCATGAAGGGCCGCGACAATTCTCTGCAGATTGCGCCGAACGCGCTCGACGGCGGGAATCGCCACGTTTGCGCGTTCTTCAACGGCATGGATGAGCATTACCGCGTCTTGCGGTCGTTCCTGAAGGACGGCTTCGACGAGGGGGACAAGGCGTTCCATCTCGTCGATCCCGAGCGGCGCGAAGACCACCTCAGGCGGCTCGCGGACGCCGGCATCAAGGTGGAAGAGGCGATCGCCTCGGGCCAGCTCGAGGTGCGCCCGTGGGAGGACGGGCCGCTCCACGGGGCGCGGTTCGACCAGGACAGGTGGCTTGCGGGGTTCGAGGAGGCGCTCGGCTCCGGGCGCGCTTCCGGGTACGCCAAGACGAGATTCCTGTCTCAGATGGAATGGGCGCTCGTCGACCTGCCGGGCATCGGCGACATGATCGAGTTCGAGGCGCGGGTCAACTACGTCGTCCCCAAGTACGACGACCCGGTGATCTGCGCCTACGATCTGTCGAAGTTCGGCGCGGGCACGGTGATGTACGCATTGCGGACGCATCCACTGGTGATCATCGGCGGGTTGCTGCAGGAGAATCCGTTCTACGTGGAGCCCGACCAGCTTCTTCTCGAGCTGCGGGAGCAGCAGTCGCGCGTCGGCGCCAGCCTGGCGGACTAGCTAGGTGCACGTCGAGACCGACGCCGACGTCCCCCGCCTGCGAGCAGTGCTCAGGGACCTCGTCGCGCTGTCGGCGATCCCGGCCTTGTGGGTCGGAAGCGAGCCGCCCGCCGTAGCGGCCGGGCTCGCCGACGCGCTGGTCGGCTTGTTGCAGCTCGACTTTGCCTTCGTGCGCCTGAGCGACCCCGGTGGCGCGGGAGCAGTCGAAGTGACCCGGGGAAGCGCGTGGACGAGCTTTCCGGAATGGCTTGAAGGTCACCTCGCCACGAGCGCTCCGTTCCCGCGCAAGGAGGTCGTGCCAGACGTCGGCGACGACTCGGCGCAGCGACGCGGCTTCGCCGTCCCGGTCGGCGTCAACGGCGATGGAGGTGTTGTTGCCGCCGCCTCCGTACGCAGCGACTTTCCCACACCGATGGACGAGCTGTTGCTATCCCTCGCAGCGAATCACGCCGCCGCCGCATTCCAGAGCGCACGCCTCATCCACGAACGGAAGCAGGCAGAAGAAGAGCTCCGCAAGGCTCGCAACGAGCTCGAGGCGAAGGTGGCCGAGCGGACCACCGAGCTGCATGTGGCCAATGACGAGTTGAGCGCGCTGCGCCGCATTGCGACCCTCGTCGCAGAGGGCGTGCAGCCGCAGGACCTCTTCGCCGTCGTGGCCGAGGAGGTCGCCCGCGTCGTCAACGTCCCGCTGGTGAGCGTCCTGCGCTACGAGCTCGACGGCACCGCAACCGGGTGCGCCAGCTTCTCGACCGAAGGGCCGGTGTTCGCGGCCGGCACGCGGTGGTCACTCGAAGGGACGAACGTCCTTCGGCTCGTGCGGGAGAGCTGCGAGCCGGCCCGCGTCGACGACTACTCGCAGCCGGAAGGCGAGATCGCGGACGCCGTCCGTCGCAGGGGCGTTCGTTCCACGGTCGGAGTTCCGGTTGTCGTGGCGGGACGCCTCTGGGGGGCGATGACCGTTGCCACCACCGAGCATGACCCGCTGCCGCAAGACACCGAGGCGCGGCTGGCGGACTTCACCGAGCTGCTCGCGACCGCGATTGAGAATGCCGAGTCGCGGGCGGCTCTTGAACGTGTCGCCAAGGAGCAGGCGACGCTGCGGCGGATGGCGATGCTGGTCGCGCAGGGCGTACCGCCTGCCGAGATCTTCTCGGCCGTCTGCGACGAGGTCGGTCGCCTGTTGGGCTCAGATACCGCAGCGGTCGCCAGATTCGAGCACAACCCGCCGGCGATCGTGGTCGTCGGCGTGGGGCGGAGCATTCCAGGCATCCCGATGGGAACACGGTGGGAGCTCGACGATGCACTGGCCTCGACCCAGGTGTATCGCACCGCACGCTCCGCCCGTATCGACGCGAGAAACTGGCCGTCAGCCAGCGGACCGGTTCACGAAACGGGACATCGCCTGGGGCTGGCCTCGACGGTTGCGAGCCCGATCATCGTGGAGGGCCGTCTTTGGGGCACGATGAGTCTGTCGGCGAAAGGGCCGCTGCCGCTCGGCACCGAGGAGCGCCTGGAGAAGTTCGCCGAGCTCGTCGCGACCGCGATCGCGAACGCGGAGAGCAGGTCGGAGCTCGCCGCCTCGCGCAGACGGATCGTCGCCGCGTCGGATCAGGCTCGCCGCCGGATCGAGCGAGACCTGCACGACGGCACGCAGCAGCGGCTGGTCTCGCTCGGGCTGGCGGTACGCGCCGCGGAGGCCAACTTCCCTCCCGACAGGGGCGACCTTCGAGCCGAGTTGTCCCGCATCGCCACCGGACTTGCCGATGCGGTCGAAGACCTGCAGGAGATCTCGCGCGGGATCCACCCCGCGATCCTCTCCCAGGGCGGTCTCGGCCCGGCGTTGCGAACCCTCGCGCGCCGCTCGGCGATCCCGGTCGAGCTCGACGTTTCGGTGGACACGCGGCTGCCTGAGCCGATCGAGGTCGCCGCGTACTACGTTGCGTCGGAGGCGCTGGCCAACGCGACGAAGCATGCGCAGGCCTCACGCATCGAGGTTTCGCTCGCCACGAGCTACGACAGCCTGCTGCTGTCGATTCGCGACGACGGCGTCGGCCGGGCCGATCCGGCGCGCGGTTCCGGCCTGGTCGGTCTTGCCGACCGCGTCGAGGCTCTGGGCGGCTCGATCCAAGTCCGCAGCGGTGCCGGCGGCGGGACGCACATCTGCGCGTCGGGTTACCGCTAGTACTACAGGGCCTGATCAATTTCGGCGCACCGAAGTTGGCTGGTCACAGGCCCGCGGCTTGGTCGCCTCTGGCGGCATCGTCGCAGGTCACGCGGCAATCTAGCCCTGTAGTACTAGCCGGTAGTGGGTTCGGGCGCTGGCCGTGACGACACCTCGCGTCTGTGGCGGGACGGTGGCTCTGAACGCGCGCGGGGTGTCGGCCCGGGATGCGGCCGCACCGAGCAGCGAAGGGAGCCCAGAGGTGCTTGTCAGTACTGATACGTCATCCGGAATGATCCGGAGCCTGATCCCCGCCAGACTGGATCGGCTGACCTGGACGCCGTTTCACACTCGGCTGATTCTCGCTCTCGGCGTGGCCTGGATACTCGACGGCCTGGAGATCACCATTGCCAGTTCGGTCGCGGGCGTGCTCGGTCAGGCCGACACGCTGCATATGTCCACGACAGCGGTCGGCGCCATCGCCACCGTCTATCTGGTCGGTGAGGTCGTCGGCGCCCTGGTTTTCGGGAGGCTGTCCGACCGGCTCGGACGGCGCAACCTGTTCATGGTGACACTGGCGGTGTACTGGCGGTGTACCTCGTCGGCAGCGGCCTCACCGCGCTGACCCTGGGTCATGGAACCGGCTGGGTCGTCTACCTCTTCGCTACCCGCTTCATCGCGGGCACCGGTATCGGCGGCGAGTATGCCGCGATCAATTCGGCGATCGACGAGATGATCCCGGCACGCTACCGGGGACGGGTCGACATCGGCGTCAACGGGACCTACTGGGCCGGCGCGATCCTCGGCACCCTGGGCGCGCTGTTGTTCCTGCACGTGCTGTCCCCGGCGCTGGGCTGGCGCCTCGGTTTCCTGCTCGGACCCGCCCTGGCCGTCGTCATCCTGGTCGTGCGGCGCAACCTGCCGGAGAGCCCGCGCTGGCTGCTCATGCACGGCCGGGTGGCGGACGCGGAACACACCATGACCGCAATCGAGGCGCAGGTGCGTTCCTCCGGCCGATCCCTGCAGTCGGTGGCGGAGCGCGAGGCAATCGAGATCAGGCCGGCGCCCGCCGACTACCGCACCCTCTTCCGGGTGCTGTTCGTCAACCAATGGCGGCGGTCGGTGCTCGGGGCAACCTTGATGATCACCCAGTCGTTCCTGTACAACGCGATCTTCTTCACCTACGCGCTGGTGCTGACCCATTTCTACGGCGTCAATGCGGCCAATGCGCCGATCTACCTGATCGGGTTCGCCGCCGGAAACCTGCTCGGCCCCTCACCATCGGCCGGCTGTTCGACACCGTGGGCCGCAAGCAGATGATCAGCGGGACCTACATCCTGTCCGGCGTCCTGCTCGCGGTGACCGCGTACCTGTTCGACCAGGGCGTCCTGACCGCGATCACCCAGACCCTCGCCTGGTGCGTCATCTTCTTCCTCGCCTCCGCCGGCGCCAGCGCCGCCTACCTCACGGTCAGCGAGATCTTCCCGCTGGAGGTGCGCGCGCAGGCGATCTCGGTGTTCTTCGCCATTGCCCAGTGCTTCGGCGCCGTCGGCCCGGTGTTGTACGGCCACCTCATCGGCGGCGCAGTCATGGTCATCGGCGGCATCACCGAGATCATCCTCGGCGTGCCCGCCGAACGGAAGCCACTGGAGGCCGTGGCCCGGCCGCTGTCCATGGTCCCGAGCACGGCTGTTCCGCGGGCGGCGGGCGCGACGACGGCCTTCTCCCCACGAGACCCTGGCTGAGTCGACTGATCAATCAGGAATCAATCGTCTAGCGATCCGCCGCGAAGACCTACCAGCGCCCCAGACGAGCTTCCGGGCAATGAGGGACAGGAGGGTTCGGAGCAGTCACAGTCCCATCACAGGCCGCCTACATGGACCGCACATGAACGGCCGGCACTCTCTGCGTAGCTGCCTAAAGTAAGAGGAGCGCCATCATGCACGAGTACGACCGACAAGCCCGCACGAGACCCTTCCCGCTGGCCGCGTTTCGGGCGCGACGTCAGGGCCGCCGGTTGCCGGAAGTTCAGGCGACGTCGGCGCTGCGCCGCTTCCCCCGCCGGCGTCTTCGCCAGACTCGTCGGCCTCGGTAACCATGGCCGAGCAGGCACGCCGGCCAAGGGTACGGCGTTTGCTGTCGAACAGAAGAAGTGGATGGATCGTGGCCGCTGCGCTGATGTGTGCGGTGATCGGACTTTCCCTCGTACTCGCCGCGTCTCCCTCGGCACCATCCGGGAACCTCGTGCCCGGCAGCGGCGTCGCCGGCGGTCTCGGAGCCGGCGGCGGGGGATCCAACGCCCGGTCGGGACCAGCCTCAGGGGGAGCATCCGGCACGGTCGACAGCGTGGCGACGTCGAGCTTCACAATGTCGACATCAGCGGGTCAGAAGGTGGCCGTCGACGGGGCGTCCGCTACGACATACCAGAAGGGGACGAGCTCGACCTCGGCGAGTGCCATTACAACAGGCGAAAGCGTCCTGGTACTCGGGACGACCAGCGGAACGACCATCACGGCCACGCAGGTCATCGTGCAACCGACTGACGGCGGCGGATCTGCGGCTTCCTTGGCGGCAGGGGTGATCCCCTTCCAGCGCGGTGCACCGACCACGTCAAAGCAGGTCGGTCAGATCCCGCCGAACTACAGTGAGGGGTCGGGGACGATCGTCAGCGGAACGGCAGCGAACAAGGCGACGGAAGCTGCGCTGGCCGCCTACCCCGGGGGCGTCGTCGACCGTGTTGTGAAGCTGAGCAACGGCGAGTACGAGGCCCACTACATCGGCGTCAATTGGCCGCACCACATCTTCGTCAACCAGGACTTCCAGGTCGTCGGCGCCGAGTAGCCGCCGCGGCATTAACTCGGACCCTGGGGTATTCCCGGGTGCGCGGGCTCGCGGCCGGGCGGCTGGGGCGGGCGGGGCAGTATAGGCGGGCGCCTGCTGATCTGTTCGCTGACGGGGTTTCCGGTGGTCACGGTGACGTCTTTTCCGTTGTGGTGGAACGCCAGCGAGGACTCGGGCCCGTCCTGAAGTGTGTAGGTGGCCCGGTCGTTCTTGATGTCGACTCGCAGTCGTAGGCCGCGCCAGCGCACGGTGAAGCTCAGCCGGCTGATGCGGTCCGGAAGCTGCGGGGCGAACGACAGCAGCCCGTCGTACTCACGCAGGCCGCCGAACCCGGCGACCAGCGCCGTCCAGACGCCGGCGAGTGAGGCGATGTGCAGCCCGTCCCCGCTGTTGTGATCGATGTCTCGTAGATCGATCTGGGCTGCCTCGTAGGCATAGTCGTACGCGAGCTCCAGGTGTCCCACCTCGGCGGCGGTCACCGCCTGGACGGCGGCGGACAGCGACGAGTCACGGACGGTGCGCCGCTCGTAGTAGTCGACATTGCGCGCCTTGTCCTCTTCGTCGAAGAGGTGGCCGTACCAGTACTGGGCCAGCATGAGGTCGGCCTGTTTGACTACTTGGCGGCGGTACAGGTCGAAGTACGGCGCGTGCAGTAGCAACGGGTATTTGTCGCGGGACGCCTCGAAGTCCCACGCGGGCAGCCGGGTGAACCCCGCGCTCTGCTGGTGCACGCGCAGAGTGGTGTCGTACGGGACGTTGACCGCGTCAGCCGCGTCCCGCCAGGCCGCGATCTCCTCGACGGTGACGCCGAGGTCGCGGGCCAGGCCGGGGTGGCGTTCTGCGGCCTCGGCCGCGCTGCGCAGGTTGTGGGCGGCCGCAAGGTTGGTGAACACGTTGTCGGTCACGATGGCGGTGTACTCGTCCGGCCCGGTCACACCGGCGATGTGCCAGGCGCCCTCGACGTCGTGGTGCCCCAGCGACATCCACAGCCGGGCGGCCTCGACCAGTAGCTCCAGCCCGGCCTCGATCTCCAGCGTCTCGTCACCGGTCACCGACCGGTAGCGGGTCACCGCGGCGGCGATGTCGGCGTTGATGTGGAACGCCGCGGTGCCGGCCGGCCAGTAGCCGGAGCACTCCTGGCCATGGATGGTGCGCCACGGGAACGCGGCTCCGCGCAGCCCCAGCGTGGCGGCGCGCTCCTTGGCCAGGTCGAGCGTGGAGTGCCGCCAGCGCAGCGCGTCGGCGGCGGCCTGCGGCTGGGTGTAGGTGAGCACCGGCAGCACGTACGCCTCGCTGTCCCAGAACGTGTGCCCTTCGTAGCCGGGCCCGGTCAACCCCTTCGCGGGCAGGCAGCGGCGCTCCGCCCGGGCGCCGGTCTGCAGCACGTGGAACAGCCCGAACCGGACCGCCTGCTGCAATTCCGGGTCGCCCTCGACCCGCACGTCGGCGCCGTCCCAGAACTCCTCCAGGTACGCCCGCTGCTCGGCGAGCAGGTCCGCGAGGCCGGTGCGCCGGGCGCGGGTCAGCGCGGCGGCAACCTGATCTCGCAGCGCCGCCGTGGACCGCAGGTTGGACCACCCGTAGGCGAGCAGCTTCACGATGCGCAGCCGCTGCCCCGGCTCGAGCGTGCAGACGAACGTGATACGCGCCCAGTCCTCCGTTGCCGCGCTCTCCACGCTCACCTCGCCCGGCTCCTCGACGAGGTGGTCCACGCCGGCCGCCACCTGCAGCCCGCTGTGCCGGGTTCGGTGCAGCAGCACCGCCCCGTAGTCATGGAGATCCTGGCCCAGGGCGGCCAGCGGATTCTCCAGCACGGCGGCCACCCGCGGGTCACTGGAGCGCGGCGGGTTCGGCTCGTTGGCCACCAGCTCCGACTGCATGACCAGCCGTGTCGACGCATCGACAGGCTCGACCAGGTACTCGATCGCGGCGACCGCCCGCTGCGTGAACGACACAAGCCGGGTCGACCGCACCCGGACCCGACGGCCGCTCGGCGACTCCCAGTCGGCATGACGGGTCAGCGTTCCGGCGCGCACGTCCAACACCCGCTCATGCTCCAGCAGCCGTCCGTACCGGACGTCGAACGGTGCGTCGTCGACCAGCAACCGGATCAGCTTGCCGTTGGTGACATTCACGACCGTCTGGCCGGACTCCGGGTAGCCGTAGCCGCGCTCGGCATACGGCAACGGCCGCACCTCATAGAACGAGTTGAGGTAGGTGCCCGGGATCCCGTACGGCTCGCCCTCGTCCAGGTTGCCGCGCAGCCCGATGTGGCCGTTCGACAGCGCGAACAGCGACTCCGTCCGGGCCAGCAGATCGAGGTCGAGCCCGCGCTCCCGGACACACCAGGGCTCGACCGGAAACGCAACCCCGCCGATCATCGGGCGGCTTCCCCATTCGCACCGTCCAGCAGCTCGGCCAGGTCGCTGACCACGATGTCGGCGCCGTGCGCCCGCAGGGCGTCCGCGTGTCCGGTCCGGTCCACACCTGCCACGAACCCGAACCCGAACCCGCCGGCCCGGCCGGCCGCGACACCCGCGAGCGCGTCCTCGAACACCGCGGCCCGCGCCGGCTCGACACCGACGCACCGCGCCCCGGCCAGGAACGTGTCGGCCCACGTCGCTGTGCTCATCGGCTCGCCTCCGCGCTCGCTGCGCTCGCCGGCCCTGGCGGGCCGGCGGTGCTCACTCGCTGTCGGCTCGCTGTGCTCATCGGCTCGCCTCCGCGCTCGGCTCGCTGTGCTCATCGCGGCTTCCTCTCGCCCGGCTGGTGGCGCGCCGGAATTTCTAGCCTTTCTGGCGTGGGCTGCCGTGGCTTGGGCTGCCAAGTGCCAGGCGGGCGGCGCTGACATCCTGGCGGCCGTGCCCGGCGGCCACGGCGGTATGCCACTGGCCGGAGAGCGCGGCCAGCAGCGGCAGCGTGCCGCCGTGTGCGGCACCAATCGCGAGGTCGACGTCCTTCAGCGCCCACTCGAGCGGGAACTCGGCTGCGAAGTCACGCCGGTCCATTTTGTGGAACTTGGCGTTGGCGGCCGGCGCGTCCAGTGGACCGCCCTCGATGACCTCCGCGAGTTGCTGGTGACCGATGTCGAGGCGGTCAGCGAGCTCGAGGGTCTCCGCTACACCCTCGATGAGGATGGACATGTAGGCGTTGACGACCAGCTTCACCTGGCTGCCCTTGCCGGCCTCGCCCAGCCACACGGTCTTCCGGCCGATGACGTCGAACACAGGGCGCACCACCTCAGCCGCCGGGGCCGGCCCCGACGCCAGGATCAGCAACTGGCCCTGCTCGGCTGGACCCTTGCTGCCCGACACCGGGGCGTCCACGAACAGGACACCGGGCCGGCGGCCGGCCAGTCGGTCTCTCATCCGCAGGGTCGCGGCAACGCCGATCGTGCCCATCTGCGCCCACACAGACCCCTCGGCGAGTGCGTCGGCCACACCGCCGTCGAAGATCACCGAATCCACGGCGTCGGCGGTGGGCAGCATCGTGATCACCACCTCCGCGGCCTGGACCGCGTCCCGCGCCGACGCCGCGACCACCGCACCCGCATCGGCGAGCGGGCCGGTCGCCGACGCCGACCGGTCCCACACCCTCGTGGGCAGGCCCGCGGCAACCAGATTGCGGGTCATCGCCGACCCCATGAT
>WNFU01003168.1_pt1 | contig 26222 bp, 21 predicted proteins | sample 5400121 | NCBI WGS metagenome assembly WNFU01 (sample SAMN13153360, study PRJNA577476) | soil metagenome | isolation source: 100 cm soil or saprolite under grassland replicate 1 | place: USA:California | collected 2016-06-15 | reverse complement strand
CATCGGCGCGGGCTCTGGGTAAAGACCTGAACGGCTTCGCCGCCGAGCGCCTCGATCCGGTCGATCGCCCGGTCGAGCCCCCCAGCCGCGGAGACATGAGCGCCGAGGAGCATGGCCGTACCGTACCTGGCGGGCCGGGAGCCCGTCGCAGACGTCCTAGGATGGACGCGACATCAGTTCGGATGTGGGCTCCCGGTGCATCACGCCGTTGATCGCACTGAGGAGCTTTGTGGTGCTTACCGGCTTCGCCACGAATGTTGCGCCACGACGGGTGATCCGCTCGAGATTCAGCGTTTCGGCGGTGTAGCCCGACAAGAGAACGATGCCGACGCCTGGGTAGAGATCGATGACGCGCTCGGCCAGCTCGATACCGGACATGTGCGGCATCACGACATCGGTCACGAGGACGTCGATCGGTTCGCCCCGGCCCCCGATCTGGGCCATCGCTTCGGAGCCATCGGCGACGGCGATGACCTGGAAGCCGGCCCGTTCCAGAACCGTTCTGGTCATATCCCGGACGGCCGCTTCGTCCTCCACTACGAGGATGGTCCCGGCACCCTGTGAAGAGGGCGCCGCTTCGGGACCGAGTGCTTCCAGTGCTTTGGCGTCGACACGCGGGAAGTACAGCTTGAATGTCGAGCCGTGACCGGGCTCCGAGTAGAGCCAGATGTAGCCACTTGCCTGGCGCACGATTCCATAGATGGTCGCCAGCCCCAGGCCCGTGCCCTTTCCGACCTCCTTCGTCGTGTAGAAGGGCTCGAAGACATGCTGGCGGGTTTCGAAGTCCATGCCATGGCCCGTGTCGCTGACGGCCAGCAGCACGTATGACCCGGCGATGACCTCGAAGTGTTCGATGGGGTAGGGCTCGTCGAACACCGCAGTGCCGGTCTCGATCGTCACGGTGCCGCCGTCGGGCATGGCGTCCCGCGCATTGACGACGAGGTTGACGAGGATCTGGTCAAGCTGGCCGGGGTCGGCGCGCAGCTGGCTGGCGGCTGGGTCGAGCTTGACGACCAGCGTCAGATTCTCCCCGATGAGCCGGCGGAGCATCGGTTCGACGGACCTGACGGCTTCGTTGAGATCCAGGACCTTGGGGCTGACGACCTGCTTGCGGCTGAAGGCGAGGAGTTGCTGGGTCAGGGTGGCCGCCCGTTCGGCCGCGTGGCCGATCCCGTCGACGCTCTTCCGCGCGGTCTCGACGTCCAGCCTTGTATGCCGATCCGGTGAGAGGTCCTGAGACAGCAATTCGGCATAGCCGAGGATGGCGAAGAGCATGTTGTTGAAATCATGGGCGATCCCGCCGGCGAGGCGTCCGATTGACTCGAGCTTCTGTGCCTGGACGAGCTGCGTCTCAGCCGCCTTGCGCGCCGTGATGTCGACCACGGTCGCGAAGACCTGCAGGCCGTCCGCGGTCTCGACCGGCGACAGGCTGATCTCGACCGGAAACTCGCGGCCATCCTTGCGACGTCCTGACAGATCGAGCCCGATGCCCATCGGTCGCGCGCCTGGGTGGGCAATGAAGGCGTCCCGATGCGCGACGTGACGCTCGGCGACGCGCCCGGGGAGGAGGATCTCCACCGGCTGGCCGAGGAGCTCGTCAGGGGCGTATCCGAACGTCTTCTCGACCTGCGGGTTGACATATGTGATCTGGGCGGTCCCATCCACCGCCACGATCGCGTTCGGCGACGCCTCGAGCACAGCGCGATAACCGAACGTCTCGGCCCCACCTGACTTCGGCGACTCGACGTGTTCACTCATGCGTGACTCGTGCGAGTCTACGCCGGGCCGCAAGGACGTTTGGCGTCGCTCCTCAGAACGTTGGACTCACGATGCGGCTCCTCCCGCCGGCTGGACCAGAGCCGTTGGTACCGAGATCGCGGTGATTGGGTCACCCTGCCGTGGGTCGACCGCGATGCCTCCGGCTCACATGGACGGCTTGTGGCCCGGGTCCAGGTACTTCTCGGTATCGTCGATGAAGTCGAGCTTGCAGCCCTTGCCGCAGAAGTAGTACGTGACGCCATCGTGCTCGGCGGTCAGACCGGCGCGGACGGCGTCCTCAATGTCGACGGTCATCCCGCAGACCGGGTCGATGGCAGTGCGTTCTCGCTGGTTCATGGTGGTCTCCCTTCAGGCGGATTCGATCAGGCAGGCCGGGCATCGAGGGCGACGGCCGCGGGGGACGGCGAGACGATCCTGGGCGGGAGGAAGCGCCTCAGTCGGAGGGCGTTCGAAACGACAGTCACCGACGACAGCGCCATCGCCGCCGCGGCCAGGATCGGATCGAGCAGGACACCGGTGAATGGATACAGGGCGCCCATCGCGACGGGGATGAGGACGACGTTGTAGGCAAACGCCCAGAACAGGTTCTCCTTGATGTTGCGCATCGTCGAGCGTGACAGCGCGATCGCCGTCACGAGCCCGCGGAGGTCGCCGCTCATCAGGGTCACCGCCGCCGACTCGATGGCGATGTCGGTCCCGGTCCCGATCGCGATGCCGACATCCGCGGAGGCGAGGGCCGGCGCGTCGTTGACGCCGTCGCCGACCATGGCGACGAGACCGCCGTCGGCCTGGAGAGCGCGGACCTGCACGGCCTTGTCGTCGGGACGGACATCGGCGAGCACACGATCGATCCCGGCCTGGGCGGCGATCGCCCGGGCGGTCGTCGGATTGTCGCCGGTCAGCATGATCACCTCGAGGCCCAACCGGCGCAGGTCGGCAACGGCAGCCGTCGAGCCCGACTTGAGCGTGTCGGCGATGGCGATGACCGCCACCGGCCGGCCGTCGACGGCGACGTGGACGGGCGTCTTGCCCTCCGAGGCGAGACGTTCGGCTGCGGCCGCGAGCGAATCGTCGGCCAGGCCAAGGAAGCCCGGGCGACCGAGTGCAACCGTGCGGCCGTCGACGACCGCGCGGACGCCCTGACCGGCGACCGCCTCGAAGCTGTCGGCCTGGGGGATCTCGAGTCGGCCGTCCCTGGCATTGCGGACGATCGCTTCGGCGAGTGGATGCTCCGATCCGCGCTCGGCCGCCGCAACCAGCGCGATCAGCTCATCCTCGGCCGGAGCGTCGACCAGCCGCACGACATCGGTGACCCGCGGCTTGCCCTCGGTGAGCGTCCCGGTCTTGTCGAGGACGACGGAGCGAACACTGTGGAGACGCTCGAGTGCCTCGGCGTCCCGAAACAGGATGCCGAGCTCGGCGCCCTTTCCCGTCCCCACGATGATCGAGGTCGGCGTGGCGAGTCCGAGCGCGCACGGACAGGCGATGATCAGGACGGCGATCGCGTTGACGAGCGCGAGATTGAACGCCGGCGCCGGGCCGAACAGGAGCCAGGCCACGAAGGTGAGCGCCGCCAGGCCGAGCACGATCGGCACGAAGACACCCGTCACGGCGTCGGCGAGACGCTGGATCGGAGCCCGCGAGCCCTGCGCCTCCCGGACGAGCCGGACGATCTGGGCGAGGACGGTATCCGCGCCCACCCGCGTCGCCTCGTAGGTGAACGACCCGGATCCGTTGAGGGTCCCCCCGATGACCTCGTCGCCGGGACTCTTGCCGACCGGCATGCTCTCGCCCGTGATCATGCTCTCGTCGACGGACGAGCGACCCTGCCGCACCAGGCCATCGACGGGGATTCGTTCGCCGGCCCGGACGACGACGAGGTCTCTCCGAACGACCTGATCGATCGGGATGTCGGTTTCCGTCCCCTCTCGGATCACGCGCGCCGTCCGCGGGGCGAGCCCGATCAGCATGCGGATCGCATCCGACGTGTGGCCACGGGCGCGGGCCTCGAGGAAGCGGCCGAGGAGAATGAGCGTGATGATTGCCGCAGCGGTATCGAAATAGAGCGGGAGCTCCCCGCCGCTCGCGACGCCTGCAGCCGTGACGAAGCCTGGAAACGCGATCGCGGCGACGCTGTATCCGTATGCCGCGCTGGTCCCGACGGCAACGAGGGTGTCCATGTCGGCCGTCATGTGGCGGAGCGCCCTGGCGGCACCGCGATAGAACGGCCAGCCGGCGTAGAACTGGACGGGAGTGGCCAGTGCGAGCTGGAACCACGGGTCGGTGAAGAGCGACGGCAGTCCCGGCGCAACCGTCATCCGGGCCAGCCCGAGCAGGATCGGCACCGTGAGGACCGCCGCCACGACGAACCGTCGCCGAGTATTGGCCAGGTACCGATCGGCGTAAGGCTGCGCGGCCTCCTGTCCGTCGGCTTCGATGTGGTCGACGCGCGCGACGTAGCCGGCGGCCTCGACCGCCGCGGCGAGGCGCGGGATGTCGGTGGCCGCGGGATCGAATCGAACCGTCGCCGACTCCGTCGCGAGATTGACGTTGGCGTCCTCGACGCCATCGACCTTCTGCAGGAATCGGGTGATCCGGTTCACGCACGACGCGCAGGTCATCCCCTCGACGGGGAACGACACGATCTGTATCGAAGTGGGTCGCGTGGACATCGGGCCCCCATCTGCATGGTCGGGACGCCAGTCAGTCGGCTGATACTCCCAGGGGGTATTGTCCGGCATTCTCCTGGCCACGTCCAGCCGGGAATGACGACTACACGCGGTCGATCTCGAGGACAGCCGTCGCCTCCAGCTTTCGCCCGCCGAAAGGCGCCGCACGGCCTCGTTGCGAGGTGATGCCGCTGCTGGAGGCCGAGGCTCGGGACGTGGGTCGGTTCCTTGGAACGCCTGCGACCGTCCGCGTGGGTGATGGGCGATAACGAACTCCAGGAAGGCGGTTGCCATTCCAGCGGATTGCCAGCTCAGTCGAGGTGGAAGATCTCCTCGAGGCGCCGGTGGAAGCCGGTCGCAGGATCGATGAGCGGATCGATGAGCTCGGCCATCTCCGACTGCCAGCGGGCGTCAACGGGGTTGGCCGCCATCGACCGGCGGAACGCGGCAAAGTCATCGACCTCGAGGTAGGCGAACAGGTCCGCGTCTCTGAGGAAGATCGAGTAGTTACGGCAGCCCGCGGTCTTGAGCGCTGCAAGCATCTCCGGCCAGACGGCGGCGTGTCGTCGGCGGTATTCGGCTTCCTGACCCGGCAGGATCCGCATCGTGAATCCAACGCGTTCCATCGCGCTCCTTCCGAAATCGAAGAGTCCCGGAAGCGTCGCCTCCGGGACTCTGACCCGTGCTCCCTAGAGGAGTGGGCTAGAAGTTGAACTGGTCGACGTTGGTCGAGTCGAAGCGGAAGGCCGGCCCGAGGATCACGACGCTGTCCTTGCCGATCGTGTAGGGCTTGTCGCCGTTGAGACCCTTCACCGTGAAGGTCTCGCCCTCCTTGCCGGTGATCTCGCCGCTGACGAGCTTGGCCGCGACCTGATAGGAGAGGTAGCCCAGGTCGGGGACGCTCCACAACCCGAAGACCGGAGAGGTGCCGTCCTTGACGAATGGCTTCATATCATTCGGGAAGCCGAGTCCGGTCACATTGACCGTTGCCGACTTTCCGGCCTGCTTGACGACCTGGGCCGCCGCGAGGATGCCGACCGTCGTGGGTGCGACGATGACCTTGAGATTGGGGTACTTGGTGAGCAGGGCCTGTGCCTGCGTGGTGCTCTTGGTGGCGTCGTCATCGCCGTAGACGGTGTCGACGAGCTTGAGGCCCTTGTATTTGTCGGTGGCCAGCGTCGTCTTCATCAGCGCGATCCACTCGTTCTGGTTGGTCGCCGTTGCGGCCGCGGACAGGATCGCGATGTCGCCGGTGCAATTCGGGGCGAGCTCACAGGCCCAATCGGCGAGATTCACGCCGACGCCGCTGAAGTCGACCTGGTTGACGAAGACGTTGTAGGCGCCGACCGCCGGGCTCGAGTCGAAGCCGACGACCTTGATCCCTTGCGCCATGGCCGCCTTGAGGGCCGGAGCGACCTCATCCTTGCCGTCGGCCGAGATGATGATCGCGTTGACCTTCTGGGTGGTGAGGTCGGTGATGAACGGGATCTGCAGATCCGCCTTGGCCTCGTTCGGGCCGACCTGGATCACCGCGCTGCCGGTTTCAGCGGCCCCCTTGTCCACGCCGGTCTTCGCCGCGGCGAAGTACTGGTTGACGATGTCCTTCGGCAGGTAGCCGACGGTGATCTTTCCGGCGGCACCCGACGGAGCGGTCGACGCTCCTGCAGGGCTCGGCGTCGAGCCGGTCGAGCACGCCGCGAACATCACGGTCGCGATAGTTGCGAGGGCGATGGCTCGCCCCATCGATCTGAGCTTCAAATCCGTTCCTCCTCTGCCTTATGGGAGAGCTCGCTCACCGTGGGGGACCGAGTCGGCCGGCGGAGGCCGACCTCCGCGGACTCGATCGACAGCCGACTTGGCCTGGTGAGCAAAGGTGGGGATGACGACCGAGAGGATCAGCAGCAGCCCGAGGGCGATGCTCTGGACCTCCACGGTCACGCTGGCGAGGCGGAGGGCGTTCTGCATGACCGCCACCGAGAGGACGGCGAGAACGACGCCCGGGATCGTCCCCGAGCCGCCGAAGATATTGACCCCGCCGAGGAGGACCACGGTCACGACCGTCAAGGTCATGCCGGCTCCCGCATCGGCGCGGGCGCTCGAGAGGCGCGACGTCAGGATGATTCCGGCCAGGGCGGCGATCAGCCCGGACAGGACGAACAGGCTGACCCGGATCCGGGTGACCCGCACGCCGGAAAAGCGTGCCGCGCCCGTGTTCTTGCCGATGGCATAGATGTGGCGGCCGATCCACGTCCGGTGGAGGACGATTCCCAGTAGCAGGGCAAGCCCGATGAAGATGACGAACGGCCAGGGGATCAGCGTCCCCGCGACGTGGCCGAACCCGAGTTGAGTGAACGCGGGCGGGAAGTCGCTGACCCCGCGCGGTCCAAGCACGATCAGTGCAAGGCCGCGGAAGAGGGCAAGCGTGCCAAGTGTCACGACGAGCGATGGCAGGCCAAAGCGGGCCACGAGCAGGCCATTCATGAGGCCCCCGAGCGCCCCAACGGCGAGCACGATCGGAATCCCGGCCTCGAGCGGCACGCCGGCCGCCCACAGGAAGCCGAGGATCGCGCTGGCGAGGCCGGCCATCGACTCGACGGACAGGTCGATCTCCCCGGCGACGATGATCAGAGTCATCGCCAGCGCCATGATCGCAACCTCCATCAGGGCGGCGATGAGGTTGGAGAAATTGCCCAGGGTAAGGAAGAACGGCGAGAGCGACGTGCCGAGCACCACGAGCCCGGCGAGCGCAACGACGAGCAGGGTCTCCCAGCGCGCGACGAGACGCGTCCATGCCGGCTGGCCCTTGACCGGAGCCACGACGGCGCTCACCGCGAGCCACTTCGCATGTTGGCCCGCTTGAGGCGTCGCAGGATGAAGGCATCCGCGGTGACGGCGACGAGGATGACCACGCCGTAGATGGCCTGAAGCCAGAACTGGGACAGACCCACGAGGATGAGCGCGTTCGCGATGAATCCCAAAAACAGGGCGCCGAGCGCCGCCCCGGCGAGCGTTCCCGAGCCACCGAAGATGTTGACGCCGCCGACGACAACAGCCGCCACGACTGCCAGGACGACGCCCGTCGCCGATGTCCCGTTGATGGTCCCGAACTCCATGACCCATAGCACTCCGGCCGCGCCGGCGAGCAACCCGCACAGCGAGAACGCCGTGAACACGACCATTCGAGACGGGATGCCGAGGATGGCGGCGGCTTCTGGGTTGCTCCCGACCGCGTAGAGCTGCCGGCCGAACCGGGTGGAGCGGAGGATCACGGATCCGATCGCCACGACGACCACGGCGACGAGAACGAAGTAGGGGATCCCGAAGAAGGTGTCGCGCGCCGCATCGGTGAAGCCTTCCGGGAGGCCCGCCAGCGGGACCTGGTGACTGCCGGCGATCAGGTAGTCCACACCGCGGAAGATGCTCAACGTTCCCAGCGTCGCCACGATCGCCGGAACCCTGAACAGGGTCACGATGAGTCCATTGATCATCCCCAGGACGAGTCCGAGTCCGAGCCCCAGGACGATCGCGCCAGCGGCGTCGAGCGCGTGCAACTCCAGGACGCGCGCAACGCCATACGCCACCAGCCCGATCGTCGCCTCGACCGAGAGGTCGACGTTCCTGGTGATGACAACGAGCGCCTCGCCCACGGCGGCGACGGCAATGACCGAGGCCAGTACCGCGACCTGGCTGATGTTGGCGACCGTCAGGAACTGGGGCGCCGCGAGCGTCACGAGTCCGCCAAGGAGGATCAAGATCCCGACGAGGCTCAGCTCGCGTTGTCGTGCGAGCGTCGACAGCCACTGGCCCCGAGGCCGTGCCACGGGCACCGCCGCCGTCATGCCGGACTCCCGTCGGCGCGGTCGAGGTGGGCGCTCCCGGTGGCGGCGAACATCACCCGCTCCTCGGTGGCGCGATCGCGTGGGATCTCGGCGGTGACCCGCCCCTCGTGAAGCACGACGATCCGATCCGACATCGCGAGGACTTCCGGCAGGTCGCTCGAGATGAGAACGATCCCGAGCCCCGACGCCGCCAGCTCGGAGATGATCCGGTGGACCTCGACCTTGGCGCCGATGTCGATGCCGCGCGTCGGCTCGTCGAGGATGAGAATCCTGGGCCCGGAGGCCAGCCACTTGGCCAGAACGACCTTCTGCTGGTTGCCGCCAGACAGGGCGCCCACCAGCTGATCGACCCCGGTCATCCGGACGTTGAACTGCTCGGTGTAGTCGTGGGCGACCTTGCGCTCCGTCGACGCGCGGACGAAGAACCGTGGGAACAGGCGGGGCAGAATCGGGAGCGTCACGTTCTGGGCGATCGTAAAGTCGAGGACGAGGCCCTCCTGGTGGCGGTCCTCCGGCAGGTAGGCGATCCCGGCGTGCATCGCCGCCGATGGGCTCGCGAAGTCAACCGGCACGCCGCCGAGCCGGATCTCGCCGCCGTCTCGCTGATCGATGCCGAACAGGACTCGGGCGACCTCCGTGCGGCCGGCGCCGACCAGGCCAGCGAGCCCGACGATCTCGCCGGCGCAGACGGAAAACCCGACGTCGCGGAACACTCCTTCCTTGGTCAGGCCCTCGACCTCGAGGAGTACGTCGCCGACCGGCGTCTCGACCTTCGGGAAGAGCTCGACCGTCCGACCGACCATGTGCCGGACGAGGTCCGCCGTCGTCAGCTCGCTGGTTGCCGTGGTGATGACGTGCCGGCCGTCACGAAAGACGGTGGCTCGGTCGCACAGGTCGAAGACCTCGTCGAGCCGGTGGCTCACGAACAGGATCGATACACCCCGATCGCGCAGCCGCCGCACGATCGCAAACAGCCGCTCGACCTCGTGGGCCGACAGCGACGCGGTCGGCTCGTCCAGGATGAGGACGCGCGCTTCGACCGAGAGCGACTTGGCGATCTCGATGAGCTGCTGGTCGGCCATCGAAAGGCCCCTGACCGGCGCGCCGACGTCGAACTGGACGTCGAGCTCCCCGAAGAGTGCCTGGGCGGCCCGGCGCGTCCCGCCCCAGTCGATCGTCCCAAGGCGACCCGACGGGGCGTGCCCGATGAAGACGTTCTCGGCGACGGTCAGGTCCGGAAAGAGTCGCGGTTCCTGGTGGACGACAGCGATCCCGAGCGCGCGAGCGTGAGCGGGGCCGTGGATCTGCGTCGCTTCCCCGTCGAGCCAGATCGTGCCGCTGTCCGGCTGATGGACGCCAGCGAGGATCTTCACCAGCGTGCTCTTCCCGGCGCCGTTCTCGCCGACGAGTGCGTGGATTTCGCCGGGGAGGAGATCGAGCGAGACGTCGTCGAGGGCCTGCGTCGCGGCGAACCGTTTCGATATCCCGCGCATCTCGGCACGGGGCTGCATCGCGACGCCCTGGACTGCGGTCACCGCGAGGACCTCGTCACATCCGTGCTGTCTTTCGTATCGGGCGTGCCCTGGTCGGCTCCGATGAGGCGGACCTCGACGCCTCGACCCTCGAGGGTGCGGACCATCGCCTCGGGTGCGCCCTCGTCGGTCAGCACCGTGCTGATCTGGTCGGTCGGGCAGAAGGTGGCGAAGGCCGCCCGTTCCCACTTCGTGTGGTCGACGATCGCGATGACCTCGCTGGCGGCCGCCACCATCGATCGCTTGATCTGTGCCTCTTCGTCCGTGGCATCGGCCAGCCCGGACCCGATCGTGAAACCAGCAGCGCCCAGGAAGGCCTTCTGGACGTTGATTCGGCTGAACAGGCCGTCGCCGAGCTGGCCAACGACCGATAGCGCCTCCCAGCGCACACGCCCGCCGAGCATCAGCACCACGATCCCGGGGTGGCCGGCCAGCTCCGACGCGATCCGGAGGCCGTTTGTCAGGATGGTCAGCTGGCTCCAGCCCCCGCGAACCTTGAGGTGACGAGCCACCGACAGGGCGGTCGTGCTCGCGTCGAGGACGATGCTCTCGCCGTCCTGGACGAGGGCTGCGCCCGCCGCGCCGATCCATTGCTTCTCGTCCGCCTGGAGCCGCTCGCGAATCTCGAACGAGAGCTCTGGCCGGCTGCGGTCGATGGCGATCGCCCCGCCGTGCGTCCGGGTGAGGCGGCGCATCGACTCGAGGGCGAGGAGATCCTTCCGGATCGTGACGGCCGAGACGTGGAACTGGACCGCCAGATCGCTCACTCGCGCACGTCCGTGCTCCTCGACGATCCGGGCGATGTGCTCCTGTCGCTCACGAGCGAAGACGTCGCCGGGGGAGGCGCTGGATGGAACGGTCACGCGTCTCCTCTTGTCCGACTGGCCTGCGGTCATCCCGACTTTCGATTGATTGCCGACCGCACAGTAGACTCCCCTAGAACGCAATGTCAAGAAAGCAATTGAAAGCACCAGAAGGATGTGGCAGGCTACGCGTCGTGGTCGGAGAAATCCAGGACACCCGCCCGCCTGGTGATGGAGGCAGACGTGACCAGCGACCCCGCCGTCGTCGCAGCGCTGAGAGATCAGCGGATCGAATTGCCCTCGTGGGCCTTCGGAAACTCCGGGACGCGCTTCAAGGTCTTCGCCCAGAAGGGCGTGCCGCGGACGCCGTATGAGAAGGTCGCCGACGCCGCCGAGGTCCACCGGTTCACCGGCGTGGCACCCACCGTCGCGCTCCATATCCCGTGGGACAAGGTCGAGGACTACGCCGACCTGGCCCGTCACGCAACGGACGCCGGCGTCAGTCTCGGGACGATCAACTCCAACGTCTTCCAAGACGACGACTACATGCTGGGCAGCGTCTGCAATCCAGATGCTCGCGTCAGGCGGAAGGCACTCGACCACCTGCTCGCGTGCGTTGACGTCATGGATGCGACCGGCTCTCGGGATCTGAAGCTGTGGTTCTCGGACGGGACGAACTATCCCGGCCAGGACGACATCCGGACCCGGCAAGACCGGCTCGCCGAGGCGCTCGCCGCGGTCCATTCGCGGCTCGGGCATGACCAGCGCATGCTTCTCGAGTACAAGCTCTTCGAGCCGTCGTTCTACACGATGGACGTTCCCGACTGGGGGACCGCCTATATCCAGTCCGTCGCCGCCGGTCCGAAGGCCAAGGTCGTCGTCGACACCGGCCACCACGCGCCGGGCACCAACATCGAGTTCATCGTGGCGTCGCTGCTTCGCGCCGATCGCCTGGGCGGGTTCGACTTCAACTCCCGGTTCTACGCCGACGATGACCTCATGGTCGGGTCCGCGGACCCCTTCCAGCTCTTCCGGATCATGCACGAGGTCGTCCGCGTGGGCGGCCTGAGCCAGGATGCCGGCGTGGCTTTCATGCTCGACCAGTGCCACAACATCGAGCCGAAGATTCCCGGCCAGATCCGGTCCGTGATGAACGTCCAGGAGGCCACCGCCAAGGCCCTCCTGGTCGACGCCGACGCCCTCGCAGATGCGCAGCAGGGCGGTGACGTCCTCCGCGCCAACGCCGTCCTTATGGATGCCTACAACAGCGATGTCCGTCCGCTCCTCGCCGAGGTGCGCACGGGACTCGGTCTCGATCCCGATCCGATCGAGGCGTATGCCAGATCCGGCTACGGCGACCGGATCGTAGCGGAGCGTGTCGGCGGGCAGCAGGCTGGATGGGGCGCATGAGCGTCGAGCCACGCGCCGTGCCCGCGGAGTCGCGAGGGACCTCGACGACCCCCAGGACGAACCCGACCGTCGCGGCGCTCCTGGAACGCTCGAACCGGCTCGGGTCGGACCCGCGGAACACGAACTACGCCGGGGGAAATACCTCCGCCAAGGGGACCGCGATCGATCCGGCGACGGGAACGGACATCGAGTTACTGTGGGTCAAGGGCTCCGGCGGAGACCTCGGCACGCTTGACGAGGCTGGCCTTGCCGTTCTCCGGCTCGACCGTCTGCGGGCGCTCGTCGACGTCTATCCGGGCGTCGATCGTGAAGACGAGATGGTCGCGGCGTTTGACTACTGCCTCCACGGCCGTGGGGGGGCGGCGCCGTCGATCGACACCGCGATGCACGGGCTCATCGAGGCCGGCCACGTCGACCACCTCCACCCGGATTCGGGAATCGCGCTGGCGACCGCGGCCGACGGCGAAGCCCTCACACGTCGCTGTTTCGGCGACCGTGTGGCCTGGGTGGACTGGCGACGTCCCGGGTTCCAGCTCGGTCTGGACATGGCCGCCGTCCGTCGCGACCATCCCGACGCGATCGGCGCGATCCTCGGGGGGCACGGGATCACGGCCTGGGGCGATACATCCGAGGAATGCGAGGCGCGATCGCTCGAGATCATCCGGACCGCAGAGCAGTTCATCGTGGACAACGGACGGCCGGAGCCGTTCGGGCCACTGACGGCCGGCTTCGAGGCCCTCCCCGAGCCCGAGCGCCACGCGCGGGCCGCAGCGTTGCTGCCCCTGGTGCGCGGGCTCGCCTCGACTGACCGCCCCATGGTCGGCCACTACACCGACAGCGAGGTGGTCCTCGCCTTCCTCGCGCGGGCCGAACACCCGCGTCTCGCGGCGCTGGGGACGTCGTGTCCCGATCACTTCCTCCGGACGAAGGTCCGGCCGATGGTCCTGGACCTGCCGGCGACCGCCGACCTGGCCGAGGTGTTCGCGCGCATCCGGGAGCTCCACGGGACCTATCGCGCGGACTACCGTGCCTACTACGAGCGCCATGCCACGCCCGAGAGCCCGCCCATGCGCGGGGCGGATCCGGCGATCGTCCTCGTCCCGGGCGTCGGGATGTTCTCGTTCGGTGCCAACAAGCAGACGGCCCGGGTTGCTGGCGAGTTCTACGTCAACGCGATCAACGTGATGCGCGGCGCCGAGTCGCTGTCCACGTACGCCCCGATCGCCGAATCGGAGAAGTTCCGAATCGAGTACTGGGCCCTCGAGGAGGCCAAGCTGGCGAGAATGCCGGCGCCCAGGCCGCTGGCCGGCAGGGTCGCGTTCGTGACCGGTGGCGGATCGGGGATCGGCAAGGCAATCGCCCATCGTCTGGCAGCGGAGGGGGCCTGCGTCGTGGTCGCCGACATCGATCCCGAGAGCGCGGAGGCCGTGGCGCGAGAGCTCGGCGGGACGGACACGGCGATCAGCACGACGACGGATGTGACCGACGAGTCGCAGGTGGCGGCCGCGTTCCGGCGGGCGGTGGTCGCGTTCGGCGGCGTGGACCTGGTCGTCAACAACGCCGGCCTGTCGATCTCCAGGCCACTCCTCGAGACCACCGTGCGCGACTGGGACCTCCAGCACGATGTGATGGCCCGCGGCTCGTTCCTCGTGTCCCGTGAGGCGGCCCGTATCCTGATCGATCAGGCAATGGGCGGAGACCTGGTCTACATCGTCAGCAAGAACGCGCTTTTCGCCGGGCCCAATAATGTGGCCTACGGCGCATCGAAGGCGGACCAGGCCCACCAGGTCCGGTTGCTCGCCGCAGAGTTGGGCGAGTACGGGATCCGGGTGAACGGCGTGAATCCCGATGGGGTCGTGCGCGGTTCGGGGATCTTCGCCAAGGGCTGGGGGGCAGACCGGGCCCGGACCTACGGGATCCCCGAGAACAAGCTGGGAGAGTTCTACGCCCAGCGGACCCTGCTCAAGCGCGAGGTCCTGCCCGAGCACGTGGCCGCGGCCGTCTTCGCGTTGACTGGCGGCGATCTCAGTCAGACCACGGGTCTCCACATCCCCGTCGACGCGGGTGTCGCGGCCGCCTTCCTCCGGTGACCGGCCGGCTCGTCGCCGCCGTCGACCTCGGCGCGTCGAGCGGCCGGGTCATGGTCGGCCGGGTCGGTCCCAACGATCTCGAGCTCACCGAGGTGCACCGGTTTCCTAACGACCCGGTCCGGCTTCCCGACGGGCTCCATTGGGACATCCTGCGGCTCTACCGCGAGGTCCTCGCCGGACTGCGAGAGGCGACCCGCGCGGCGGACGGCCTCATGAGCATCGGGATCGACTCGTGGGCGGTGGACTACGGGCTGCTCGACGAGGCCGGATCACTGCTCGGCGATCCGTATCACTACCGCGACGGGCGGACCGCTGGCGCCGTGGGCGCTGTCCACGAGATCATCGAGCCGGCCGATCTCTACGCTCGGACCGGACTCCAGTTCCTGCCGTTCAACACGATCTACCAGCTCGCTGCGGCCCGCGGCTCGGCGGCGTTCGAGGCCGCCCGGACGATGCTGCTCATCCCGGACCTGTTGGGCTACTGGCTCTCGGGCATGCGCGTCGCGGAGATCACGAACGCGTCGACTACAGGCCTCCTGGATGTTCATCGGCGGACGTGGGACCTGGAGCTGATCAAGTCGCTCGCGATCCCGCCGTCCCTCTTTGCGCCGCTTGGGGCGCCCGGTGACGTGATCGGACCTCTGCGGGAAGACACTCGTCGCGAGATCGGCGCGTCGGCGGACACGCTGCAGACCCTGGTCGGCTCGCACGACACGGCATCCGCGGTCGTCGGCGTGCCCGCCGGCGATGCATCTTTCGCGTACATCGCATGCGGCACCTGGTCGCTGGTCGGCCTCGAGCTCGACCACCCGGTCCTGACCGAGGAGAGTCGCAAGGCGAACTTCACGAACGAGGGTGGCGTCGACGAACGGGTGCGGTACCTACGCAACGTCATGGGGCTGTGGCTCCTCCAGGAGTCGCTCCGGACGTGGGAGCTCGAAGGCACCCCGGAGCACCTGCCGAGCCTGTTGATCGCCGCAGGCGAGCTTCCGCTGGGCGGACCGATCCTCGACCCGGATGATCCGTCCTTCCTGCCGCCGGGCGACATGCCGGCCCGGATCGCTGCGGCGTGTGAGCGACGGGGAGTGCCCGCGCCCAGCACGCGGGCTGGACTCGTGCGGGTCGTCCTCGACAGCCTCGCCGCCGCCTATGGCGGTGCCGTCCGGGACGCGGAGCGCCTGTCCGGCCAGTCCGCGCAGGTCGTCCACCTGGTGGGCGGAGGGGCTCGCAACACGCTCCTCTGCCAGCTAACGGCGGACGCCTGCGAACTCCCCGTGCTGGCGGGTCCCGTCGAGGCGACGGCGCTGGGCAATGTCCTGATCCAGGCCCGCGCTCGTGGGCTTCTGGCCGGCGACCTGGAGGCGCTCCGTGCGCTGGTGCGCGGCACTCAGGACATCCGGCGTTACAAGCCGCGGACGTCGGTCGCTCGGCACCAGTCCTGACTCTTCAAGCGTGGCCTGCCCGCCGCCGCTCACTCCGGCGCGGCCCGGTCCTCGATCTCCCAGGCATGGTCCAGCAGGTGCCACGCCGACCGCCGGACGTAGTAGCGCGGCAGCCACGGCGACTTCGTGTTGCGCGGGTTGTCGATCTCGTCGCCGCGCACCCGGGCCGTCAGGACCTCGCGCTGCCGCTCCCGGAGCGTCGAGATCGCCGCGACGGCGGCGGCCGGCCGCCGGGGTGCCCTGGCTCCGAGCTGGCCGATGTACGCCTCTTCGGCCCCGAGGACGTGGTCGAGGATCTTCTCGAGGTCTCGGCCGCCGCCGCGCGGGCCCTTGCGAAGCTCGACTCCTCGGGCAGCGGCGCGCGCCTTCTCGTATGCCTCCCACGCCCCGTCGAGGATCGCCAGGAGCCGGGCGAGCTCGGCCTCGTCGATCCGGCGATCGTCCGATCTCGCCGGCAGGTACGGAATGCCGAAGTCGGTGTTCGCGTTCCCCTTCAGGCGTTCGACGACGTGCAGCTCCAACGCATCGCCCGGGGTGCGGAAGGCAGGCCTGACCGAGGCGACCGCCTTCCCGTAGCGCGACCCGTATGCGGCCAGGGCATCGAGCGCGTCTTCCTCTGATCGAGCGCCGCGGCTCCACCCTGGCCAGTCCAGCGCGCTGGCGAAGACCTTCTTGTCGCCGGTCTCGACGTAGACGTCGATCGTCCGGTCGGCCACGGCTACGGGATCAGGCGATAGAAACGAAGCGTGTCCAGCTCTGGCTCGTCGAGTCGGTCCACCGTCGCGAAGCCTGCTTCGGACGCGTACCGGCGCATCGTTTCGGCGCGGATCACGGTTCCGGTCGCCGCCGTGGGACGCTCTGTCATCGCGGCCGGCAGACAGGTCAGGATGCTGAAGCCGTAGTGCATGCGCTCGATCTCGCCGGCGGGCGCGGCGAACGACTCCTCAGTTCTCTCGTCGACGACGAGGGCGACGCCATCCGGGCGCAGCATCCTTCGCACCGCCGACAGCACCTCGACGGGCCGCGCCAGATCGTGGACGGCCTCGATGATCACCGCCAGGTCGTATTGGCCGGCTGCCAGCGGGTCGGCCGCGTCGCGGACGGCGAAGGTCACCCGATCATCGACGCCGGCGGCCAGCGCGTTCTCTTGTGCGAGCTCGATCGACGACTCGTCGAGGTCGAACCCATCGACGCGAGCCTTGGGGTAGGCGCGGGCGATCGCGATGGCCGCCCAGCCCACGCCGCAGGCGACGTCTGCCACGCGGACCGGTGGGTCGGCCACCAGGCGATCGTGCACGGTCGGTATCGCCGGCAGCAGCTCGCACCCGAACGAGTTGACGAGCCACGGACGGTTCAAGTCGCCCTGGGCCTCGATCATGTCCGGGCCAAATGCGGACCACGCCACGCCATCGCCAGCGCGGTACGCCTCCATCAGCTGGGGCAGGACCTTCGCACATGCCACGATCGAGCGGGCCAGCGGAGCGATCGAGTGCGGACTGTCAGGATCGAGCAGCGCCTCGCCGTATGCCTCGGGCAGTCTGAATCGCCGGTCTTCGGGCGCGGCCGCGACGTTATCAACGTCGAGAATGTCGCTCGCGGCCTGCTGCTCGAGCCACTCCCGCGCGTATCGTGGGTCGATCCCGGCATGGCTGCCGAGTTCGGCGGGTGTCAACGGCCCGCCCTCGCGGAGAGCTCGATACAGCCCGAGGCGATCGCCGAGATAGACGGACAGGATCTCGAGAGTGCCGAGACCCGCCACGGACAGCCTGGCGGCGAGCGCGGCCGCGGTCCTTTCGGTCGCAGTCACGGCTGCCTGGCTCATGGCGCGTCTCCATCGGCGCCGACACCACGGCTCTTCCGCGATGTGCCGGAGGGTCGATGATCCTCTGACCGGACCGCTCGGGTCAATGCGAGTCGACGAGCTGGCGGCTGCTGGCCGGAGGCCGGGCTGAGCCCGACCACGCGATCGATCACGCAGCCGAAGCTTCGGTCTCCACCTGCTCTGCGGCCGCGATCATCACCGACGAGACGATCCCATATGCACCGGCCCAGGCGGCTCTCGCGGCCGGCGTGAATGCCTCACCCAGGCCCTGCTCGAGCGTCCACAGCAGGGCGCCCCCGACAGTCCCGTAGTCGTCGGGCTGGACACCGTAGGCGACATGCCGGCGGCCCAGGGCCTCCACGGCGGGGACGACGACGGACAGATCGTCGAGGCTCTTCACAACGATCGCCAGGGTCTGCATGAGCATCCGGCCCTGACGCCTCATGTCGGTCTCGGCGAAGAGGGCCGCCAGCTTCGGGTCGAGCTCGAACAGGCGAGCGTAGAAGAGATCGGAGGCCACGTCCGCGATGGGCTCCACGGCGGCCCAATTGGATCGGATGAGTTGCTTCTCGGCTGGGGTCACTGTTGGTCCTCGATGGCGACAGGTTGGCAGGCGGCCATGGTCGAGGTGCAGTCGCCGGTGTCACACTGGACGAATGTCGACGCGGGCGCGGCCGTTTGACGCCAATCTCGCCCGCGTGGCCCGAAGCCTCGGACCGGGATGAGGGCGTTCGTCGTCAGCAGACCGCGGGCCGGGGCCGTCGAGGACGTGGAGGCGCCGACCCCGCAGCCGGGCCAGGTCGTCGTCGACGTCGACCGGGTCGGCCTGTGCGGCACGGACGTCGAGTACTTCACCGGCGAGATGGCGTACCTCCAGCAGGGCCACGCCCGTTACCCGATCCGGCTGGGACACGAGTGGTGCGGGACGGTCTCGGCCGTGGGCGCTGGCGTGGACGCCGGCTGGATCGGCCGCCGGACCGCTGGCGACACGATGCTCGGCTGCGGGCGCTGCCACCGCTGCCTGAGCGGCCGGCAGCACCTGTGCGAGGAGCGATTCGAGGTCGGCATCCGCCGCGGCTGGCCGGGAGCGCTCGCAGAACAGCTGGTCATGCCGGTCAGCGCCCTGCATCAGCTGCCCGACGCGATCGACACGGTGGCCGGCGCCATGGTCGAGCCCGGCGCGAACGCCCTGCGTGCGGTCCAGGCCGCCGCCCTCTCGCAAGGCGATCGCGTCCTCATCCTGGGTGCTGGCGCGATCGGCCAGCTCGGCGCGCTCTTCGCCCTGGCCCAGGGGGCAGAGGTTCACCTCATGGGCCGGTCGCGACGATCCGTCGACTTCGCCCGCGGCCTCGGTCTCCACGGCGTGTGGGGCTTCGATGACCTTCCGTCGCGGTCGTTCGACGCCGTCATCGACGCCACGAATGACGCAACGATGCCCGCGCTGGCCCTCGACCTCGTCGAGCCCGGCAAGCGGGTGGTCTACATCGGCCTGTCCGGAACCTCGAGCTCGATCGACACGAGAACGATCGTGCTCAAGGATGTCACGGCGGTCGGGATCCTCGGCGGGTCGGGCGGGCTCGACGGAGCGATCGAGCTGTACGCCTCCGGTGCGGTGGATCCGCGGCCGCTCGTCGCCGCCACCGTCGGACTCGAGGAGGTCGGCGCGGTGCTCGGTGGATGGCGCCCCGAGGGCTCGGGTTCCGGACCCAAGATCCACGTCGACCCGCGCCGCTGACGGCGGCCACGCGACCCGAGCCTGTGTTCTCCCGCACGAGAACGTAGCTGATACGCTCACGCGTGGAGGTGAGGCGTCCCCTTCGGGTAGGGGTCGGGGGTGCAGGAGGATCTGCCATGAACGGTGACTTCTTCTCGGCAGTCGCTGAGCCGGTTCCGTTCGGCGGGCTCGAGTCGACAGATCCGCTCTCGTTCAAGGTCTACCAGCCCGATCGCCTCGTTCTCGGCAAACCGGTGAAGGATCACCTCCGGATCGCGGTGTGCCTGTGGCACTCGTTCAACTGGCCCGGCTCGGACGTCTTCGGCGTGGGCACGTTCGACCGACCGTGGCTCGATCCCCGGCTCGATCCGATGATCGCGGCTCGGGCCAGGGTGGAGGCCGCCTTCGAGTTCCTCGCCAAGCTCGGCGTCCCCTTCTTCTGCTTCCACGATCGGGATGTCGCCCCGGAGGGCCGGACCTTCGCCGAGACGAAGGCAAACCTCGACGCGATCGTGGAGGAAATCGAGCGCCACATGAGGCGGACGGGTGTGGGGCTGCTGTGGGGCACCGCCAACCTGTTCAGCCACCCGCGGTACGCCGCCGGCGCCGCGACCAACCCTGACCCGGAGGTCTTCGCCTACGCGGCGGCCCAGGTGAAGGCGATGCTCGAGGCGACCCACCGCCTCAACGGTGCCAACTACGTGCTGTGGGGTGGCCGAGAGGGCTATGAGACGCTGCTCAACACCGATCTCGCCCGCGAGGAGGCGCAACTGGCCCGGTTCCTGGCCATGGTCGCCGAGCACAAGCACCGCATCGGCTTTCGGGGCGCGCTGCTGATCGAGCCCAAGCCGCAGGAGCCGACCAAGCACCAGTACGACTACGACGCCGCGACCGTCCATGGCTTCCTCGTCCGCCACGATCTCGCCGGCGAGTACCGCCTGAATCTCGAGGCCAACCACGCGACCCTCGCCGGCCACAGCTTCCACCACGAGGTCGCGTATGCGCTGAGCCACGGAATCTTCGGCAGCATCGACGCCAACCGGGGCGACTACCAGAACGGCTGGGACACCGACCAGTTCCCAAACTCGGTCGAGGAGCTGTCGCTGGCCGTCTACGAGATCGTCCGCGCCGGCGGGTTCACGACCGGTGGCTTCAACTTCGACACCAAGCTCCGCCGCCAGAGCATGGACCGGACGGACCTGTTCCATGCGCACATCGGCGGGATCGATACGCTGGCCCGGGCGCTCCTCGTCGCCGCCGCGATGATCGAGCGATCGACCCTCGAGCGGCTGCGCGCGGAACGATATGAGGGCTGGGCCGGTCCGCTCGGTCGGAAGATCCTGGCCGGCGAGGTCCCGTTGGAGGTCCTCGCCGGACGCGTCGCCGCCGGCGAGATCGATCCACAGCCGGTGTCGGGACGCCAGGAGCTCCTGGAGAACCTCGTGAACCAGGAGATCTGGACAGCCGGCCAGGAAGCGCGCGTCGAGAACGCCGCTCGACCCTGATCCTGTGGCCTTCGTCCTTGGCATCGATGTCTCGACGACGGCGACCAAGGCGACCGTCGTCGACGCGGAGGGTGTCGTCCGCTCGGTCGGGACATCCGAGTACGGATTCGAGACTCCTCATCCACTCTGGACCGAGCAGCGCCCCGACCAATGGTGGGACGCGGCCGTCGAGGCGATCGCGCGCGCGCTGACGACCGGCGGCCTCGATGGCGCGGACGTCGAGGCGGTCGGACTCACCGGGCAGATGCACGGTGCCGTCCTCCTCGACCGAGACGGGTGGCCGCTCCGGCCGGCGATTCTCTGGAACGACCAGCGAACGGGTGCCGAGTGCGACGCGATCCGCGCGGCGGTGGGCCCCGAACGACTCATCGCGATCACGGGCAACGATGCGCTCACCGGCTTCACCGCCCCGAAGCTGCTCTGGGTCCGCGATCACGAACCGGACGTCTGGGCGCGCGTCGCACACGTGGTGCTGCCGAAGGATTTCGTCCGCCTCCAGCTGACCGGCGGCTATGCCGTGGACAAGGCGGACGGGGCGGGGACGATCCTGTTCGACCTCGCGGCGCGCGACTGGTCCGCAGAGATCCTCGAGCGCCTCGAGCTCGATCCGGCGTGGTTCCCTCCCACGTACGAGGGGCCGGCCGTAACTGGACGCGTGGACGGGCTCGCCGCAGGGATGACCGGCCTGCGGACCGGCACGCCGGTGGTCGCCGGCGGGGGCGACCAGGCGGCGAACGCGGTTGGCGTGGGTGCCGTCGCGGCGGGCACGGTCGCGCTCTCGCTCGGCACGTCGGGCGTCGTGTTCGCGACGACGGACGGCCCGCTGTTCGAGCCGCGCGGGCGAGTCCATGCCTTCTGCCATGCCGTCCCCGGCCGCTGGCACATGATGTCCGTGATGCTGTCGGCCGCCGGCAGCCTGCGCTGGTTCCGCGACGCGGCCGCGCCCGGCGTGGCGTTTGCCGACCTGGTGGCGCCGTCGGCCGGCGTGCCGGCCGGAAGCGATGGGCTCGTCTTCCTCCCGTACCTCTCCGGAGAGCGGAGTCCGCACGCCGATCCGCTGGCCCGCGGGGCGTTCGTGGGGCTGACCCTCACCCACGATCGGCGCCACCTCACCCGGGCCGTGCCCGCGCCGCGCCAGATCCGTGCCTCGGGCGGCGGGACCGCGAGCCCGCTCTGGCGCCAGATCCTGGCGGACGTCCTTGGCGCCGAGATCGCGACGGTGAACACCTCGGAGGGAGCCGCCTACGGGGCGGCTCTCTTGGCCGCGGTGGGCGCCGGCTGGTTCCCAACGGTGGAGGCCGCCGCCGGGGAGCTCGTCACGGCCTTGCCCGTCGCTCAGCCCGGGCCGGACGCAGATGCCTACGCCGAATCGCTGGCGAGGTATCGGGAGCTCTATCCGGCGCTGGCGCCGACATTCCAGCGGCTGTAGCCACGACATCAGCCGTGGAGCTCGGCGAGCTCCTTCTGGGTCACTTCGGTCGGCAGCTTGCCGATGATGATCATGGCCAGGACCTCGTCGGTCGTCACGTCTTCCTTCCTGACCGTCCCAACGAGCCGGCCGTGGAGCATGACCGTGATCCGGTCGGACAGGTCGAACACGTCATGGATGTCGTGGCTGATCAGGAAGATGCCGATCCCCTCGTCCTTGAGCTGCTTGACGAGGTTCCGCACCTGGGCGGTCTCGGCCGGCCCCAGCGCTGCCGTTGGCTCGTCCATGATCAGGATCCGCGCGTTGAAATGCACGGCCCGACCGATCGCGACCGACTGCCGCTGGCCGCCCGAGAGCGAGACGACAGGCGCCTTGAAGTTCTTGAAATTGGGGTTGAGGCGACGGATGACCTTGCGCGTCGCCGACTCCATCGCGGCGTCGTCGAGCGACCCGGCCCGCGTCGTCAGCTCGCGGCCGAGGAACAGGTTGCCGGCAGCATCGATGTTGTCGGCCAGGGCGAGCGTCTGATAGATCGTCTCGATGCCCAGCGCCTTGGCGTCGCGGGGGTTGGTGATCGAGACCGGACGCCCGTCGACCAGGATCTGTCCCCCGTCCGGCGGGTGGGCCCCGGACAGGGCCCGCATCAGCGTCGACTTGCCGGCACCGTTGCCGCCGACCAGCCCGACCACCTCGCCCGCGTGGAGGTCCACGGTCACGTCCCATACCGCATGGACGCCACCGAACGCCACGCTGATGTTGCGCATCTCGACGAGCGCTGGCGACCCGTCCTTTGGCGGCGTTGGGGTCGTCGCCGTGTCGGTCATCGATCCAGTCCTCTGGCTACGCCGTCCGGCGGCGGAAAAACGCGTCGAGCCCCACGGCCGTGACGAGCACGGTACCGACCACGATGTCCTGGATCGGCGAGTCCACGCGCAGGATGACCATGCCGGAGCGGAGCGACTGCATGACCACGGCGCCGAGCACCGCGCCGGGGATCGTCCCGATCCCGCCGGCAAAGGACGTCCCACCAATGACGGCCGCCGCGATCGTGTCGAGCTCGGTCTGGACCCCCGCGCTGGTCACGCCGGCGTCGAGCCGGGCGGTCTGGATGGCCCCTGCGATCGCGCAGAGCGCACCCATGAGCACGTATGTGAGTATGATCGTCCGGCGCGTGTTGATCCCGCCGAGCTCGGCGGCCTCCGGGTTGCCGCCGATCGCGAAGACGTAGCGTCCGAACCTTCGCCGCGTGGCGATGAAGGTCATGACGATCGTCACGGCGAGCATGATCAGGACGGGGATGGCGATACCGGTCGGGATCTGGAGGCCACCCGGCGGCTCGGTGATCCCGTGCGTCTGGGCGTACTGTGTTGCGAGGCTGGGCGGCCAGGGGTAGCTGTTGGCCACCCACACGGCACCCAGGATGAGCGCCGAGCTGCCCAGAGCCAGCGTCACCTCGGCCCACATCGGCCGCAGCGGGAAGTCGTACTTGCGCCGGCGTCGGCGGCCGGCCCACAACGACCAGATCACTCCAACGCAGGCGGCCAATCCGAAGATCCAGCTGGGTATCGCGCCGATGGCGCCGGTGGGCCCGCCGCCGAGGAGGGAGAACGTCTTGTCCATCGGCGCGATCGTCTGACCCTGCGCGAGCTCAAAGATCAGGCCGCGCCAGACGAGGAGCCCACCCAGGGTCACGATGAACGAGGGGACCCGGCCAAAGGCGATGATGAAACCCTGGAACCCGCCGATGGCCGCCCCGACGACGAGGCCAATGGCCAGCGAGACGATCCACGTGTACGGCTGGTCGAACCCGAGTCCGAACGTGGTGGGGATCCAGATCGCCTGGAGCATCGCCATCAGATAGCCGGTGAAGCCCAGGATCGACCCGACCGACAGGTCGATGTTGCGCGACACGATGATCAGGACCATCCCGGTGGCCATGACGGCCACCACCGATGTCTGGACGGACAGGTTCCAGAGGTTGCGGGCGGTCAGGAACAGCCCGCCGGACATGACGTTGAAACCGATCCAGATCACCGCCAGGGCGGCGATCATGCCGAGCAGGCGTACGTCGATCTCGAGCGAAGGCACCGCGCCCCGCACGCGCTGGAACGGGTCGCGCAAGCGCTGTCCGATGGACCGCGGGGGACGTTCGGCTGCCGAGGCCTCAGTCATTGTCACGCCTCGTTGGAACGGTCTAGTGCGATGCCCGGCGCCCCGTGAGCGGGGCGCCGGGCAGTCCGATTACTAACCGACTGTGGACTTGACTACGCGCAGGCGGGCACGGACCCGGCGGTCACCCCCTGGCAGAGCTTGTCCTTGGTGATCCACTTGGCGTCCAGGACGACGTTGAGGTTGTCCTTGGTGATCGGCTGGGGCTTGAGCAGGATCGAGGTGATCTTGTTCTTGCCCGGCGAATCGAACTGCGTGGTATTCGCGACCTTCTTGACGTCCTTGTCCTTGCACAGCGCGATGGCCGCGTCACCGGCTGCCTTGCCCAGCTCACGGGCGTCCTTCCAGACGTCGACCGTCTGGTTCCCGAGCGCAACATTGTTCAGGGCGGCCGCATCGCCGTCCTGGCCGGAGACCGGCACCTTGCCGGCCAGGCCTTGCGCCTTCAGCGCGGCGATGACGCCGCCGGCCATGCCGTCGTTCTCGGACAGCACCGCGTCCACCTTGTTGTTGTTGGCCGTCAGGAACTGCTCCATCTCGGTCTGGGCGAGCGCCGGCTTCCAGTCGTCCGTGTAGGTCTCGCCAACGATCTTGATGTCGCCCGCCTTCACTGCCGCGCCGATGATCTCCTCGTAGCCGCCGCGTAGGAAGTCGGCGTTGGCATCGGCCTTGTTGCCCTTGATGATCACGTAGTTGCCCTTGGGCTTGGCCTTGAAGATCTCGCGGGCCTCCATGCGGCCGACCTCGACGTTGTCGAACGTCGCGTATAGGACGCCCGGATCCTCGATCAGCCGGTCATAGGCGATGACCGGGATGCCTTCTGAAACGGCCTTGGTCACGGACGGCTTGATGGCCGTCCCGTTCTGGGCCAGGATGACCAGGACCTTGGCGCCCTGCGAGATGAGGTTCTCGACGTTGGTCGCCTGGGTTGCCTCGGACGACTTCGCGTCGTTCGAGATGTACGTGCCGCCGCCGGCCGCGATGGCCGCCTTGACGGCGGGCTCATCCCACTTGGCCCAGCGCTCTTCGGTGTAGTTGTTCCACGAGAAGCCAATCGTGCAACCTGCGGCCCCTCCGCCGCCTCCCCCGCTCGGTGCGGCGGTCCCTGCGGTGCTACACGCTCCGGTGATGATCGCGGCCGCCGCCGCCAGTGCCGCCACTCGGCGATAGAACATCTTTCCTCCTCCTCAGTTGCTGGTTTCACCCTCGAATCGAGCCCTGCGTCTGCCCGTCAGCTACTCCTTCCCCTCGAGTCGATGCGCCGGTTGAGTCCATGCCCGGCTTCTGCGCCTCTGCCGCCGGCGAGCCGTCGGCTCGATGAGTTCGCAGGGTCCTGCATGGTCAGGACGTCCGGTCCAACCGCTTCATGTGCTGGTTTCGGTGTCTGCGGAGTGTACGGCACCGTGATCCGTTCGATGGAGTCCGATGACGGCAGTGCAGCGCATCAGCCATCGCCTCGGCGGGAGTTGCGTTTCACGCACCACACCGAGCACATTCGTGCGAGATGCCGCGGCGAAATCGTCGCGGTGTGGCGAGCTGCGTGCACGGTCGCGGGCGGTCTGATGCGCCAGCCGCAACTTGAGGGGCGTGGCCGCGGGCACAAGACGCATCCGACGGGCGTGGCCGCGGGGGGTGGCCACGAAATCGTCGCGGTGCGACAGGCTGCGTGCACGATCGTTTGCGGTCTAATGCACCAGCCGCAACCGAGGGGGCGTGGATCGGGCGACGCGACGCTCCGAGCCCGGCCGGGCCGAGTCCGGCACGACCGGCAATCGCGGTAGCATCGCGGCAGTCGTCGACCGCTTCGGGTCCGGGCAAGGGGTGCATGGCGGGACCCGGCGGCGCGACGATCCGAGGAGGGCTGCATGCCGAGGAGCCGATCGCGTTGGGCGATCCTGGTAGCGAGCCTCGCCACGACCGCCGTCGTGATCGCCGCGGTCGTCGTCGTCCGGCCGTGGTCCACGGTTCCGCCCTGCCCGGCGATCTCGGACCATCCCGACTGGTCGGTGGCTCGGCGCT
>WNFU01004716.1_pt1 | contig 26225 bp, 27 predicted proteins | sample 5400121 | NCBI WGS metagenome assembly WNFU01 (sample SAMN13153360, study PRJNA577476) | soil metagenome | isolation source: 100 cm soil or saprolite under grassland replicate 1 | place: USA:California | collected 2016-06-15 | reverse complement strand
GTCACGTTGGTCGGCCGCTACGGTCCGCAGGGCACCTTTTGGTCGGACGACTCGGATGGCTACGACCCTCCCTACGTCCCGATCAACCAGTGGCAGATCTGGAACGAGCCCAGCTCCCAGACGTACTACCAGCCCAAGCGCAGGCCAAAGGGATACGCGAAGCTGCTCCAGATCTCTCACGACGCGATCGCGAGCGCGGACCCGAGCGCCAAGATCGTGCTCGCGGGCGTCTTCCCCACGCCCGAGGGTGGCAAGAAGGTCGAGTACACGCATTACCTCGCCGACCTGTTCGACGTCCGACGGATCGGCAGCTACTTCGACTCGGCGGCGCTGCATCCGTACGCGCGCACGCTCGGCCAGCTCAAGAAGCAGATCAAGCGCTACCGCCGGTTGCTCCGGCACGCCCACCTTTCAGACAAGCCGTTGTGGATCAGCGAGGTGGGCTGGGGCTCCGACCCGCCGGTCGCCAACCGGCCGCTGATCAAGGGGCTCGAGGGACAGCGAGATCTGCTCCAGAGCTCGTTCGAGCTGATGGCGAACAACGCCGCCGCCTGGAAGCTCGCGGGGGTGATCTGGTACGCGTTCCGCGATCCCGGCATCGGCTACGAGGACTGCCCCTTCTGCTCATCCGCGGGGCTGCTGGAGGAAGGCGGCGAGCCAAAACCGGCCTGGTTTGCCTATCTCGGCTTCACCGGCGGCACCGAGTCACCGCCGCCGCCGCCCGAACAGCCGGCGCCCGGTCCCTGTCCGCTGCCGCCGCTTCCCTGCTAGTTCCTGCCGCGCGTCAGGCCCCGCCCGCCATCGCCGGCAGGATCACGACGGTGTCCGCGCCGGAGACGCGCGTGTCGAGCCCGTCTAGAACCCGTACGTCCTCGTCGTTGAGATAGACGTTGACGTAGCGGTTCAGGGCCCCGTCGCTCGCGAACAGCTGGTGCTCGGTGCCGGGATGAGTCGCGACCAGCGCGCGTAGGACGTCGCCGACGTTCTCACCACTGACGTCGACCTCGGCCTCGCCGCCGGTCTCGGCGCGCAGGACGGGCGGGATCTTCACGGTGGGCATCGGCGGGAGGGTATCCGCCCGACTAGCCGACCGCGGTTCCTGCGCAAAACGCTTCGTAGTCCGGGAACTTGCCGAGCTCGGACTCCGGGATCTCCTCCGCGTCCGGGCCGCAGATCGGGCATTCGGGGTCGCGCCTCACCTTGAGCTCGGTGAAACGCGTCCCGAGCGAGTCGTAGATCAGCAGGCGACCGATCAGCGGCTCGCCGATTCCGACGACGAGCTTGATGACCTCGTTGGCCTGGAGCAGCCCCATTACGCCCGCCATCACCCCGAGCACACCCGCCGCGCCGCAGCTCGGCGCCAGCTCGGCCGGGGGCGGGACCGGATAAAGGCAGCGGTAGCACGGGCCCTCGAAAGGGGCGAAGGTCGAGATCTGGCCCTCGAAGCCGAGGATCGAGGCGGAGACGACGGGCTTTCTGAGCCGCACCGATGCGTCGTTGAGCAGGTAGCGCGTCGGGAAGTTGTCGGCGCCGTCGACGATCACGTCGTAGTCGCGCAGAACCTCGATCACGTTGGAGGAATCGAGCCGCGTGCGGTGCTCGATCACGTCCACGTCGGGGTTCAGGCCCTCGATCGTGATCCGCGCCGACTCGGTCTTGGGGGTGCCAACGCGGTCCGTCGAGTGGATCACCTGGCGCTGGAGGTTGGACGCGTCCACCTCGTCGTCATCCACGAGGCCAAGCGTGCCGACGCCGGCGGCGGCGAGGTAGAGGGCTGCCGGAGAGCCGAGGCCTCCGGCCCCGACCAGCAGCACCTTCGAGTTGAGCAGCTTGAGCTGGCCCTCGACTCCGACCTCGGGCAGCAGGGTGTGGCGCGAGTAGCGCATCCGCTGCTCGCGGGTCATCCCCTCCGGGGCGACGACGGGCAGCCCCAGCTCCTGCCAGGTCTCGATCCCGCCGGCGATGTTCGCGACGTTCTCGTACCCGAGCTCGCTCTGCATCGCGTCGGCGGCGCGGGCCGAACGGTTGCCGGTCGCGCAGTAGAGCAGCACGCGCTGCGAGCGGTCGGGTATCACCTCGCCGATCCGCTCGGTCACCTCGGCCGGGGGAACCAGGGTCGCGCCCTCGAGGTGAGCCTCCTCCCACTCGTGCGGCTCACGTGTGTCGATCAGGACAGCGTCCCCGGCCGCGATCTCGTCGCGCGCCTCGGCGACGTCGACCTCCTCGATCCTGTTCCTGATCACGTCGAGCGGCTCTGCGGCCATCCGCATGCGAACAACGCCTCCGTCAGCCGGTTTCTAATACTTCAGAAAGTATAGCTAGCTCAGACCAGCGCCGGGCGCATCTGGCGCAGGCGCCGGACCCGCTCCTCGATCGGCGGATGGGTCGAGAACAGGCGGGCCATGCCGCCGCCCGAGAATGGCTTGACGATGTACAGCGGCTCGGATGCCTGGTTGACCTGCATCGGAATCGCCTTGGCGCCCTCCTCGAGTCGCAGCAGGGCGCTCGCCAGCGACTCGGGGTTGCCGCTGATCTCGGCGCCCGTGGCGTCGGCCGAGAACTCGCGCTGACGCGAGATTGCGAGCTGGATGATCGTCGCGGCGATCGGGGCGAGCAGCACGAGCGCCAGCGAGGCCACGAGGCTGAGCGGAGACTCATCGTCGCCTCCGAACCACAGCAGCATGTAGCCGAGGTAGGTGATCGCGCCACCGATCGTCGACGCGACCGAGGTGATCAGGATGTCGTGATTGCGGATGTGCGCCAGCTCGTGCGCCAGCACGCCGCGCAACTCGTCCTCGGAGAGCAGCTTGACGATCCCGCGCGTCACGGCGACGGCGGAGTTCTTGGGGTTGCGGCCCGTCGCGAAGGCGTTGGGCTGGTCCTGGGGAATCACGTAGATGCGCGGCATCGGCAGCCCGGCGCGCGTCGTCAGATCGCGGACGATCTCGTACAGCTTCGGCGCCTCGGACTCGGAGACCGGCTTTGCCCTCGCCATCGCGAGCGCGATGCGGTCGCTGAACCAGTAGGCCCCGAGGTTGAGCAGGGCGGCCATGACAAGGAACACCAGCGCCGTGTCGGGGCCGCCGATCAGCGCCCCGATGACCACGAACAGGCCGGTGAGGGAGGCGAGCAGGACGGTCGTCCTGAGCGTCGCGGCGAAGTTGGATCGTCTCGTTGTCGTCATCGAAAGCGCTCTCCTGTGGGTAGGTCGCGACGAAAATTATGGCACCCGGTCCCCCCCGACTAAGCCATCCCCCCTCCGGATGCCGATACTTAGGTGACTGATGCGTCGCCGAACGCTCCTCACCCGAGTCTTGATCGCCAACCTGCTGCTGGTATCGGTCGCCGTGGTCGCGGCCGGGGTGTCCGCCAACCCGAACAGCAGCTTTCGCGACGACCCCGCGGTCGGCCTCATCCTCGGGTTCGCGATCGCCCTGACGGTCCTCGTCAACCTGTTCATGATCCAGAAGCGCTTCGAGCCGCTGGAGCGACTCATCGAGGCGATGGAGAAGGCCGACCTGGCGCGCTCCGGCGTCGACTTCGGCGGACTGGTGGACGGTCGAGCGGAGACCGAGGAGGTCGAGCGCCTCGAGGTCGCGTTCCGGCGCATGCTGGAGCGGCTCGACGCGGAGCGCCGGCGTACCTCGAGCGCGGCGCTCCAGGCGATGGAGGAGGAGCGCGCCCGGGTGGCGCGCGACCTCCACGACGAGGTCAACCAGTCGCTGACCGGCGTGCTGCTGCACCTCGAGGCGGCGCGCGACAAGGCGCCTCCGGAGCTCGACCGGGAGCTCGTCGAAACCAAGGTGATGGCCAACCAGGCGATGCGGGAGCTGCTCGACCTGGCTCGCGCCCTGCGCCCCACGGCGCTCGACGACATGGGGCTGAAGGCGGCGCTCGCCGGAGCGGTCAAGGAGCTCGGACACCAGACCAGCATCGAGACGAGCTTCGACTCCGAGGGCGATTTCTCGGATGTCGGGTCGGAGATCCAGCTCGTCGCCTATCGGGTCGCTCAGGAGTCGCTCTCGAACGTGGTCCGCCATTCGGGCGCCGAGCACGTCCGGGTGCGCCTGCGCCGCAACGGCGACGGCCTGGAGCTGAGCGTGAGCGACGACGGGCACGGCTTCGTGCTCGGCGAGTCGGACGGCGGGCTCGGGATCCCCGGGATGAGGGAGCGGGCGCTGCTGGTCGGCGGCGAGCTCGAGGTCGAGTCCAAACCGCCCGTCGGGACGCGCATCCGCCTGCGAGTATGAGTCCATGCGTGTACTGATCGCCGACGACCACGGGATCGTGCGCTCGGGGCTACGCATGCTGCTCGAGCGCCAAGACGACATCGAGGTGATCGCGGAGGCCTCGGACGGAATCGAGGCGCGAGACATGGCGATCAAGGAACAGCCGGACCTGGCGATCCTCGACGTCAAGATGCCGCGTCTCACAGGTCTCGAAGCCACGCGGGCGATCCGCGAGGCGGCCCCCGACATCTCGGTGCTGATCCTCTCGATGCACGACGACGAGCGCTACCTGTTCGAGGCGCTGAAGGCCGGCGCCTCGGGCTACGTGCTCAAGAGCCAGGCGGACCAGGACATAATCGAGGCGATCCACGCCGTGCAGCGCGGCGAGCCGTTCCTCACGCCCGACGCCCAGCGCGCCCTGATCAAGGACGTCCTGGAACGCGGCGAGGAGCCCGGCGACGAGCTGACCCCACGCGAGCAGCAGGTCGTCAAGCTGGCGGCCGAGGCGCACACCAACCGCGAGATCGCCGAGATCCTCGGGCTCTCCGATAAGACGGTCGAGAATCACCGCGCCAACGCCATGCGCAAGCTCGGGATGCGCGATCGCGTCGAGTTGGTGCGATATGCCATCCGCAGAGGCCTGATCGAGCCGTAGCCGAGACCTCGAGGCCATAACCGACCGTTCAGCTAGGATTTGGCCGAGATGCTGTTCTCGACCAAAGCTGAGTACGGGGTCCGCCTGATGGTCGAGCTTGGCCGCAGCGCCGACTCGGGCCCGGTCTCGCTGAGCGCGATCGCCGAGGCGGAGATGCTGCCGCTGTCCTACCTCGAGCACCTGGTCGCGAAGCTGCGCGCCGCCGAGCTGGTGACCTCGACCCGCGGCGCTCACGGCGGCTACCGCCTCGCGCGGCCCGCCGAGAAGATCGATATGCGCGAGGTCGTCGAGGCGCTGGAGGGCCCGATCGCGCCAATGGAGTGCTTCCACGTCGAGCGCGAGGGCCGCGTGCTGTGCTCGCACGAGACCGACGAGGGCCGTACCTGCGCCACGAAGCTGCTGTGGACGAGGGTCCAGGGAGGCGTGACCAAGGCGCTCACCGGGACGACGGTCGCCGACCTCGTCGCGTTCACCGAGCAGAGCGAGTCCAGGAACGCGGTCGCCGGACGCGCGGCCTAGAGCGAAGGGAAACCGATGGCGGAGCTCGAGATCAGAGACCTGCACGTCAGCGCCGAGGGCAAGGAGATCCTCAAGGGGCTAGACCTGACGGTCGAGGCCGGCAGGGTCCACGCCTTGATGGGCCCGAACGGGTCCGGCAAGTCGACGCTCGCGAACGCGATCATGGGCCACCCCGGATTCGACGTCACGAGCGGGACGATCACGTTCCGGGGCGAGGACATCACCGAGGCCGACCCCGATGAGCGCGCGCGCATGGGGCTGTTCATGGCCTTCCAGTACCCGGTGGCGATCCCCGGCGTGACCGTCTCGAAGTACCTGCGCATGATCGTCAACGCCCAGCGCGAGGGGCGCGGCGAGGACCAGATCAAGCTCAAGGACTTCCGCCGTCAGGCGGAGGAGGCGATGGAGCTCGTGAACATCCCCACGGAGTTCTCGAGTCGGTACCTGAACGACGGGTTCTCAGGCGGCGAGAAGAAACGCATGGAGATCCTCCAGCTCGCGATGCTGCGCCCCCGCGTCGCGGTCCTCGACGAGACCGACTCGGGACTCGACATCGACGCACTGCGAACGGTCGCCAACGGCGTCAACTCCCTCGCGGGGCCCGAGATCGGGACGCTGATCATCACCCACTACCAGCGCATCCTGCACCTCGTGCGCCCCGACTCCGTTCACGTGATGTACGACGGCAGGATCGTCAAGGAGGGGACGGACGAGCTGGTCGAGCTGCTCGAGCAGAAGGGCTACGGCTGGATCCGCGAAGAGGTCGAGGCCGCGGCCTGATGGCCGTCACCGCCGCCACGACCCCGTCCCTGGCGCGCACGGTCGACGAGATCCGGGACGAGTTCCCGATCCTCGCCCGCGAGGTGCACGGCCACCCGATCGCCTACCTGGACAACGGCGCCACCGCCCAGAAGCCGCTCGCGGTGATCGAGACCCTGGACCGCTACTGGCGCGAGCAGAACGCCAATGTCCACCGCGGCGTCTACAGGCTCTCGGAGGAGGCGACGGCGCTTTATGAGCGCGCGCGCCACGTCGTCGCGCGCCACCTCGGCGCCGAGCCGCGCGAGGTGATCTTCGTCCGCAATGCCACCGAGGCGATCAATCTCGTCGCGTACTCGTGGGGCCGCGCGAACCTCGGGAAGGGCGACCGCATCCTCGTCACCGAGATGGAGCACCACTCGAACGTGGTGCCCTGGTACATGCTTGCTCGCGAGCGTGGAGCCGAGCTCGACTGGGCGCCGATAACCGACGAGGGCCGGCTCGACATGGACGCCCTGCGCGGCCTGCTCGAGCGCGAGCCGAAGCTCGTCGCAGTCACCCACGTATCCAACGTACTCGGGACCGTCAATCCCGTCGAGGACATCGCGGCCCTGGCCCACGACGCCGGAGCCACGGTCGTCGTCGACGGGGCGCAGGCGGCGCCGAAGATGGCGCTCGACGCGCGCGCCCTGGGCGCGGACTTCTACGCGTTCACCGGCCACAAGGCCTACGGCCCGACGGGCGTCGGGGTCCTGTGGGGCCGTCGCGAGCTGCTCGAGCAGATGCCCCCGTTCATCGGCGGCGGCTCGATGATCCGCACGGTCCGCAAGCAGGACATCACCTGGGCGAGCCTGCCCGCCCGCTTCGAGGCCGGCACCCCGGCGATCGGCGAGGCGATCGGGCTCGCTGCCGCAATCGAGTGGCTCGAGGACCTGGGGCTCGAGGGAGTCGCCGCGAGGGACTCGGAGCTCGCGGGCGTCCTGCTCGAGGGGCTGTCGGAGGTTCCAGGTCTTCGCATCTTCGGCCCGACCGAGAACGTGGGGCGCAGCGCGATCGTCTCGTTCGAGCTCGAGGGGATCCACGCCCACGACGTCTCGGAGATCCTCGACCGCCACGCCGTCTGCGTGCGGGCGGGCCATCACTGCGCTCAGCCGCTGATGGAGCGCCTCGGGGTCGCGGCGACGACCCGCGCCAGCCTCGCGCCCTACAACACGCCCGAGGAGATCGATCGGCTCGTCGAGGCCCTGCACGACGCCCGCCGCGTGTTCAAGCTCGCCTGAGGATGGACCAGCTCTACCGCGACCAGATCCTCGAGCACTACAAGCGGCCCCAGAACTTCGGGCGGCTCGACGACTTCGACCTCGACTTCGAGGACAACAACCCGTTCTGCGGCGACGAGCAGCACGTCTGGATAAGGCTCGACCAGGATGACCGCGTCGCCGAGGTCGGCTTCGAGGGGAAGGGGTGCGCAATCTCGACGGCGGCCACCTCGCTGCTGACCGACGAGCTCGAGGGCATGACCCGCGACGAGCTGCTGCGGCTGCCGAAGGAGTTCGTGCTCGAGCTGCTCGGGATCGACATCTCGGCGACGCGGATGAAGTGCGCCCTGCTCGGGCTCAAGGTGATCAAGAGCGCGAGCCTCGGCGCGACCGCCGACTGGGAGGACGAGGGCGAGGCGGGCGACCCCGCCGAGGCCGCGACGATCTAGCAGCCGGCCTCACGTGTGCCGGTATCGACCGTGCAGCCCGCGACGCTGACCGCACAGCAGTCGCTGAGCGTCGCGATGAAAGCGCGCTCGGAGGGCGTGGAATCGCGATCGTCGGGCAGAAGCAGGTGGACGGAGCGCCGCATCGACCCCGCTCCATCGACACGAAAGGCGACCAGCTCCCCCCGCTCCAGCTCCTCCTCGACCGCGAGGCGCGACACGAAACCCACTCCCAGGCCGGCCTGGACCGAGCGCTTGATCGCCTCGTTGGAATCCAGCTCCCAGCGCTTGGCGGGGCGGTAGCCGGTTCTGGCCAGGGATCGCTCGGCGATTCCCTGGCTGCTCGAGCCCGGCTCACGGGTCAGCAGGGTGTGGTCGGCGAGCTCGCTCGCCGACGCCTTGCCGCGGCGCAGCCGGAGCTGCCCCGGGGCCGAGATCCCCACGACCTCGTCCTCGAGGAAGGGCTCCGGCCGGACGCCGTCGGGCCAGTCCACCTCCCCCGCCAGGGCCAGCGAGACCTCGCGCCGTGCGACCCGCTCCGCGACCCAGGTGCTCGAGCCGATCATCACCTCCACCTCCACCCTCGGGTGGCGGTCGGCGAAGCACTGCAGGATCGACGGCAGCACGTACGTCCCGGGGGTCGTCGAGGCGGCCAGCGCTAGCCGGCCCCGTTCGGCCCCGCGCAGCGCGTCGAGCTCTTCGGACATCCCGTCGAGCGTGTCGAGGGCGCGCGCCGCGTGCGCGGCGACGATCCTCCCGGCGTCGGTGAGGGCGCTGGCGCGCCCGTTGCGCTCGACGAGCTTCTCGCCGAGCGCCGCCTCGACCGTCTTGAGGTGCTTGGTGGCGGACGGCTGGCTGACCCGGCACGCCTCCGCGGCGGCCGAGATCGAGCCGCGTCGCTGCACCTCGACGAGGAGCCGCAGGCGAAGCGGATCGAGCGCGTCAACTATTCCAGTCTGGAAAGCCATCTATAGCGAACTTAGCCTGGAAGAATAGCTACCGGATCGGTAGCTTGTGCTGTGTTGTGGGGCTGGCGAAGGAGGAGAAGCGATGAGCCCAAGCGGATTTCGAACCTGGAGCCGAAGCTGCCTGACGATGCAGGGCTACGGCCCGCTGAGCGGCGACCAGCGCCGACAGCTGTGGCTCGGGCTGCGCTTCGCTCCGATCCTGTGCTTCACCGGAGTCGCGGTCGGGACGATCCTGGGCTCGCCCGCCGTGCTGCTCGCGATCGCCGCCACCGCGCTGCTCGGCGGGTTCGTGACCCGCAAGCACCCGTTCGACTGGGTCTATGACGGCACCGTGCGCCGCGCGCTCGGGGGCCCGCCCGTCCCCGACAGCCCGCCGCCGCGGCGCTTCGCGTGCCAGCTCGCGACGCCGTGGATCGTCGCCGTGGCGATCGCGTTCGCTGCCGGAGCGCCGACGCTCGCCTGGGGTCTGGCGGTTCCCTTCCTCCTCGTGTCGGCGACGGTCGCCACGACCAACTTCTGCATTCCATCCCTGATCTACGGGCTGATCCACCGCCGTAGCGAGGCGACGGCATGATCCTGCGCAGCTACCTCGTCGAGGAGACCGGCTGCGTCTCGTACCTGTTCGGCTGCACGAGCAAGGGCAAGCTGGGCGTCGTCGACCCGCACGCCGATCTCGTCGACGAGTACCTGAAGTCCGCGGCGGGCGTCGATGCCGCGATCACCCAGGTCTTCGACACGCACGTGCACGCGGACCATCCGAGCGGCGCCGCGGAGCTCGCCGAGCGGGCGGGGGCCGCGCTCCGCCTTCCCGCGGGCGCCCCGGTCGAGTTCGAGTTCGAGCCGCTGCGCGACGGCGAGATCATCGAGCTGGGCAACACGCGTGCCGAGGCGATGTCGACCCCCGGGCACGCGTGGGCTCACTCGTCCCTGCTGGTCACCGACACGATCCGGGGCGAGCAGCCGTGGCTCGTCTTCACGGGCGACACCCTGTTCGTCGGCGCGGTCGGCCGGCCGGACCTGCACGGCGAGGAGCGCGAGCTGGCTGAGGCGCTCGGGCGAACCCTGCGCGAGCGCCTGATGACCCTCCCCGACTGGATCGAGCTTCGCCCCGGCCACGTCGGCGGGTCGGCGTGCGGGGCGGGGATCAGCTCGAATCCCAGCTCGACGATCGGGTTCGAGCGCCGCAACAACCCGCTCGCCACCGGCGAGCCTCCCGACTTTGTCGATCGGGTGCTCGCCGAGCTCAGCCCACCGCCAACCCAGTTCGAGGAGATCTACCGCCGCAACAGGCTCGGGGGCAGCCGAGCGGGAGTCGCGGAGAGCGCGTGACCGAGCCCCGGTTGGGGCTGCGACCGAACGCCGCCCAGTTCTCGATCCTCGTCGCGATCACCCTGTTCGTCGGCGGCATGGTGGGGCTCGAGCGATCGACGCTGCCGCTGGTCGGCGAGTCGGAGTTCGGGCTCGGCTCCACCGTCGCGGTGCTCTCCTTCATCGCGAGCTTCGGCGCGGCGAAGGCGCTGACCAACCTCGCAGCCGGGCCGCTGGCCGCGCGCGCCGGGCGCAAGCGGCTGCTCGTCGCCGGATGGATCGTCGCCGTCCCGGTCCCGATCCTGATCCTCGACGCTCCTTCGTGGGCCTGGGTCGTCGGCGCGAATGCGCTGCTGGGGCTCAACCAGGGCCTCACCTGGTCGATGGCCGTAGTGATGAAGGTGGACCTCGCCGGCCCGAGGCGCCGGGGGCTGGCGCTCGGCCTCAACGAGGCCGCGGGCTACGGGGGCGTCGCCATCGGCGCGGCCGTCGCCGGGATCGCGGCCGCGGAGCTGGCCCCTCGCGACGTGATCGCGGTCGGGGGCCTGACCGTCGCGCTCACCGCCCTGCTGGCCTCGCTGCTGCTCGTACGAGACACGGCCGGTCACGTCGCGGCCGAGCAGGGAACGCCGCGCGAGTTGCTGGGCCTCCGGGCGTCGTTTCGACGCGTGACGATCGCCGACCGCACGCTTCGCTCGTGCTCCCAGGCGGGATTCGTCAACAACCTCAACGACGGGCTGATGTGGGGGATCGGCCCCCTGTTCCTGGCCGCGCACGGGGCCGGATACGGCGAGATCGGGCTCGTCGCCGGCCTCTACCCGGCGGTGTGGGGAGTCGGGCAGATAGCGACCGGGTGGCTCTCCGACGAGGTCGGGCGCAAGGCGCCGATCGTCGCCGGGATGCTGCTTCAGGCGGCGGCGCTGGTCCTGCTGGCGACGAGCGGCGGGGCGGTGGCGATCGCTGCCTGCGCGGCCGTGCTGCTGGGGATCGGGACCGCGCTCGTCTATCCGACCCTGCTGGCGACGATCTCCGACCGCGTCGAGCCCGTGGACCGACCGACGAGCCTGGGCGTGTATCGCTTCTGGCGCGACACCGGATACGTCGCCGGCGCCATCGTCGCCGGGACCGTAGCCGAGGCCTGGGGCCTTCCCGCTGCGATCGCGGTGGTGGCCGGCCTGACGGCGCTGTCCGGGCTCGTAGTCGCGCTGGAGATGGGCGACGTGGGCGACCGGGGAAGGGTCGGCGCCGACGAGCAGGCGCTGACCGGGGGTCGGGCCTCGGCGGCAGCAGCTTCGAAGTAGAAACTAGACCGATTCGACAGGAGGAACGCAAATGCCAACCCAGCTCAACACCACAGAACTCGAGGCGAAGGTCAAGGACATGTACCGCCATGTCGCCGAGCAGCCGGAGCGCGACTACCACTTCGAGCTCGGGCGCCCGCTGGCGCGCAGGCTCGGCTACCCGGAGGACGACCTCAACCGGATCCCGGACGGAGCGATCGAGTCGTTCGCCGGGGTGGGGTACTTCTTCGACCTCGCCGCGCTAGAGCGAGGCGAGAGCGTCCTCGACCTCGGCAGCGGCTCGGGGATGGACGCCTTCTTCGCCGCCGGGAAGGTGGGCGACCCCGGCCGTGTGGTCGGCGTCGACATGACCGACGAGCAGCTCGCCAAGGCGCGGCGGCTCGCCGGCGAGGCCGGCCTCGACCAGGTGGAGTTCGTCGCGGCGCGGATCGAGGAGCTGCCGCTAGAGGACGCCGCGTTCGACATCGTGATCTCCAACGGCGTGATCAACCTCTCGCCCGAGAAGGAGCGCGTCTTCGCCGAGGTGGCGCGGGTGCTTCGTCCGGGCGGCAGGCTCGCGGTCGCCGACATCGTCAGCGAGAAGCAGCTCACCGAGAGCATCGTCTGCGACGCGAGCCTGTGGGCATCTTGCATCGGCGGCGCCGCCCAGCAAGACGACTACCAGCAGGCAATCGGCGACGCCGGCCTCGCGATCGACGAGGTCCGCGAGAACCCGTACGAGTTCATCTCCGACCAGGCGCGCAACGCGAGCGCCAAGTACGGCGTCAAGAGCGTCTCGCTGCTGGCGAGGAAGCCGGCGCCCTGATGGCACAGGAGGTCCGGCATCCGATCTTCGCGCGGCTCTACGCGCGGCTGTCGCCCGATGCCGAGAGGAAGGGGGCGGCGGAGCACCGGCGAGAGCTGCTCTCGGGCCTCGAGGGCCGGGTGATCGAGGTCGGCGCCGGCAACGGCCTCAACTTCCGCCATTACCCGAGCACGGTGTCGGAGGTGATCGCCGTCGAGCCCGAGGACTACCTGCGACCGCTCGCCGAGCAGGCCGCGGGCGAGGCATCGGTCCCGATCCGGGTCGTGGACGGGCTCGCCGACCAACTGCCGGCCGGCGACGGGGAGTTCGACTCGGCCGTCGCCTCCCTGGTTCTGTGCTCGGTTCCCGACCAGGCATCGGCGCTGGGCGAGCTGCACCGCGTCATCCGACCGGGCGGGGAGCTTCGCTTCTACGAGCACGTGCTGGCCAGCGATCCCGGTTTCGCGCGCATGCAGCGCGTCGTCGGGCGGGTCTGGCCGCTGTTCGCGGGCGGTTGCCATTGCGACCGCGAGACCGTGGCCGCGATCGCGGCCGGCGGGTTCGAGGTCGAGTCCTGCCGCCGGTTCCCGTTCCGCCCCTCACCGATCATCCTGCCCGCGACGCCGCACGTCCTCGGGGTCGCGACGCGGTCGTAGGCCGTCCCGCCCCATCGCTACAATTCCTAGCTCGGAAGTAGGAATAACGTAACCAGGATCACAATCGCAGCGACGACGACAAAACGCATGAGCGAGATGACCGTGTGCAGAGCCGAGGAGCTCGCCGAGGGCGAGATGCGCCTGATCGAGGTCGAGGGCGAGAAGTTCGGCGTCTTCAAGTGCGGCGGGGAGATCCTCGCGATCGAGGATCGCTGCTCGCACGACGACGGTCCGCTCGCCGAGGGCGAGCTCGATGCCGAGACCTGTACGGTGGAGTGCCCCAGGCACGGATCGCTGTTCGATCTGCGCACGGGAAAGCCCAAGACCCTTCCCGCCTATGTTCCGGTGCGGGCCTTTGCGGGCAGGATCGAGGACGGCGAAGTCAAGCTGGAGATCGAATAACCATGGCAACGCCCGAGATAAAGGTCCCACCGCTCGACCCGAAGGTCGCCGAGCAGGACTCGCTGCGCGACATCGGCGCCGACTACAAGGAGAAGTTCGGCTTCCACGATTCCGAGTCGGGCTACGTCTACAAGGCGCCGAAGGGCCTGTCGCGCGAGGTCGTCGAGTCGATCTCCGAGTACAAGGACGAGCCCGCGTGGATGCGCGAGTTCCGCCTCAAGGCGCTCGATCACTTCCTCGACCGTCCCACCCCCACGTGGGGCGGCAACCTCGCCCAGATCGACTTCGAGAACATCCACTACTTCGTGCGCGCCTCCGAAAAGGCGCAGCGCAGCTGGGACGACGTCCCCGAGGACATCAAGAACACCTTCGACCGCCTCGGCATCCCCGAGGCCGAGCGCAAGTTCCTCGCGGGAGTTGGAGCTCAGTACGAAAGTGAGGTGGTCTACCACCAGATCCGCGAGGACCTCGAGAAGCAGGGCGTGATCTTCATGGACATGGACTCCGGCCTGCGCGAGCACGAGGACATCGTGCGCGAGCACTGGGCGACGGTCATCCCGCCCAACGACAACAAGCTCGCCGCGCTCAACTCGGCCGTGTGGTCGGGCGGCTCGTTCGTCTACGTGCCGTCCGGCGTCAAGGTCGAGATGCCGCTTCAGGCCTACTTCCGGATCAACACCGAGAACATGGGGCAGTTCGAGCGCACCCTGATCATCGCCGAGGAGGGCTCGGACGTGACGTATATCGAGGGTTGTTTCATTAGCGGCTCGATGGTGCGAGTGCGCGACGGTGAGATGCCGATCGAAGAGCTGGAGGAGGGCGACGAGGTCCTCACCCACGAGGGCCGCTTCCGGCCCGTCTACCGGGTGATGCGCCGCCCGTTCAGCGGGCCGCTGCATCACATCCGCTTCCAGAGCGAGGGCTATCGCTCGCTTGCGGTCACTCCGGGGCATCCGTTCCTCGTCGCTAGACGCAAGAACGTCCGCGAGCACAACCGTCACTTCGAGCCGCAATGGCTCACCGCGCAGGAGCTCAACAAGGGCGACTATGTCGCCGTGCCTACGAACATCGACCCTGAAGAGCGACCGGAGCTCACCTGGAGCGAGGACATCGAGATCAAGCCTGGTGGCGGGGCACCAGTTGCTGAGCGTGTTGAGGTAGCCGTCAACGCATCGACGTGCCGCTTGATGGGCCTGTACCTCGCCGAGGGCTCGGTGAGCCCGAACACGTCGTACGTCAGCTTCGACAGCCATCGCGATGAGACCGAGATCAGGGAGTTCACCCGCGAGGCGATGGCTGATGCATTCGGGATCGAGCCGTGGGAGTACTCGTACGAGGAGCGAGCCGGCGTGTCACTTCGCTACAGCTCAGTTCGTGCGGCCAGGTTTTTCTCTCAGGCATTCGGCCGAACGATCGACGAGCTTCGTATCCCCGACTGGGTCCTCGCCCTTACCGAGGGTGAGCGAGCTGCCCTGGTACGCGGGCTCTACGACGGCGAGGGGTCCTACGACAAGGGCCTCGACCTGTACCGGATCAATCAGACCAGGCGCGACGTGGCCCAGCGGCTTCGGGAGCTTCTGCTCTCGATCGGAATCCGGGCTTCGCTGAGCCGCTCCGATCGCGCCGAGCCACGGCGGCCGATGTGGCAGATCGCGATCTGCAAGGTCGACCATCCGCGCTTCGAGGAGCTGGTTCTGAACCGCGATCCGCGTCCCGTTCGCGCGACCCACGCCGGAGCGGTGATGGCAGGCGGGTATCTGTGGATGCCGATCTCCTCAATCGAGAAGGTGGATGCCGAGTGCGAGGTCTTCAACCTGAGCGTCGAGGAGGATGAAAGCTACGTGTGCGAGGGAGTCGTCTCGCACAACTGCACGGCCCCCGTCTACTCCACCGACTCACTGCATTCCGCGGTCGTCGAGATCATCTGCAAGCCGGGCTCGAAGGTCCGCTACACGACGGTCCAGAACTGGTCGACCAACGTCTACAACCTGGTCACCAAGCGGGCCGTGGCGCAGGAGGCCGCGACGATGGAGTGGGTGGACTGCAACCTCGGCTCGAAGCTGACAATGAAGTACCCGTCGGTTTACCTGCTCGGCCCCGAGGCCCACGGCGAGATCCTCTCGATCGCGTTCGCGGGGAACGGCCAGCACCAGGACGCCGGCGGCAAGATCATCCACGGGGCTCCCAAGACGACCTCCTCGATCTTCGCCAAGTCGATCTCCAAGGACGGAGGGCGCGGCACCTACCGCGGCCTGCTCGAGGTCGCGAAGGGCGCCAAGGAAGCGCGCTCGAAGGTCGTCTGCGACGCGCTGCTGCTCGACGAGGAGTCGCGCTCGGACACCTATCCGACGATCCGCATCGACGAGAACGACGCCAACGTCGGACACGAGGCCTCGGTCTCGAAGATCGGCGAGGAGCAGCTCTTCTACCTCCAGGCCCACGGGCTCGACGAGGAGGAGGCCTCGAAGATGATCGTCAACGGCTTCATCGAGCCGATCACCAAGGAGCTTCCGATGGAGTACGCGGTCGAGATGAATCGTCTGATCGAGCTCCAGATGGAAGGCAGCATTGGCTGACGGCGCTGCGGCGCCGCTCGATACAGCCGAGCCGGATTGGTTGACCGAGCGCCGGCGGCGCGGCGCCGAACTGGCGGCGGAGCTCGAGCTTCCGACCCAGAAGGCGAAGGGCTGGGAGTTCACCGACCTCTCCGAGCTCGACCTCGACGCCTACCCTGAGCCCGACGGCGCCGATCCCGACGCAGCGGAGCGCGCCGTCGAGCTGGTCACCGCGCCCGAGGGCGCGGCGCGGGTGCGGCAGGTCGACGGGACGCCACTCGACATGGACGCGGGCGAGGTCTCCGGCGAGCGCACCGCCGAGCCGCCGTCCGAGCCGGTGGTGGTGCCGCTATCGACTGCGGTCGAGCGCTTTCCGGACCTGCTGTCGGCCCACCTCGGGTCGATCGTGCCGCCGGACGATCCGTTCGTAGCCCGCAACGACGCGGGGTGGCGCGGGGGCGCGTTCGTCTACGTGCCGCGCGGCGCGCGTCTGAGCGTTCCGGTCGCCCTGACCGCTATCCACGACGCCGCCGGAACAGCGCTGCAGTGGCGCAGCCTGATCGTGCTGGACGAGGGCGCCGAGGCCGAGGTCTGGGAGCAGTACCTGGCGGCGCCGGGCGCCGAGGGCGGCCTGTTCAACGGCGTCGTCGAGCTCGTCGTCGGCGACGGCGCGAACCTGCGCTATGTCTGCGGGCAGGGGCTGTCGCTTCACACCTGGGTATTCGCGAGCCAGCGCGCCGAGCTCGGGCGCGACTCCTCGCTGGAGTGGGTCGCGCTCGGATTCGGCTCCGCGCAGGGCAAGGTCCGGATGGAGACCAAGCTCGCCGGCCGCGGCTCGAGCGCCAAGGTCACGGGCGTCTATGCCGGAGCCGGCACCCAGCACCTCGACTACGACACCACCCAGGAGCACGCCGAGCCCAACACCACGTCGGATCTCGCGTTCCGCGGCGTGCTCGGGGACAAGGCCACAGCGGTGTGGCGCGGGATGATCCGGGTCGACCCCGGCGCCCAGCAGACCGACGCCTTCCAGGAGAGCCGCAACCTGCTGCTGTCGACCGCCGCCCACGCCGACGCGATCCCGGGGCTCGAGATCGAGGCCAACGACGTGCGCTGCACCCACGCCGCGGCCGTCGCCCAGGTCGACCGAGAGCAGCTCTACTACCTGCGCGCCCGCGGGTTGCGCGAGCCCGAGGCGACGCGCCTGATCATCGACGGCTTCCTCCAGGCGCTCGTCGAGCGCGCCTCGGAGGGGCCGATCCGCCAGGCACTGTCGGGGGCCCTGGAGTGGCGGCTCGAGGAGCTGCTGGGCGGGCCCGCGGCGCCGGCGCCCCGGGCGGCCGGGGAGCGCGAGGAACCCTAGGGGCCTCGCGAGCGGCCTCCGCCCGGGCCGCGATTCTCGCGGCGCTGGCGCAACGTCGTCGTCACGATCGAGAATCCCACGACGATGAACGGAACCGCGTACAGCGCGTAGATCGCCCAATGACCCGCGTGAGCGACCGGCAAGGGCATCGGCCCCAGTATTACGGACACGTCAGGCCGTCCGGATCACGTCGCCTCGCGGCGCTGGTCTGCTGCGCCGCCCTCGCATTCGCCGCGTGCGGGTCCGGGGAACGCAGCTTCAGCGCCGAGGACTTCGTCGAGGAGGCCAACGCACAGGGGGCGAACCTGTCGCTCGGCGAGCCGCTCGAGGCAGCCCAGCCCGACGCGGAGATCTACGCCCTGAGGCTCGGCAATCCCGCGAAAGGATCCGAGCCGCCGGCCCTGGGCGAGGAGTACGGCAGCGGATCGCTGCGCGTCGAAGACTCGCCCGACGCAGCCGAAGCCGAGTACGCGCGCTGCGCGCAGGCGGAGCTGTTCTGCTACCGCGCCGCCAACATCGTGCTCGTCTTCGAGCAGGACGCCGACGCCGAGGCGCTCGCCGAGCTGGCGCAGGCGATCCGCGCGCTCAAGAGCGGCTAGGCGGCCGGTCCCGGGTGCTCACTGGTTCGCCTGCGAGAGCAGAAACAGTCCCATCGCCCATCAGCACGCTCGCGTAGACGAGGCCGAGCCAGAAGGTCACGAAGACGAAACCACGATCGCCAGCTTGCCCAGATTCGACTGCGTGCTCACGCTCCTTTCAGTGCGACATCGGGTCGTGCACCGGCCCACGCGGGCGAGCCCGCGTGCGGCTCGACAGCCGGCCGTCAGCGGTGATCAGGCCCGGCCGGTCGCTCGATCGACGGCGATCCCCTGTCGATCGACGGAGCGTCAATCGTGTCCTCGCTGCCGAGGAAGACGAACAGGATGACCGCGACGATCCCGAGGACGACCCCGAGGCCGATCCCGATCGCGCGGTCGCCCCGGCTCACCTATCGACGCCGTCGAGCAGCCGCCAGTTGGCGCTCAACGTCGACTCCGCGGCGGCGACGATGCCAGCCCCGTCGACGGCACCCGCGAGCTCCTCGATCAGCTCCCGGGCCTGCAACGCGTGCTCGGCGTCGCGCGACTCGTGGACCCGGAAATAGGCGGTCCCCCTTCCGTTCTCGATGCCGTAGAAGGCGGCGAGGCCCTCGCGCTTGGTGCGCGAGATCTCCGGCTGTCCGCTTTCGATCGCGTAGAGGCGCGCCAGCGTCGCGAGCAGGCCGTCGTCGGCCGTCCACGCCTCGACGCACGCGGCGGTCTCGGGGGTCGCAGCGGCCCGCGTCGAGCCGCCGACCGCCGTCACGAACCCGTCCCAGAGCTTGACGTGGGAGTGCTCCTCCTCGGCGTGTCGCGCCAGGTCGCGCCGCCCGGGGGCGGCGTCGGCGGCCGCGGAGCTCATCGTCGCGATCGCCTCGACGGCATGGCGGTATTGGCCCGCGTAACGGCCCAGCTCCTCGAGCGTCAGCTCGCCGCGCGACCAGCGCACGTAGAACGGGTGGCACAGCACGTTGCAGCGGCTGCGGCTCTCCTCGATGCGGTCCCAGACGGTCTTGCTCACGCCACTTCCCTTCGTGCTCGTCGTTGCGGTCGCGCGGAGGATAACTTCCGCGCATGCGGCCCGAGGCCCCGGACATCGCGGTGCCGCCGTTCCCGCCCGGGATCGCCTGGGTGGGAGGCGAGCCGCCCGCGGTCGAGCGCCTGACCGCGATCGGGCCGGCGCTCGTCCACTTCTTCGACTTCGCGCAGCTCAACAGCGTTCGCTCGCTCCCCTACGTCCTCGCGTGGAGGGACCGCTACCGGCCAGCCGGCCTGACCACGATCGGCGTGCATTCCCCGCGCTTCCCGTTCACCGGCTCGGCGGAGGCGGTGGCGAGCGGCGCGGCGCGGCTCGGGATCTCCCACCCGATCGCCGTCGACGACGGGTTCCGCATCTGGCGCGATTACGGCTGCGACCGCTGGCCGTCGCTGTTCCTGTGGGGCCAGGGCGGGGCGCTGGCGTGGTTTCACTTCGGCGAGGGGGAGTACGCGGCGACAGAGCGTGCGATCCAGGAGCTCGTCGGGGCGGCCCGGCCCGAGGCCGAGCTTCCGGCGCCGCTGGAGCCCCTGAGGCCAAGCGACGCCCCGGGTGCCCTGGTCGTCCCGCCCACGGGTGAGCTGTTTCCGGGCGGCTCGGCGTCCGAGCCGTGGCGTGCCACGCCGCAGCAGCCCTCGCTCGAGGTCGCCTACGAGGCCGGTGGCGCCCACGCGACGCTCGACGGCGAGGGCGAGCTGAAGGCATCGCTCGACGGGGGCGAGCCGGCGCGGCTGGCGATCGACGCGCCGGGCCTCTATGAGCTTGCCGAGCACCCGCGCCACGAGCGCCACCGGCTCGAGCTCCGCCCCTCCGGTGGTCTGCGGATCTGGTCGGTCAGCTTCGCGGCCGGCGTGCCCCGCGATCCGCCGGCCAGGGCGCGTCGTCAGCCAGAGCGCCGAGCGGGACGTTGAGCGGCGAACGCAACGTTTGACCGCATATGCCTGTCTAACGTTGCATCTGGCTGTCGAACGTCGCCTCCACCTGCCCGATCCGGCCCAATAGTGTGCGGCCGTGGCAACGTCCACGGCGTTCGTAACGGGCGCGTCAGGCTTCGTCGGAGGCGCGCTGGTCCGCGACCTCGTCGCGGACCGCGTCGCGGTCCGGGCCCTGGTCCGCTCCGACGGCGCCGCACGCCGCGTCGAGGCCCTGGGGGCGGAGCCGGTACGGGGCGACGTCTCGGACCGCGAGGCGATCCGCGAGGGCGCACGCGGTTGCTCGCTGGCGTTCCACGCCGCGGCGCTGGCGAGCGAATGGGGACCGGTGGAGGAGTTCGAGCGCGTCAACGTGGAGGGGACGAGGAACGTCCTGGCAGGATGCGCCGCTGCCGGGGTCGAGCGACTCGTGCACGTGGGGACCGAGGCGGCGCTGCTCGGAGGAGAGCCGCTGATCAACGCCGATGAGGACGTGCCGCTGCGTCCCGACTCCAAGGCGCCGTACAGCGCCACCAAGGCGCGGGCCGAGATGGCTGTCCTCGACGCGAACCGCGACGGCTTCGAGACGGTGGTGGTGCGCCCGCGGCTGGTCTGGGGCGTCGGCGACACCTCGATCCTGCCCGCGCTCGTCGAGGCGGTCGACGCTGGGCGCTTCGCGTGGATCGGGGGAGGCCGCCACCTCACCTCGACCACCAACATCGCCAACGCCGTCCACGGGCTGCGGCTGGGAGCGGAGCGTGGGCGGGCGGGCGGCGTCTACTTCGTGACCGACGGCGGCCCGGTGGTGTTTCGCGACTTCATCTCCGAGCTTCTGGCCACCCAGGGCATCGAGGCGCCCTCGAGGAACATTCCACGGCCGCTCGCCGGCCCGATGGCCGCGGGCTTGGAGGGCGTGTGGCGAACCCTCGGGCTCAAGGGGTCACCGCCGCTCACGCGTCTCTCCTACTGGCTGTCGGCGCTCGAGACGACGATCGACATCTCGCGCGCCCGCCGCGAGCTCGGCTACGAGCCCGTGACGACCATCGAGGAGGGGAATGACGGCCCGCTTCTGGCGAGCGAAAGTCGAGCATGGCAAGGACGCAGGGAGCCGGAATAGCAGCGCTATTTCGGCGACCGAGGACGCCGCCAGGCGATGACTTGCAGCCGCCAGAACGGGGCGTTCATTGGTTGACGGGGCACTAGCTCGTCGCGGCGAGCGTGCCGCGGATCTCGCTGGGCAGCATGAAGCGGACGTCCTCGTCGACGGTCCGCAGCTCCGAGACGTCCTGCGCGCCGCGTGCGCGGAAGAACTCGACGAGCTGCTCGACGAGCTCCTCGGGGGCGCTGGCCCCCGACGTGATCCCCACCGTCTCGACCCCCTCGAGCCACCCCTCGTCGACCTGGAGCGAGTTGTCGATCAGGTGGGAGTCGGCACCGTGCTCGCGCGCCACCTCGACGAGGCGGTTGGAGTTCGAGGAGTTGGTCGAGCCGATCACCAGCACGAGGTCGCACTCGCGGGCGAGCTGCTTGACGGCGAGCTGCCGGTTGGTGGTCGCGTAACAGATGTCGTCGGTCTTCGGGCCGGTGATGTTCGGGAAGCGCTGCCGCAGCCGCTCGATGATCGCCGTCGTCTCGTCGACCGACAGGGTCGTCTGGGTGATGAAGGCGACGCGATCGGGGTCTGAGACCTCGAGCTCGTCGACGTCGTCCTCGGTCTGCACCAGGACGATGCTCTCGGGCGCCTCTCCCGTCGTGCCCTCGACCTCCTCGTGGCCCTCGTGTCCGATCAAGACGATCGTGTAGCCCTGCGCCGCGAACTTTCGCGCCTCGACATGGACCTTGGTGACGAGCGGGCAGGTGGCGTCGATGGTGCGCAGCCGGCGCCGCTCCGCGTTCTGGTGCACGCTCGGAGCGACCCCGTGGGCGGAGAACACGACCAGCTCGCCCTCGGGGACCTCGGTCTCCTGGTCGACGAAGATCGCGCCGCGTTCGGTGAGCTGCTGGACGACGTGCTTGTTGTGGACGATCTCCTTGCGCACGTAGACGGGCGGGCCGTAGCGCTCCAGGGCGCGCTCGACGGTCACCACGGCACGGTCAACCCCCGCGCAGTAGCCGCGCGGCGCGGCGAGCAGCACCCTGCTCGGGGCGTGTGTGGACACGGCACCCATCCCGCTACAGGGTAGCGGCGCCGAGCCGGCGCCCCACGCCACAGATCAGCGCCTGGAGCGCTTGCCGGAGGCTCGCCGGCGCCGGCCGTCGCCCTTGGCGAGCCGCCCCAGCTCGCGCTCGACCGTCTCCTCCACGGTGTCGGTCATCACCACCCCGAACACCGAGAGCAGCGACTGCGCCGCGAGCGGACGCAGCCGCTCGAGCGCATCGCGGACGCTCTGCCAGTCGCCGGCGCCGGCGCCGCTTTCCTCGAAGGGGCGCCACACGTTCTCGACGAACAGCTCGGTGTACGCCCTGGCAACCGCCTCGGAGTGCCGCTTCAGGGTCCGCATCACGTCGATCGCGGTCTCGAGCGGGACGCCGAGCCTGGCGAGCTCCTCGGAGGCCCTCTGAAGGCGCGGGCTTCGGACCTCGAACCGCCCGTCGCCGAGGTCGCGAAGCAGCCCCAGCCTGACCACCTTGCGGGCCAGCTCGGGCGTCACCTGGTCGCCCCACGGCTCGGCGAGCTGGTCGGCGTCGATGATCTCGGGACGCTCCTCGCTGAAGGCCCCGGTCACCGCCCGCGTGAAGTCCAGGGCCTCGCGCGACAGCGCCTCGGGCGCGTTCTCGATCATGCGCCTGATCGCCTCGAGGTTGAAGCCCTCGGCCTGGAGCTCCTTGATGAACTCGAGCCGCGCCAGGTGGTCGGGCCCGTAGTAGCCGGTCCTCCCTCGCACCTCGGGCGGCTGCAGCAGGCCGCGCGACTGGTGGGCGCGCACGTTGCGGACCGTCATTCCGGCGCGGCGGGCCAGCTCGTCGACGGTCATCTCAGTGACATCGTTCACACAACCAGCTTACGCCCGCCTATGTGTCATCAAACGGTGTTACATTCGTTGATGACGGGGTAATTGCAGACGCAAGCGCGGCCGCTAGAGGCGGCCCAAGGCAACCAAACGGGAGATCGGGATGTACGTAGCCGAGACAGCGCCCCCCGCAGGCGGCGCAGCCATCGAGGAGGTCGTGATCGCGACCGCGGGGGCGATGCTGATCACCTTCGCGCTCGTCGCGCTCGGGTGGGCGCATCGCACGGGGCGCGTCGGCTTCCTGCGCCGCGGCGCAGAGCGCGTCGGCGAGCTCGCCGGCGGCCCCCCGTGGGCGGTCCTGCCGACCAGCGTCGCGACCCTGTCGCTGCTGGTCGCCGTCTTCGGGATGTACTGGGACATCTCGCTGCACATCGGCGAGGGACGCGACCCGGGGCCGCTCGCCAATCCGGCGCACTACTTCATCCTCGCCGGCCTGTTCGGGATCTTCGCGGCGGGCTTCCTGGCCGTCGTGCTCCCCGACGAGCGGCCCAGTCGCGCCGCGATCAGGATCGCGGGCGACTGGTATGCGCCGATCGGCGGACTCGTGCTGCTTGCCTGTGGCTCCTTCGCCCTGTTCGGCTTCCCGCTCGACGACATCTGGCATCGCCTGTTCGGACAGGACGTGACGCTGTGGGGCCCAACGCACCTGATGCTGATCGGGGGCGCGGGCCTGTCGCTGCTCGGGATGGCGATCCTGATGGTCGAGGGCGGCCCTCCAGTCGAACATCGCACCGAGGGCGGCCTCGGCGGCCGGGTGATGGCGTTCATGTACAGGACCCGCTTCGCGGGCGTGTGCGGCGGCCTGCTTGTCGGCCTGTCCACGTTCCAGGCGGAGTTCGACTTCGGCGTCCCCCAGTTCCGCCTGCTCTTCGAGCCGGTGCTGATCGTCTTCGCGGCCGGGGTCGCGCTGGTCGCCGCGCGCACCTACGCGGGCCGCGGCGCCGCGCTGATCGCGCTGCTCTACTTCGTCGTCGTGCGCGGCGGGCTGGCCCTGCTCGTCGGCCCGGTGCTCGGCGAGCCGACGCCGCACTTCCCGCTCTACGCGGTCGAGGCGCTCATCGTGGAGGGCGTCGCGCTGGGGCTCGCTCCGCGCCGCGGCCCGATCGCGTACGGAGCCGTGTGCGGCGCCCTGATCGGCACGGTCGGCTTTGCCTCGGAGTACGCGTGGTCGCACCTCTTCCTGCCGATCTCGTGGCCCCAGGCCCTGGTCGGGGAGTCGCTGGTGGTCGTGCCCCTCACCGCCATCGCCGCCGGAATGCTCGGTGGCTTCGTCGGCGCCTGCCTCGCCGCGCCCCGGGAGCCCGGCGCCGTGCGCATCCCGCGCCTCGCCGTCGCCGCGGCCGCCGTGATCGCGATCGCCGGGGTCATCGGCTACGGGCTGCGGACAGACCATGTCGAGGGCGTGCGCGCCCAGGTGAACCTGGACGAGGCCTCCCCCGCCCCCGCGCGAAGGGTGAACGCGACGGTGCGGATCGACCCGGCGAGCGCCGCCGAGGACGCGGATTGGGTCCGCGGCATCGCGTGGCAGGGGGGCGGCCTGGTCGAGGCGCCGCTCGAGCGAACCGGGGCGGGAACGTGGCGGACGACCGAGCCGCTTCCGGTGAGCGGCGACTGGAAGGCGCTCATCCGGCTCCAGGACGGACCCTCGGTGCTCGGCGTTCCGATCTACCTGCCGGAGGACCCGGCGATCCCGGCGCCCAAGGTGCCGGCCAAGCCACGCTTCGAGCGGCAATTCGTCCCGGAGCATCAGATCCTGCAGCGCGAGCAAAAGAACGACGTCCCCGCGACCCTGCCCCCGATCGCCTACTCAATCGTCGGATCGGTCGCTCTCGTGCTGATCGTCCTTCTCGGCTGGTCGCTGTCGCGACTCGCGGGCGCCGCGCCGCCCCCGAGCGGCCGGCGCACGGCCGCTCCCCGGCCCCCGATCGCGACGCCCGCGGGAGGCCGGGCATGAGCCTGGTGCTGCCGGTAGGAGGCGACGGTGCAGCCTGAGCGTCGCCACCTGATAGTCGGGGCCGGGTACTCCGGCAACGGCGTCGCGAAGGCGTTCAAGGACGCCGGAATCCCCTATGACCAGGTCGAGCGCAACTCGGAGGTCGGCGGCAACTGGCTCGACGGCGTCTACGACTCGACCCACATCATCTCGAGCCGCGACTCGACCGGCTACGCGGACTTCCCGATGCCCGACTCGTATCCGGACTTCCCGAGCCGCACCCAGATGCTCGACTACCTGAAGGGCTACGTCGACCATTTCGGGCTCCGCGACGCGATCGAGTTCGAGACCGAGGTCGTCGGGGTGAGCCCGCTCGACCCGCGGGGGCTCGACGGCTGGCGCGTCGAGCTCGCGAGCGGCGAGGTGCGCCACTACGCCGGCGTGGTCGTCGCCAACGGCCACCACTGGGACAAGCGCCATCCCTCCTACCCGGGCGAGTTCGCCGGCAAGACGATCCACTCGAAGGACTACCGCCGCCCCGCCGACCTCGAGGGCGAGCGCGTGCTCGTCGTCGGGGTCGGAAACAGCGGCTGCGACATCGCCGTCGAGGCCGCCAAGGAGCTCGGCCACGCGACGATCTCGATGCGGCGCGGCAACTGGTTCCTGCCCAAGACGCTGCTCGGGATTCCGCTCTCGGAGTGGGACCGCCCCGGGTTTCCGGTCTGGGCCCAGCGGATCGTGCTGCGGGCGCTGCTGTGGGTCGCGATGGGTCCGAACAGCCGCTACGGCCTGCCCAAGCCCGACTACCGCCTGTTCGACAAGCACCCGATCGTCAACTCGCAGCTGCTCTACCAGCTCCGCCACGGGATCGTCGACGCGAGGCCCGACATCGAACGGCTCGACGGCCGTACCGTGCACTTCGTCGACGGGACGAGCCAGGAGTTCGACACGATCGTATGGGCGACGGGGTTCGACGTCAGCTTCCCGTTCCTCGACCCCGGCCTGTTCCCGTGGGAGGACGGCAGGCCCGTCCGCGGCCGCCGGGGCTCGCCAACCTCTACGCGTTCGGCGTCTTCCAGCCGCGCGGCGGCGCCGGGCCGCTGATCACCGCGGGTGCTGAGATCCTCACCGAGATGGCCCGCCTCCAGGGCCACATGACCGAGCCGCTCGCCGACCTGCTGGGGCGGGTTCGCAAGCCGAGCTCGCGCATGCTGGTCGGCGTCAACGAGACGATGCGCGAGATCAAGCGAGGGCGGCGCGCCCTGCGGCTGATCGCGTGGTGGTGCAGACGGCGCGGCACGTGGGTCGAGCGCCCCCAACCGGCCGCCGTCACTGCCTGATCCAGCGGCTCTCAGCCGCCGGCGAGAATCGCCGCGATCACGCCGAGGAGACCGGCCACGATGGCGCCGCCTACCGCCCCGCCGACCCGGATCATCGTGACCCGAAGCGCACCGACCTCAGCGCGTAGCTCGGACCCCATCCCCCGGACCTCGACACGCAGGTCCCGGATATCCGCATCCAAGCGCGCGAAGCCGGCGTCCATACGCTCGGCGAG
>WNFU01002601.1_pt1 | contig 26241 bp, 21 predicted proteins | sample 5400121 | NCBI WGS metagenome assembly WNFU01 (sample SAMN13153360, study PRJNA577476) | soil metagenome | isolation source: 100 cm soil or saprolite under grassland replicate 1 | place: USA:California | collected 2016-06-15 | reverse complement strand
CCTCGACCCCGGCATGTCCAGCACATTTTCGAGCGCTTCTGTATCGGGAAGTGAGTGGCGCGGACGGCGCGGTCCATCCATCTCTATTCGTGCAGTTTATCAAGTGACCCATGAGTGAATTCGATGTGATTGTCGTGGGTGCCGGACATGCCGGGGTCGAGGCCGCCTGGGCCGCGGCGAGCTTGGGCTGTTCCGTCGGACTCTGCACGCTCGGCAAAGAGACGGTCGCGCTGATGCCGTGCAATCCCGCCGTCGGTGGAACCGCTAAAGGTCATCTCGTCAGGGAGATAGACGCACTCGGCGGGCTGATGGGGGAAGCGATCGACGCCACCGGGATCCAGTTCAAGCTGCTCAACCGGAGCCGCGGACCGGCGGTCTGGTCTCCACGAGCGCAAGCCGACAAGCGGCGCTACGGTCAGTGGATGCAGCAGCGGCTCGAGTCGCACCCGCACATCGAGTGGATTCTCGGCCGCGCCGGGCACATCGTCGTGCACGGCGGCGTGGTCGCCGGCTTAGCGCTCGAAGAGGGCCCGACGTTTCGCTGCCGCGCGCTGCTCATCACCACCGGGACCTTCCTGAACGGCCTGATTCACGTCGGCCCGGAGACGCGGCCGGCGGGCCGCGTCGGCGAGCCGCCGTCGCGCGATCTCGCCGAGTCACTCAAAGGCCTCGGCTTCGAGTGGGGCCGGCTCAAGACGGGCACGCCGCCGCGGTTGGCCCGCGGCACGATCGATTTCGGCGGCTGCGTCGCGCGCGGGGTGTTCCACGTGGAACGTGGCGATGAACGGCCGAGCCCGTTTTCCTATCTCGCCACGGCCCCCCCGTCGAATCGGATCGAATGTTACCTGCTCCACACGACGGACGAGGTGCATCGGCTGGTGCGCCAACACATTGGCGCGTCGCCGCTCTTCAACGGGCAAATTGCCGGCATCGGTCCGCGCTACTGCCCGTCGCTTGAGGACAAGGTCATGCGATTCCCGCACCGGGAGCGCCATCAGCTGTTCCTGGAGCCCGAGGGACTCGACGTCGAGGAGATCTATGTCAATGGGTTCTCCATGAGCCTGCCGGCCGATCTGCAGGACCGGCTGGTTCACGCCTTGCCCGGCCTGGAATCGGCCCAGCTGCTCCGGCCTGGATATGCGGTCGAATACGACTTCATTCAGCCGACGGAGCTTTCGTCGACGCTCGAGACGCATCGGTTGCCGGGTCTGTTCCTCGCGGGACAGATCAACGGCACCTCAGGCTACGAAGAAGCGGCAGGCCAAGGCATTCTCGCCGGCATCAACGCGGCGTTGATGGCGCGGCGGCAGCCCCGATTGGTCCTCGGACGCGACGAGGCGTACATCGGCATCATGGTGGACGACCTCGTGACGAAGGGCTGCCTCGAACCGTATCGCATGTTTACGTCGCGCGCGGAACACCGCTTGCTGTTGCGCATAGACAACGCCGATTTGCGGCTCACCCCTCGCGGACGGCGCGTCGGCTTAGTGTCTGACGAGCGCTGGCGCCGGTTCGCGCGGCGGCGCGAACGCCTGCAGCGAAATCTCGAGACCCTCCGGCGCACGTGGGTGCGTGTGGCGAACGGATCGCGCGTCCCGGCGGCGCAGGCGCTGCAGCAGCCGGACATCACGCTTGATGTCCTGCTGGACGAAGGCGGCATCGCGTTGGACCTGGCCGACCGCGACCGGGAACTGGATCTGATTTCGGCGCAGACCGTCGTCAAGTACGACGGCTACGCGAGTGTGCGTACGCGCGCGTGCCGGGATTGTCGCGTGAGCTCGTGCAGCGGTTCACCCAAGTGAAGCCGGAAACGCTCGGCCAGGCGCTGCGAATTCCGGGCGCCACGCCGGCCGCAGTCGCGGTGGTGGGCGCGTTTCTGCGCACGCGCGAACGCGCGTCGACGGCGGCAGGGAATGGCGACGCGGGCACAGGTGAGCCCGCGGCCGGTCCGTCTCTGAATAGCGCGAAGGACACAAGCGTGGCTGCCTCGGGTCGCTCGCGTGGCGATGCGTTGGGTCGCGCACCCGGCGCTGCCGAGGCGCCAAGCGCTGAGGCTCAGACTAGCCAATCCTCGAAGACGCACCGCTCGAGCGCTCAATCCAGGCACTGGGACGCTCCGGCCGTCGTCTCGAACGCCGGCCGCGCGACCGACGCGGGCGGAACCGCCGAACGTGCGCAGGTCGCGGCTTCACCGCCGGGATCGTCGACAGCCGGACGCTCCACGTCTCAGGCGCGGCGGCGCGACCGATCAAACGACGGCACGTCCGGCCGTCCCCACGCCGAGTTTTCGCACGCCGAACCTTCGAATCGTCAATCTTCAGCCCGTCAGCCGGGCGCGCCGGAACGCCCGAACCTGCTTTCGAGCGTGGCACCGGTGAAGAACGAAGTCTCGAGCCCGAAACGGCCAACCCTCGACCCGTCAACCGTCGGTCCGTCACTCGCCGATCGTTCAAACATCCAACGGCCCGACCTCGCACGTTCGGACCATCGACCCTTTGAACCGCCCGACCCCGCGGGCAGCGCGTGAGCGCCCGCGAGTTCCGAGACCGCCTGAAACGCCGTGCGCGAAAGGCCGGCGTCGACCTCGACCCTGGGGTGGCCGCCGGTCTGGAGGCGTACCACGCGCTCCTTGCCAGATGGAACCAGAAGATCAACCTCACGTCGTTTCGGCTGCCCGCCGGCGGCGAGGACGAGGCCATCGACCGGCTGCTCATCGAGCCGTGTGTCGCCGCACGGCATGTGCCGCCAGACGCAATCACCGCGCTGGACCTCGGCTCCGGGGGCGGCTCGCCGGCGATTCCGTTGAAGCTCGCGCTCCCACGCCTGCATTTGCGGATGGTCGAATCGAAAACACGCAAAGCGGTGTTTCTGCGCGAGGCGCTCCGCGCCTTGGCCATCGCCAACGCCGTCGTCGAAACGCTGCGGTTCGAGGAGCTGCTGCTCCGGCCCGAGCTGCACGAGGCGCTGGATCTCGTCACGATTCGTGCCGTTCGCGTGGAGCCGCGAACGCTGGTGACGCTTCAGGCGTTCTTACGGCCCGGCGGGCAGCTGTTCCTGTTTAGAGGTCCCGGAGGCGCCGATCTGGCGGAGTCCCTCCGGCCTCCGCTCGCATGGCTGGCCACGTACCCGCTCATCGAGGAGCTTCGGTCGCGCCTCGTGGTGGTGACGAAGACGCCAATCGGGCGCCGTTGAACGACCAGAATGACACGTGCGAGATGCGTGCGACGTGCGATGTGCGACGAAGGACGGACGTGCGGCGTGCGAGCTTCGAGGTTCGACGGGCGACGGTGGTGTGCCGCGGTTCCAGTTCGCGCGTAGCGTGCGAAGGTCGACGCGGGGCGAACCAAGTTCGACACCTGCAAGTGCCAAGAGCCGTGTGCCAAGTGCCGAGTGCCAAGTGCCGAGTGCCGAGCGCCAAAGTCCAAACGTGCTACGTGCCAGCGCGACGTCGACACGAAGTGCCTGGTGTCGGCAGAGGCGACGACCGAGCGTGTCGCAGGGAAACGTGGTCGAGCGTGATTGAGGCCGCTGACGCTGCAACTCGAGAGGCGGCACCGGTTCCACCGAATACAGGATGCCTGACCTCGACGCCCGCGCAGTCGGGCGGGATCAACCGCTCTCAGCCAGGGTGCCCGCAAGATCAGCGCCTGGGTCTTCGTCCGCTCTTCATTCGCATGTCGACGCCTCGCACGGACACACCCAGCGTGTGTTCCACGTGAAACACTTGTGCGACGCCTGGGATGGGCGTATTCTCCGACGGGTAATCCATGCCGCAGACTTTAAATAGGGCGTATAGCCAAAACACGGATGATTCCTGAATTCAGTCCAATGGCGCACGGCGCTCGTGCCGCTAAACCGCTGTTGGGAAAGGTGATAGCGGTCGCCAACCAGAAAGGCGGCGTCGGCAAGACCACCACGGCCATCAACCTGGCGGCCGGATTGGCGGCCGCGGGGCATCCGACATTGCTGGTCGACGCCGATCCCCAAGCGAACGCGACTAGCGGCGTCGGATTGAAAGGCCACGCGGCACCCGCAGGCACGATCTACGAAGCACTGACTGCGGAGAGCGACATCGGGAATCACGCGGATCGATATCTGCTCCAGACGACAATCGAGAACCTCGCGTTAATCCCCGCCACACGCGACCTGGCAGGGGCCGAAATCGAGCTGATTTCGCTGAGCGCGCGCGACCGGCGACTTCGCAGCCTTCTCGAGCCGCTGCGCGTGCGGTTCCGGTTCATCATCATCGACTGTCCGCCCTCGCTCGGTCTGCTGACGCTCAACGCCCTTGTCGCGGCCGACACGGTGCTCATCCCGCTGCACTGTGAGTACTTCGCCCTCGAAGGCCTCGCGGATCTCGTCGCCACGCTCCGCCGCGTGCGCGCCGCGTTGAATCCCGATCTCGACATCGAAGGCGTTTTGCTCACGATGAACGACGAGAGGACGAACCTCGGCCAGCAAGTTGCACGTGATGTGCGTGAGTTCTTCAAGGACAAAGTCTATCGCGCGGTGATCCCGCGCAACATCCGGCTGGCAGAAGCGCCGAGCCACGGCAAGCCCGTGATGACCTACGACCCGCGCTCGCGCGGCGCCGAGGCGTACAGCGCGCTGGTCCGGGAGCTGTTGCAGCGAAACAGTCAGGTGATCATCTCGGGACACTAGCTCGCCAGAGTCAAACCATGGAGAAACGACAAGCTCTCGGAAAAGGATTGAGCGCGCTCATCCCGGAGGCCGTGGACACGCTCGCGCCTCGTGAGTCGCTCGAAGTCGATATCGATTGGCTTCGTCCGAACGACCTGCAACCGCGGGCGCAGATGCAGGACGCACGGCTCGACGAGCTTGCAGAATCCATTCGCGCGCATGGCGTGATTCAACCCATTGTCGTGCGGCGCCTCGCCTCCGGGCACTTTCAAATCATTGCCGGCGAGCGGCGCTGGCGCGCGGCCCGCCGCGCCGGATTGCACAAGGTTCCGGTGTTCATCAAAGATTTGCCGCAACATGGCACCGAGCGGCTCGAGATGGCGCTGATCGAGAACATTCAGCGCGAAGACCTGAACGCCATCGAGGAAGCCACCGCGTATCAACGGCTCGCGCACGAGTTCGGGTTGCGACAGGAAGATATCGCGTCGCGCGTCGGCAAGGACCGATCGTCGATTGCGAACAGTCTGCGGCTCCTGAAATTGCCGGAGGAAGTGCGCGCTGAGATCGTGTCGGGCCGTCTATCCATGGGCCACGCGCGTGCAATCGTGTCGCTCGCGGGCGAAGCCGATCAGTGCCGGCTCGCACGCGAAGTCCTCGCGCGTGGATTGTCGGTCCGCGAAACCGAGTCGCTCGTGAAGCGCACCTCCTCCGCGCCGTCGCGCGTGGGCGCGCGCGAAGGGCGAAAGAAGGACGTGCATACACGCGCAGCGGAGGAGCAACTGCACCTCGCGCTGGGCACGCGCGTCGAGATCAAACGTCGCGGAAAAGGCGGCTTCGTCGCCATCGCGTTTGCGAATGAGAACGAGCTGCAACGCATTTACGAATATCTGGTCGAGCGGCGCTAGGCTGAAGGGCGTAGGGCTAACGATTCGCGCTCCAGGCGCAAATTCGACGTGCGGCGTTATCGGTGCCAACAAACATCGTGGAGGGCTGTGCTCGCACATCTACACGGGAGTATTGTCGCTTCATCGAAATTGCTCTCGGATCGGCTCGCGAGGTCGAGTATTTGCTTCCCCTCACTGCGAAACTTGGGTATTTGCCGGCCTCGGACGTCGCGCCTCTCAGCGACAAATTTGGTTTACTTCAAGCCATGCGGCATGGGGGGTCCTCAGCGCATTGACGCCCAGGAGACGGCAAGACCGGTAGCTGTAAGCCTTCAAGCCTTAAGCCGGCAAGCCTCTGCCACGAGCCGGTACAATGACCGCATGTCCATCTTCGCGAAGAAGCGGCTCACCGAAATGGTGAGTTGCGCTGGTTGAGCGAGCAAACTCGCCGCCGGCGAGCTCGCTCGGGTCCTGAGCCATCTTCCTCCGCGCGTTGATTCACGCGTCCTTGTCGACTTCAGGACAGCGGACGATGCAGGTGTGTACGTGTGGGAGGGTGGACCTGCGCTCGTGCAAACGGTGGACTTCTTCACGCCCATTGTCGACGATCCGTACGTCTACGGGCAGATCGCGGCGGCGAATGCGCTGAGCGACGTCTACGCGATGGGCGGGCGGCCGTTGACCGCGCTGGCCATCGCGGGTTTTCCCAAGAAGGCACTCGACTCCGAGACGATTGTCGAAATATTTGAAGGCGGCTTCGACAAACTACGGGAAGCCGGCGTCGCGCTGCTTGGCGGTCACACGGTCCAGGATGAAGAGATCAAGTTCGGCTACGCCGTGACCGGCGCGATCGATCCGGAGAAAATCCTCACGAACGCCGGCGCGAAGCGCGGTGACGTCTTGATCCTCACGAAACCACTTGGCACCGGGGTCGTGGGCACCGCAATCAAGTTCAATCGTGCGCCGGCCGACGTGATGAACGAGGCGATCGAATCGATGCAGCTGCTCAACAAAGCTGCGGCAGAAGTGCTCGCGGGTTTCGATGAAGTTCACGGGTGCACCGACATTACCGGATTCGGGTTGCTGGGTCATGCAACGGAGATGAGCCGCGCAAGCGACGTGACAATCACCGTCGATGCGGCTGCTGTCCCGCTGTTCGCCGGCGTCCTGGAGTTGGTCGGCCGCAATCGATCCGGCGGGATGACGAGCAATCAGGAGCACTTCGAATCGGGTGTCGAGTTCTCCGCCGCAGTGCCCGAGGGCTTGCGCGACATCCTGTTCGATCCGCAAACCTCAGGCGGACTGCTGGCGGCGGTCGGACCGTCGCAAGCCGAAGAAGTACTGCAAGCCCTCAGATCTGCAGGACTTCGAGCGGCGCGCGTCGGGGTTGTCGGTCCGCCCACGGCACGTCACATCATCGTCCTCTGACCGGTTATAGAAACCGTGCCGGCGGTGACACCACCGCGCGCTGTCCGCCTTCTCTCGCGTCGATCAGTGTGGCTTCGGTGAGCTTTCGCCCGGAGCGGTCTTCCACTGGGGCGGCGGGCGTCCGGCGCGTTCTTCGTGATATAAAAATGGGTTGGCCCCACGCGCAAGGGTGTCTTAGGCCTTGATTCCCGATATCACCGTCTTCTGGGTCATTTTTTTCGTGCTGACCACGGTCTTTTTGATGAACACGCTGGTGTTCCGCCCGATCTTGCGGGTGATCGAAGCCAGGCTGAAGGCGGTGTCAGACGCGCGGGATCTCGCGCATGCGGCTGCAGAACGGACGACGGCCGCATCTGCGGAGTACGATCAAAAGCTGAACGCCGCTCGTTCCGAGCTCTACCGAGAGATGGACGAGAAGCGTCGCGTCGCGCTCGATAAGCGCGCGGCGCTCGTCGGCGAAACGAAAGCAGTCGTGGAACACGAGCTTGCGGCGGCGACCGCTCGCGTGAAGGAGCAGTCGGCCGCCGCACGCGCTTCGATCGATCGCGACGCCGACGCGCTGGCGGCGGCTATTGTCACGCGCGTGCTCGGCCGCGCATCGTAACGTTTTCCCAAAGCAAGTGAGGCGTTCATAACGTGGGGTTCCACCTGACGCGGCAGCCTGATAGCGCTTGTGAATTTATGAACAAGCTCGTCCTGGTGGCGTCGCTTGTCATCCTCCTGGCCTGCGTTCCGGCATTGGCCCAGGAGCACGCGCAGCCCAAACCGGCTGACGCCGGCCACGTCGACGCGCCCGCTACTGAATACCAAAGGCCGGAAGCGGAGCATGCCGGCGAGCACGGAATGCTGTCCGCGCTGCTCTGGCCCACCGTGAATTTCGTGATTCTGGTCGGGGCGCTCTGGTGGTTTCTGAAACAACCGATTGCCGTGTATCTCACCGATCGCCATCAGTCCATCCGTAAGGATCTCGTTGAAGCCGCAAACGTGCGCGCCGCTGCCGCCGCGCAGTTGGCTGAGATCGAGCGCAAGCTGCAGGCGCTCCCGGGCGAGCTCGAGACGTTGAAGCGCCGGGGCGCAGAAGAAATCGCCGCCGAAGAACAGCGAATCGCGGCCGTGGCGGCGGCCGAGCGCGAGCGCATGCTCGAGCAGACGCGCCGCGAAATCGACCTGCAGGTGCGGCTTGCAAAACGGGAGCTCGTCGAGCACGCGGCGAATCTGTCCGTGCAGCTTGCACGGGATCGGATCGAGAAGACCATCACGCCAGACGACCACGAGCGGCTTGTCGACCGCTACCTGGATCAGGTGCAACGCAATCAACCGGGTCCGCTCTGACGAAGCGCTTCAACGTACATGTCGCTTAGAACTTCGGCCGCCCGCTACGCCCGCGCGCTTCTCGACGTTGCGCTCAAGGAATCGGATGCGGCGCGCATCGAACGGCAGCTCGCGGCGTTTGTCGAGACGACACGCACGCACGAGGAGCTCGGTCGCGCGCTGGCCAGTCCTCGAGTACCTGCTGCATCTCGCCGGCAACTGGTCGATGCGCTCACCAAACGCATGGAGCTCGAGCCGCCGCTCGCCAAGCTCCTGGTGATGCTCGCCGATCGCGGTCGGATGGAGCTGCTGCCGGATCTGCTCGACGTCTACCGCGAACGGCTCCTCGCCCACAGCAACATCATGAAAGGCGCCGTGACCTCGGCGATCGAGCTTTCACCGGACAAGGCGCAAGCGTTGGCGCGTAGTTTATCGACCGCGGCCGGCAAGACCGTGCAGCTCGAGACGAATGTCGATGCATCGCTCGTCGGCGGTGTGGTCGCCCGGCTCGGTAGCACGGTGTACGACGGAAGCATTCGCACACAGTTGGAGCGGATGAAGCAGCAGCTCGTGCAGAAAGCATAAGCGGTGTAGGGGCGGAGCTGGAGAGCGCCGCCGGAGCGAGACATGGATCTGAAAGCAGACGAGATTTCCAAGATCATTCGCGAGCAGATCGGCAGCTTCGCCGTGGACGTGGACGTCGCCGAGGTCGGCACCGTCACGTCGCTTGGCGATGGCATTGCGCGACTGCACGGGTGCGAGCGCGCCATGGCGGGCGAGATGCTGGAGTTCCCGCACGGGCTGTTCGGGATTGCGCTCAATCTCGAAGAAGACAGTGTCGGCTGCGTGCTCCTGGGCGAATTTCGCGCGATCAAAGAGGGAGATCCCGTGAAGCGCACGGGCCGCATCATCTCAGTGCCTGTGGGCGAGGAGCTGCTCGGCCGCGTCGTCAACGCGCTCGGTCAGCCCATCGACGGCAAGGGACCGATCGTCAGCACGCAGTTCGCGCCCATCGAGCGGCTGGCACCGGGCGTCGTGGATCGGCGGCCTGTACGTGAGCCGATGCAGACCGGTCTCAAGGCCATCGATGGCATGGTGCCCATCGGCCGCGGCCAGCGGGAATTGATCATCGGCGATCGGCAGACGGGCAAGACGGCGGTCGCGCTCGACACGATTCTCAACCAGAAAGACACGGACGTCGTCTGCATCTACAACGCCATCGGGCAGAAGCAGTCGACGATTGCGCAGCTTGTTCGCACGCTCGAAGAGAACGACGCGATGCGCTACAGCATTGTCGTCGCCGCGGCCGCGTCCGATCCGGCGCCAATGCTGTACATCAGCCCCTACTCTGCCACCGCGATGGGCGAGTTCTTCAGGGACAGCGGCCGGCATGCGCTCCTGATTTACGACGACCTCTCGAAACACGCGCAGGCCTATCGCGAGATCTCGCTGCTGCTTCGTCGGCCGCCAGGACGTGAAGCCTACCCTGGCGACGTCTTCTACCTGCACTCGCGGCTGCTCGAACGCGCGGCAAAACTGAACGACGAGAATGGCGGAGGGTCGTTGACGTCGCTGCCGATCATTGAAACACAGGCAGGAGATCTCTCGGCCTACATTCCCACGAACGTCATTTCGATCACCGACGGACAGATCTTCCTCGAATCGGATCTGTTCAATCAGGGCGTGCGTCCCGCGATTAACGTCGGAAACTCGGTCTCGCGCGTCGGGGGCTCGGCACAGATCAAAGCCATGCGACAGGTCGCCGGCACGCTGCGACTCGACCTGGCGCAGTACCGCGAGCTGGCGGCTTTCGCGCAGTTCGGCAGCAGCGATCTCGACAAGGCGACGCAGCAGCAGCTCAATCGCGGCGCCCGCCTCGTGGAACTCCTCAAGCAGCCGCAGTATCAGCCGTTGCCCGTCGAAAAGCAGGTCGCGATCGTGTACGCCGGTACCCAGGGGCTGCTGGACGCGCTTCCCGTCGAGGATATTCGTCCCTTCGAGGACGAGTTCCATCGGTTCATGGAAACGCGCCACGGCAACGTGCTTGCTGCGATTCGCGACAAGAAGAGTCTCGACGATGAGATCAGGAACGACTTGACGGCGGCAACGAAGGAGTTCGCGCAGCAGTTTCTCGCGGGTCGCACGGCAGGAGCGCGAGCCTGACATGCCGTCGCTGATTGACATTCGTCGCCGAATCCGCGCGGTCAAATCGACGCAGCAGATCACGAAGGCCATGAAGATGGTTTCTTCGTCCAAGCTTCGACGCGCGCAGGAGCGCATCTTGCGCGGCCGGCCCTACGCGCAGCAGATGCTGCGGGTTTTCAACAGTCTCGCCTCGCGGACCGACTCGGCGCGGCACGTTCTGCTTCAGGAGAAGCCCACGGGCCGGCCGCTGCTCATCGTGATCACTGCCGATCGCGGCCTCGCCGGAAGCTTCAACGCGAACGTCATCAAAGGCGCGGCGCAGTTCATCACCGAGCAGCCGAGCGATCCGAATCGGGCGGTTGCGCTCGCGCTCGTCGGCCGCAAAGGCCGGGACTTCTTCTTGCGCCGCGGCTTCGACGTGCGCTACGAAGAGGTGGGTCTTTTCCAACAGATCAAGTGGTCGCACGCGCAGGCCATCGCGAACACGGCCATCAAAGAATTCGTCACCGGCGACATCAGCAGCGTGTACCTGATTTACAACGAGTTCCGCTCGATCATGTCGCAGCGCGTCGTCATCGAGCGGCTGCTACCGATCGCGAAGCTCGAACAAGAGCCATCGCCGGCAACCATCGACTATCTGTTCGAGCCCACACCGGAGGAGCTTCTGAACACACTGCTGCCGTTCCACGTGGCGGTGCAGGTGAATCGCGCGTTGCTCGAATCGTCTGCGGCGGAGCACGCGGCGAGGATGACGGCCATGGACAGCGCCACGAGAAACGCGCGTGAGATGGTCGATCGGCTCACGTTGTACATGAACAAGGTGCGTCAGGCCGCGATCACCCGCGAGATCATCGAGATCGTGGCGGGCGCGCAGTCGGTGTGAGACTGAGAACATTTTGGCTCACAGGCTTAACGACCTACAGGCTTAAGGACGCCAGCAGGCGCCTTTAAGCCTGTAAGCCCCTAGGCCCTTAAGCCCTCGAGGACGGCGAGCGAAGCGAGCAACTCTTATGGCAACAGCAACGGCGACAACAACTTCAACCGGCAAAGTAGTACAGGTCATCGGACCGGTGATCGACGTCGAGTTCGAAGGGCACCTCCCTGCCATCTATAACGCCCTGCGCGTCATGGGCGAAAAGATCGACGTCGTGGCCGAAGTGCAGCAGCATCTCGGAGAGAACCGCGTGCGTGCCGTCGCGATGAAGCCGACCGACGGCATGCAGCGCGGCATGCGAGTCGAGGACACGGGGATTCCCATTTCGGTACCCGTCGGCACAGCGACACTCGGGCGGGTGATGAATGTGCTCGGCGAGCCGGTCGACTTCGCCGATCGGCCCATCGAGGCCAAGGAGCGCTGGCCGATTCATCGGCCCGCGCCCACCCTCGAACAACAGTCCACCGAGCTCAAGATGTTCGAGACGGGCATCAAGGTCATCGATCTCCTCGAGCCGTATCTCACCGGCGGAAAGATCGGGCTCTTCGGCGGCGCCGGCGTCGGCAAGACCGTCATCATCATGGAGCTCATTCACAACATCGCCTTGAAGCACGGCGGCGTGTCTGTGTTCGGCGGTGTGGGCGAACGCACGCGTGAAGGAAACGACCTGTGGCTCGAGTTCCAGGAATCTGGCGTCATCGATGTCAACGACGCGTCGAAATCTCGCGCGGCCCTTGTGTACGGACAGATGACCGAGCCGCCTGGCGCACGCCAGCGTGTGGGGTTGTCGGCGCTGACGGTGGCCGAGTACTTCCGCGACGCCGAAGGCAAGGACGTGCTGCTGTTCATCGACAACATCTTTCGGTTCACGCAGGCGGGATCGGAAGTGTCCGCGTTGCTCGGACGTATGCCGTCGGCGGTCGGCTATCAGCCGACGCTGCTCACGGAGATGGGCGAGCTGCAGGAGCGGATCACGTCCACGAAGAAGGGGTCGATCACCTCCGTCCAGGCGATTTACGTACCCGCAGACGACTACACGGATCCAGCGCCCGCAACGACGTTTGCGCATCTCGACGCGACGACGAATCTGTCGCGGCAGATCGCGGAACTCGGAATTTATCCGGCAGTCGATCCGCTCGCATCGACATCGCGCATCCTCGATCCGCGCGTCATCGGCAACGAACACTACACCGTCGCGCGTCAGGTGAAGCAGATTCTCCAGCGCTACAAGGATCTGCAGGACATCATCGCGATTCTCGGCATCGACGAGCTGTCGGAAGAGGACAAGCTGACCGTCTCGCGCGCGCGCAAGATTCAGCGCTTCCTGTCGCAGCCATTCTTCGTCGCGTCGCAGTTCACGGGTCGCGAAGGCAAGTACGTGCCGATCGGAGACACGATCAAAGGGTTCAAAGAAGTCGTCGAGGGGAAACACGACGGCGTGCCGGAGCAGGCGTTTTACCTCCAGGGCACGATCGAGGAAGTGCTCGAAAACGCTAAAGCGAACAAGTAGATATCAGGTATCAGGTATCAGGTGTCAGGGATCAGGATCAGGTGCACAGAGGTCGAGGTCGCGGGCCAAACGGCACTCGCGAACAGGCATCTGATACCTGATACCTGATCCCTGACACCTGACCTTGATACCTTCACTATCAAAAAGATGGCGCTACCCACTAAGCTCACGCTCCACATCGTGACGCCCGACCAGGCGATGCAGTACGAAGCCGACGAAGTCGAATTGCCCGGACAGGAAGGCTATTTCGGCGTGCTGCCGGGCCACACGCCGCTCTTCGCGGGACTCAAGACCGGGACCATGTGGTACCGTCAAGGCACAGAGAAGCATTACCTGGCGGTCTCAGTGGGATTTGCGGAGGTGTTGCCGGATCAGGTGACCGTGCTCGCGCAGGTGGCCGAACGTGCCGAAGATCTCGATCAGGCTCGCGCGGAGGCGGGGATGGCGCGGGCGCAGGAAATGCTCGAGCACGTCCCTGTGGAGATCGACTTCGAACGCGCCCGATTGTCGCTGCTCAGAACGTTGCAGCAACTGCAAGCCGAAGCTCGCCGGGGCTCACAGCACTGATTCGCAACCTGAGAAAGCTGGTTCGCTACCGGTCCCTCATTCAGACGCTCGTCGCGCGCGACCTCAAGGCGCGTTATCGCGGTTCGGTTCTCGGTTTCTTCTGGTCCTTCATCAACCCGCTGCTGTTGCTCTTGATTTATTCGTTCGTGTTCACGACGGTCCTGCCGCGGGCCAGTGATCCCGGCCTCGAGCCTTACGCGCTGTTCATGTTCTGCGGCATTCTCCCGTGGACGTGGTTCTCGTCCTCGATTCTCGAAGCTTCGAACGTTCTGATCTCGGGCGGCAATCTGATCAAGAAAGTGCTCTTTCCGGCCGAAGTGCTGCCGTTTGTCACCGTGTTGGCCAACATGGTCCACTTCTTTTTCGGACTGCCGATTCTCGCCATCTTCCTCATTTACTATCGGCGTCCGCTGGATCCTGTCGAGCTCCTGTGGTTTCCGGTCATCGTGCTGGTGCAGTTGCTGTTGCTGCTGGGACTGTCGCTGTTCGTGTCGGCGCTGACGGTTCACTTTCGCGATTTGAAGGATATTCTCGGAAACCTGCTGACGCTCTGGTTCTTTTCAACACCAATCATCTACCCGATGTCGCAGGCGCCGGCGCAGTATCGCTGGCTGCTGAATATCAATCCGATGACGCACCTCGCCATTTCATACCAGGAGGTGCTGTTCTACGTCGGGCCCCACGGCCACTGGAAGTGGTTGATGGCGCTGCTCGTCGCGTCGGTGTTCGTCTTTCTCGCGGGGTATTTCGTGTTCGACCGGTTGCGCGATAGCTTTGCGGAAGAAGTATGAACGCCATCGAAATCACCAGCATCTCCAAGGTCTATCGCCGCTACGCGCGCCGGAAGCAATTCGCCACGCTCAAATCCGCGTTGCTGAGCGGCAGCTTGATCCGCGATCTGCGGCCCGACGAGACATTCCCGGCGCTACAAGGCGTTTCGTTTGCGGTCCCGAAAGGCTGCACCTACGGGATAATCGGCAGGAACGGGTCGGGCAAGTCGACGCTGCTCAAATGCGTCGCGGGCATCACGCGGCCGAATGAGGGCCGAGTGGTCGTCGACGGCCGCATCTCAGCGCTCATCGAGCTTGGCGCCGGCTTTCATCCGGAGATTTCGGGCCGCGAGAATGTCTTCATCAACGGCATCATGCTCGGCCTCTCGAAGCGCGAGATTCAGCGGCGATTCGACGAGATCGTCGACTTCGCCGAGCTCCGCGATTTCATCGATGCGCCGGTGAAGACCTATTCCTCAGGGATGTATATGCGCCTGGGATTTGCCGTGGCAATCCATGTCGACCCCGACGTGCTGCTGATCGACGAAGTGTTGGCCGTCGGCGATCAAGCGTTCACGGCGAAATGCCTCGACAAGTTTTCGGAGTTTCGACGACGGAACAAGACCATTCTGCTCGTGACGCACTCGCTGGATCTCGTCGAGAAGTTCTGTGACCGCGCGCTGTGGCTCGATAAAGGCCGAACGCTCGCCGAAGGCGAGCCCAAGCGCGTCGTGGCCGCGTACATCCTCGATGTCGCGAAAGCAGAGGAACAGGATTTGGCGAAAGCCGACGCCGTGCGAATTGCGCGGACCGCCGCGGCGGCCACGCCTGCTGACGGCAGACGGCTGACGCCCGTCGATGTCATGGGCGGTTTGAGCCGCACGCCTGCTGACGCCGCGGCCATTCCCAAGGACACACCGGGGCCGCCTGCCGACATGTTCAAAGCGTCTGAAGGGCGCTGGGGCACACGCGAGCTCGAGATCGTCGAAGTCGCGTTGTTGAGCGCCGATGGGCGCCGGTCCCATGTGTTCCAGTTTGGCGAACCCCTGGAAATCTTTTTGAAGGTGCGCGCGCACCAGCCGGCCAAGGATTTCGTGTTCGGCTTCGGCCTTTTCAACGCGGACGGCGTGTGCTGCTACGGAACGAATACCAACATCGAGAACCTCGAGCCGTCGGAAATTCACGGCGACGGCGAGGTCCGCTTCCGAATCGATCGACTCGAGCTCGTGGATGGCACCTACAAGATCGATGTCGCCGCCCACAAGCTCGACGGATATCCATACGACTACCATCGACTGCTCTATACGTTTCGCGTGAAATCGCGCGCGCGGGACGTCGGCATCTATCGGCCGGGCCACAAGTGGTCCTTCACGCCGAATATTCGTTTTCAATCGACCGGAGTCGATTGATGGTCCTCTCGCGCGAGGAAGCGATCCAGTGGGTGCGGCGTCTGCGCTCCCGCGGGATGACGATTGTTTTTACGAACGGTGTGTTCGACCTGGTTCACCCGGGGCATGTGCGTTATCTCGGGAACGCGCGCGCACTTGGCGACGCGTTGATCGTCGGCGTCAATTCGGATCGATCCGTGCGAGAGCTCGCAAAGGCCGAGGGACGGCCGATCAATCCGGAGGAAGAAAGGGCCGAGGTGCTCGCCGCTCTCGCGTGCGTCGATGCGGTCGTCCTGTTTGACGAGGACACGCCGCACGAGATTGTCGCGGCTCTTCAGCCTGACACTCTCGTGAAGGGCGCCGACTGGGACGAAACCAACATCGTAGGCCGCGACATCGTCGAAGCACGCGGCGGCAAAGTTGTGCGCGCGCCGATCGTAGAAGGCTACTCCACCACCAAGATCATCGAAGCGATCAAGCAGTCTGGCTGACCGCGAATCACTGGCCACAACGAGCTCGTCGGTGGTTTGTTCTCGCCAACGACAGCTGCAGACGCTCTACCGTCCGACATGGGACAATAAAAAGGCGGAAATCCTCACGGCCGCGGGCGCGGTTGGCGGGGACGTGTCCGTAGGTACAACGTGTCCACCGCCACCTCGCTGACCCTTCGCTCGATCCTCAACGACACGCTTTCCAGAAGTCGGTTGACGACGGCGGCCCGAGCGCTGAGCGGCCTGACCGATGCGGCCAAGGCGCTGACGGTTGCCGCCGTCGCGCGCCGGTCGACTGAGGCCGTCGTGCTCTATGTCGTTCCGGCCGACCCGTGGATCGAGTGCTCGACAGACGATTTGCGGTTCTTCCTCGGCGCGCTGGAGGGACTTTCTGACGCTGACACCGAGCGCGCTGTGCTGCCGCTCCCGTCGCATCAAGTGGATCCGTATCGCGGGCTCGCGCCGCATTTCAGAGTGTCGTCCGCCCGTGCACGAGCGCTCCATGCAGCCGCGCTTGGCAGCGCGCGGATTATCGTTGCGTCTGCGCAGGCGTTGCTGCCGCGGCTGCCTGCACCCGAGTCGGTTCTTGCCACCTCAATCGATCTTCGACCGGGAGTGGAGATCGATCCGCAGGCGCTTGCGGAAATTCTCGTCGACGGTGGTTACGAACAGCAGGACCCCGTCGACGAACACGGCGAATTCTCGCGGCGCGGCGGCATCCTCGATGTCTATCCTGCGACTGAAACGTCGCCCGTCCGCATCGAATTCATCGGTGACAGCGTCGAATCGATCCGTCGTTTCGATCCGGGCACGCAACGATCCATCGAAACGCTGGATCAGTTTCAGATCGTGCCCGTCCGCGAGCCTTCCGCTCCTGATGACGGCACCGATCGTCCGCGCCCGTCGACGATTTTCGAGTACCTGCGCGCATCGCGGCCGATGCGTGTCATGGTCGCTGAACCTGCAGACGTCCGGGCGGCAATCGAAAAGTTGTGGGAGCAGGTCACAGCATCGTACGAGCAGCGCGACGGCGCCGGCACGGCGGCTCCGCCGGAACAGATTCTCCTGAACTGGTCCCAGCTCGAGCCGGTGCTCTCTTCGGGCATCGCTCTCGAAGAGCTCGCGATCGGCGCTGACGAAGCGGCGAGTAGCGCAACGCACATCTCATGTCAGCCGGCGCAGGAATTCCGTGGCCGCATTCCCGATTGGATCGCGGAGCTCCGTCAGGCGCGGGATCGAGGCGACTCGGTTGTCTTCGTGGCGAGCACCCACGGGCGCGCCGAGCGCACCGTCGAGCTCCTGCGCGATTACGAGGTGCGCGCCCTGCTCGCCTCGGAGGCCAACGAACGCATGGAAGGTGCCGTCGTTGTCGCCGAAGGATTGCTCTCGCGCGGGTTCCGGCTACCCGACGCGGCACTTCAGCTCTACGCCGAAACGGATGTCTTCGAGGAAGAACGCCTTCGAACAACAACTACTCGAAAGCGATCGCTTGCCGCGACGTTCCTGTCTGACCTTCGCGACCTGAAAACCGGCGACCTCATCGTTCACGTCGACCACGGCATCGGACAGTTTGCGGGCCTGAAGCAGATCTCCATCGGACATGGCGATCTCGTTCAGGAGTTCCTCGAGCTGCGCTATCACGGCGAGGACAAGCTCTTTGTCCCCGTCGAGCGCCTCGATCTCGTTCAGAAGTACACGGGGGGCTCGCGCCCTGCGTTGGACCGCCTCGGCGGCACGTCGTGGGAAAAGGCAAAAACCCGCGTCAAGAAGGCCATGCGCGACATGGCCGAGGAGCTGCTCAAGCTCTACGCGGCGCGCAAGGCGGTGACGGGACATGCGTTCAGCGCCGACTCACATTGGCAGGAAGAGTTCGAAGACGCATTTGAGTGGGAGCTCACTCCTGACCAGCGCACAGCGATCGCTGACATCAAACGCGACATGGAGTCGCCGACGCCCATGGATCGGCTGCTGTGTGGCGATGTCGGCTACGGCAAAACGGAAGTGGCCATGCGCGCCGCGTTCAAGGCGGTGATGGACGGAAAACAGGTTGCGCTGCTGGCGCCGACGACCGTCCTCGCCTTCCAGCACGTCGAGACCATCAGACATCGTTTTGCCGCGTTTCCAGTCCGCGTCGATGTGGTCAACCGCTTTCGATCTCCGCAGGACACCAAAAAAATCCTGGAGAGTCTGGGCGGCGGACGTCTGGACATCATCGTCGGTACTCACCGGCTGTTGTCGAAGGACGTCCAGTTCAAGGACCTCGGGCTGCTCATCGTCGACGAAGAACAGCGCTTTGGCGTTGCCCACAAGGAACGCATCAAGCAGATGCGCAAGAAGATCGACGTTCTCACGATGACCGCCACGCCGATTCCGCGCACGCTGAACATGTCCCTGGTTGGCATTCGCGACATGTCGATCATCGAAACGCCGCCGAAAGATCGCCTGGCGATTCAGACCAACGTCGTCAAGTTCGATGCGCAGGCGATCGGGCGTGCGATCCGCACCGAGCTGAATCGTGGCGGTCAGGTGTTCTTCATCCACAACCGGATCGAGTCGATTTTCTCGATGGGCAATCTCATTCAGCGCCTCGTGCCCGAAGCGCGGCTCGTGATCGGCCACGGGCAGATGGGCGAGCACATTCTCGAGCGCGCGATGCTCGATTTCATGTCGCACAAGGCCGATGTGCTGCTCTCCACGACGATTGTGGAGAACGGCATCGATATTCCCAATGCGAACACGATGATCGTCAACCGCGCGGATCGCTACGGGTTGTCGCAGCTATACCAGTTGCGCGGCCGCGTCGGCCGCAGCGACCGCCCCGCGTACGCGTATCTGCTCATTCCACCCGAGGAAGCGCTGTCTCCGGTCGCGCGCAAGCGCCTTGCGGCCATCAGAGAATTCAGCGATCTGGGCAGCGGCTTTCGTGTCGCGGCGCTGGATCTCGAAATCCGCGGTGCTGGCAATCTACTTGGCGGCGAGCAGAGCGGCCAGATCGACGCGGTCGGCTTCGAGATGTACACGAAGCTGCTCGAAGACACGATTCGCGAGCTCAAAGGCGAAGACCTCGAGGACGATCTGCGCGCGACGGTGAATCTGCGCATCGACTTCCGCATCGACGAACACTACGTTCCGGACATGAATCAGCGGCTGATGATCTACAGGCGCATCGCGGCCGCGCGCGCGGAACAGGAGTTGAATCGCATCATGGAGGAGGTCCGCGACCGCTACGGTCCTCCACTCGTCGCCGTGTTGAACCTGGCCGACTACGGACGCATTCGAGTGCTCGCCGATGCGCTTGGGATTGAGAGCATCGAGCGCGAAGGATCGACGGTCGCGATCCGTTTCCGCGAGAAGGCGAAAGTCGATCCCGTGCGCGTGATTCACCTGGTCCGCGAGCGAGGCGACTTGCGGTTGATACCGCCGGTGTCTCTCAAGCTCGATCTGAAAAAGCCGCAGTCGGAGGAAGGCGCGGCCGGACCGTCCGCGCGTAAAGCGGTTGAGCGAGGCGGCTTCCGTCGTCGCTCACGGCCGGAGCCCGCGTGGTGGACGGCACGCGCCACCGCCGCCGACGTGACGCCGGGCTTTTCAAAGGCCGAGATTCTGCGTCCGAAAGAAGAGGATCCGCGCGCGCCGGGCGGGATTCTCGAACGGGTCACCGAGCTCCTCGAGGACTTGCGGGACGACTGAAGAGCGAAGACGCGGGGAGCCGCGCTGTACCAGCGGCGATCCTGGTCTGGAGCTACAGGACGTAGTGGCGGCCCTTTAGGGCCGCCCTTCAGCCGTGCCGCTGCGGTGGAGACTGGAGTCGCGTTCTGCTGTTTTCCGGCAGGATCGCGCGGCTCACCGGCATCCGCCGTCGTCCTACTCACTGGGACCTTCGCTCGCGGACTGGGAAGTCGCGTCGCCGCGCTAGGCGGCGGGGGCAGGCGGCCAGATGGCGGACCTCTGCTAAACTATTTATTTCCAGGTATTTCCACATGACACGCAGTGCATGGGCAGTCGCGATCGTGACGTCGCTGGCGCTGGGAGCAACGGCGCGGGCCGATATCATCGAGCAGATTCTCGTCAGGGTGAACGGCGACATCCTCACCAAGTCCGATCTCGAGCAGCGTCAGGTCATGGCGCTGCGGCAGCGCGACCCGAACTTTCGTCCGTCTTCCGACGCCGAATTACAGAAGGCGCTCGTCGAGGTCACGCCTTCGGTGATTGTCGATGCCGTTGACGAGCTCCTCCTCGTGCAGCGCGGCCGCGAGCTTGGCTACTCGCTCGGCAACGAGCAGTTCCAGAGCATCCTCGAGAACATCAAGAAAGAGAACAAGCTTGAAACCGACGAACAGTTTCAGGCGGCGCTCAAGCAGGAGGGCATGACGCTCGACGATCTGCGGAAACAGCTCGAGCGGAACCTTCTCGTATCGCGCGTGCAACAAGTCGAGGTGATGAGCAAGATCAGCGTCTCCGAAGACGAAGTGAAGAAGTTCTACGACGAAAACAAGGGCTCGTTCAGTACTCCTCCCCAGATCACTCTTCGCGAGATTCTGATCGCGGTGCCCGAGACCGATAAAGGCATCAATGTCGCGGCAGATGACGAAGCCAAGGCCAAAGCGGAGGCCGTGCGAAAGCGAGCGCTGGCAGGCGAGGCGTTCGACAAACTTGCTTCGGATCTGTCGGACTCAGGGTCGAAAGCCAACGGAGGTCTCATCGGGCCCATCAGCCGCGACGATCTCTCGCCCGACTTCCTGAAGCAGATCCAGGAGATGAAGCCCGGCGAAGTGAGTCCCGTTCTCCGCACGCAGCGTGGCTACCAGTTGATCAAGCTCGAAAGCTCCGTGGGCGCGAAGCAGAAAACACTCGACGAAGCGCGCGCCGAGATCTCGGACAAGATCGCGGGCAACAAGAAGCAAGGCCAGCTCGAACAATATCTCGAACATCTTCGCGCACAGGCGACCATCGACTGGAAGAACGCCGAAATCAAGAAGGCGTTCGAGGTCGGGCTCCAGCAGCGAAAAACGGCTGAACCGTAACCAAGGCACGTGACTTCCGAGGTTTCGCCGGACGAGGCCGCCGACAATCTGGAGTGGTACGCGATCTGGACGCGCTCACGTCACGAGAAGACCGTTCGCGACCAGCTCGAACAGAAAAGCGTCGATGTCTTTCTGCCGACGATTACCAGATGGAGCCGCTGGAAGGATCGCAAGAAGAAGATCGACTGGCCGCTGTTCCCGGGGTACGTGTTCGCCCGATTCAACGTGGACGATCGTCTGCCGATCCTGAAGTGCGAAGGCGTCGTCACGATTGTCGGCACCGACGGGTTCCCGTCGCCGATTCCCACGCGCGAAATCGACGGGATCAGGACGCTGATTGAAAGCGAGCTGTCGTACGATCCATGCCCCCTCATCAAAGAAGGCATGATGGTGGAGGTGAAGCACGGGCCGTTGAAGGGCGTCATCGGCAGGCTCGTGCGCAAAGGCGCGCATGCGCGGTTGATTCTCTCTGTCGACCTCATTGGCCAGGCCGTGAGCGTCGAGGTCGACGCTGCGGATGTGAAGCCTTATTAAGTGCCAAGTGCCAAGTGCCTGCATGATGAAGATAGGTTCCGTGGATCTTGCCTCGCCGCTGGTCGTCTCGCCCATGGCGGGCATGACTGACACGGCCTTTCGCCGGCTCGTCAAACGCCACGGCGGCTGCGGCCTGGTCGTCACCGAGATGGTGAGCAGCGAAGGTCTTGTCCGCGGAATCGATCGGACGCTGGACTTCGCCGAGTACACCGAAGAAGAAAGGCCTGTCGCTATTCAAATCTTCGGCGGAGATCCCGAGCGGATGGCCGATGCCGCTCGCATTGTCGCGAGCATGGGCGCGGACATCGTCGACGTGAACATGGGATGTCCGGTGCCGAAAATTGCGAAGCACCAGGCAGGCTGCAGCCTGATGCGGGAACCGGCGCATGCCGCGACGGTGATTGCGTCAATGGTCAAGGCGGTCAGGATTCCGGTCACGGTCAAGATGCGGAAAGGCTGGGACGAAACCGCGCTCAACGCGCCCGACCTGGCACGGCGCGTCCAGGACGCAGGCGCTTCCGCAATCGCGATTCACGGGCGAACCGGGAAGCAGTCGTACTCGGGCGCTGCCGATTGGGAGTTCGTCGCGGCAATCGCTGAATCGCTCGCGATTCCGGTGTTCGGATCCGGCGACTGCATCGAGCCCGAGCAGATTGTCGAGCGGCTTCGGCAGGGCGTGAGCGGCGTCTTTGTCGGACGCGGTGTGCTGAGGAATCCCTGGGTTCTGGCGCAGGCACAGGACCTTCTCGACGGCCGTGCGCCTCGCGAGGTATCGCTCGAAGAACGTGGCCGTTTCCTGCTCGATTACATCGACCTGCTGCTGCACGAGCGAGTGGATGAAGCCGAAGGCTTCAGACATACGGCACCGGCCGCCGATGCTCCGGCACCCGAATCGTCTCGGCACGATCGTTGGGTCATCAACAAGCTGCGCGCGCTGTGCACCTGGTACACGAAGGGTGTCGACAGCGGCTCGCATCTTCGCATTGCTGTCAACGCGGCCACGTCGTTGGCGCAACTCAGAGCGCTCATCGAAGATTTCTTTCTCGCCGGCGTGACGACTGCATCGGCGACATAAAATCGCTCGATGCGGATTCCCGAACGGGTGCGAGCAATCGAGCTCCCGCAGTTCGACGTCCTCAACGACATCGCCGCGAGCTGGCGCGCCCGGGGCGCCGACGTCATCGGGTTGGGTCAGGCGCTGCCTGGCTTCGCTCCTCCGCCGGTCGCGCTCACTGCGCTAAAGGCCGCGCTGGACGATCCGACGACGCAGATCTACTCGTCAGACGCGGGCATTCCGCAGCTTCGCCACGCGCTCGCCCGCTCGCTTGCGGCGCTTCAAGCGACCGTCGACCCTGAACGCGAAATCATCATCACTGCCGGCGGCAATCAGGCGTTTCATCTTGCCTTGACGACCCTCGTCGATCCTGGTGAGGAGGTGATTCTTCCCGGCCCGTACTTTCTCAATCACGAGATGTCCGTGCAAGCGGTGGGCGCGATTCCTGTGGAAGCGCCAGTGCCCGCCTCGCGTCAGTTCGTGCCCACGTGGGACGCGATCGAGCCTCATGTCACGTTACGTACTCGGGCCGTCGTGCTCGTCTCACCCAGCAACCCTACCGGCGCCATTATTCCTCGCCCGGAGCTGGAGAGAATTGCCGCAGAGTGCGCCGCGCGAGACGTGATCTTGATCGTCGATGAAACCTACATGCGGTTTGTCTACGAAGGCCAACCGTTCACTGCCGCAGCGCTGCCGCACTGGGGAGAACACGTAGTGATCGTCGGCAGCTTTTCCAAAACCCTGGCGATTACCGGCTGGCGGTGTGGATATCTCCTCGCAAACGCGCAGGCGATCTCAGAAGCGATGAAAATACAGGACTGCATGATCATCTGCGCGCCTGTACCCGTGCAACGCGCAGTGGCGGCCGTTCTCGACAAAGATCCTGACTACACGACCGGCTGGCTGCCCGAGCTTCGGCAGCGGCGAGACGCGCTCTTTTCCGGACTATGTCAGATTCAGGGCCTCGAACCTGCACGGCCAGCAGGCGGGTTTTTCATCATGGTCAAATTCGCAGGCTGCACGGACTCGCGCGCACTCGCGCTGGATCTGGTGCAAAAGGAACAACTCGTGACGATTCCCGGTCGGTTCTTCGGACGGAGCGGTGAAGGCTATCTGCGTCTATCGTACGGCGCGGCGACCACAGATCAGCTGCGCGAAGCGTGTCGTCGTCTTGCGCGATACGTCGACCATACTCGCCAGTCGTGGTCACACCTCCAATGACGCTTCACCTGGGCCTTGCGCGCGCTCGAGTGGGACCGGCCGCGGCGTTGATCGAGCCGCCGGCAAGCGTCGCCGCCTGCGAAGAAAACCGGCTGACTCGTGCGCGTCAAGCGCAGACGACGGGACCACCGGAGCTCGCGACGGCGGAGCTGCTGTCGTATCTTGGCCGGACTGAATCGGACATCGGAACGGTCGCCGTCGTCGCCGAGCGCGGTGACGAGTGGTGGCGTGCGCACGGCGCCGCGCGAGCGGCGATTGTCGATGTCGATCCACATCGCGCACATGCGGAGTACGCGCTCGGCGCGTCGGGTTTCGAGGCCGCGGCCGTGCTCGTCTGTGACGCCATGACAGCGGAGGGATACAGCACGTTCGCGCGTCAGAGCTCTTCGCTCGACCAGATTGATACAATCGTCCGCTTTCTCATCGCGCAAATCTATGGCGATCTTACCGAGGCGCTGGGGCTTCACCGATCGCGCGACGAACATCTGGTCGAGGCGATGGCTCGCGCTGGCGACGCCGACGCTGCTTCGACGCTGGCCGATTCGATCACGATCGGACCGGAGGGCATCTCGGTAGCGGGTGATTTTCAGCGGCGTGTGTGTGAGCATTCCAAGGACGAAGCCGCACGGTTGAACGCCGCCGCGGCGGTGCAGAACAAGCTTGGCAAGTGCCTGGGCGAGCTGCTCCGTCGAGTTGCCACCGCATCCCGCAGTGGCCGTGTATGTTTGTCCGGCGGTCTCTTTTTCAACACGCATTTCACGACTGTTGCGGCAAGCAGCGGAGCATTCGAAGAGACGTTTGTCCCGCCTCACCCGGGACGAAACGGCTGCGCGCTTGGAGCGGCATTGACCGTCGCCGGTTCTGCTCCTGCCGCCGTCGCTTCGCCGTATCTCGGCCCGGGCTATTCGGACCCGCAGGTGAAAGAAGCGCTGGAGAACTGCAAGTTGGCCTTCGACCTGCAGCATGAGGACAAAGTCATCGAAACCGTCATCCGCGCGGTGTCGCGCGGACGTCTCGTGGGGTGGTATCACGGCCGTCTCGAATGGGGCCCCCGAGCGCTCGGACATCGGACGGTGCTTGCGGATCCGTTCGCGCCGCACGTGCTCGACAACCTGAACGGCTACCTGAAGAAGCGGCCAGCGTACCGAACGTACGGCGTGAGTGTGCCGTTGACCCGCCTCAACGAGTTCTTCGAGGGCGAACGAGCGTCGCCGTTCATGCAGTACGAATATCGACCGCGCGACCCCGAGAAATTTCGATCGTTTCTTCCAGAAGGCGTGAAAACGCTCCGCGTTCACACCGTCGACGCAATGACGCCACGATACCTGCGCCTCCTGGAGCGCTGGGGCGAGATGTCAGGCGCGCCGGTGCTGGTGAACACATCGTTCAACGGATTTCACGAGCCACTCGTGTGCTCGCCGCGCGATGCGATTCGCGTGTTCTACGGCACCGGACTGGATCTCCTGGCGCTCGAAGATTTCATTTTGCGGAAGTGAGCTCGCACATACGACGCTCGCGCGCTACTTGAACATCTCGGGCTTGATCAGGAACTCGCGCACGACGCCGAGCTGGTCGCCCAGTTGTCCTCTGGCATGCACGTTGAACTTGGAGCCAGGCGGCAACGTCGCCGTCACGCGGACAATGCGCGTCTCTCCGGGCGCGAGTAACCCCACGACGGCCGGCTGAATCAGCACCACTGGCGCGCTCGCCTTCAGCGCGCTGAACCTGACCTCCGAGATGATGACGTCGTGGGCAAACCCGTCACCCACGTTGCTTACTTCGATATCAACCCAGGTGTCGCCTGACGGCGATGCGTGAGCATCAACGATGCGTCCCGTAATCATGGGCGCACCGAGGTCGATGTAGGTGACCGATCCGTCGTGATCGGAAAGGCGAGCCGGACTGGTTGTCCCATACAGCGATACCGGGAAATCCGCGTTGCTTCTGCCGTAAGCAAAGCGGCTGATCCACGGCAGCAGCGGCGCATTCGCCAGCGCATGATCCAGCGTTTGCGCGTTGCCGTCGAACACGTACGAGTATCGCTGGCTCGGTGGCAGCATCAGGTTCAGGTTGCTCAGGTTTGGGTCGACCAGATCGAGACTCGCGGTGGCCACTTGTTCCGGAGGCGTCGGGATGCCGGCAATCGTGCCCAGCACGTCTACGTAGCCGTCGTTCACATCGAACGCGTTGAAGTCGCCGACGAGAAGGATTCGCGCGTCTGGATTCGTCGTCTGAAGATCCTGAACCAGGTTAGCCAGGAACTCCGCTTGCGCGCGGCGCTTCGCTTGCACCCGTGCGGTGTCCACGTCATTGAGCGAACGCAAGTGGTTGGCGATGACCGT
>WNFU01006218.1_pt1 | contig 26266 bp, 26 predicted proteins | sample 5400121 | NCBI WGS metagenome assembly WNFU01 (sample SAMN13153360, study PRJNA577476) | soil metagenome | isolation source: 100 cm soil or saprolite under grassland replicate 1 | place: USA:California | collected 2016-06-15 | reverse complement strand
TGGCGGTCTCAAAAGGGGAAATAGTGGGCACCCTTGCCTGTGCGGCAAGGGGCGACGAAGGGCATCTGCGAGGGATGGCCGTCTTGCCCGACTGGCAGGGAACAGGTGTCGCGTCGGCCCTGCTCGCGGCTGCCGAAGCGGAGATCCGAAATCAAAATCGCAAGCGCGTTATGCTCCACACGACCGAACCCTTGGCACGTGCGATGCGCTTCTACGAGCGCCATGGGTTCACCCGATCTGGTCGGGTCTCAGATTTTTTCGGGATGCCGATGCACGAATGGGTCAAGTTTCTGTGGCCTGGTCACCAACAATGAAAAATCCGTCGATCAACGGTTCGGCTCGCAACAAATTCCGCCGAAATAAACGGAGACTTCAGAAGCCGATGTTTACGTGCGGACGCTGCAGAATCCTTTTCGCGATCCTACTGTTAGGGGTGACGGCTTCGCTTGCAGCTGGAAATGACACGCCCAAGGAACATGTCCTCCCTCCTAAGGATCTGAGTAGCTACGCGAGGTCAGACATGATGCTAACGGTGCGCGAGCTGGAGTTCGCGCCTGGTGGCGTCGGAGAAAAGCACCGCCATCCTGGGCCGGTGGTTGTCTACGTGCTGAGTGGCTCAGTGAAAGTTCACCTAAGCGGCCAGTCTCCCAAGGTCTTTCATGCCGGCGAGAGCTTTTCGGAGGACGCGCATCAATTGCACATTTCGACTCGAAATATGAGTAAGACGAAACCTGTCCGCTTGCTTTCGTATATCATTAGCCATAAAGGCGAAGCCCTGACACAGCCTGAAAGATAGTGGTCGTCCACGGGACAATCACGTCACGGGCTGCCCCCCTGATTTCGCTTGAGAATGGTGTCCAGTCCGGCGAGATCACCCAGAACCCACAGGTCTGCAATCACGCCATTCTCGAAGCGAAAAAGTGCGGCGCCAAGCCAGTGAACGGTCTTGCCTGTCGGCTCGAATCCTCTAAATGGCGCGACGTGGCGACCGGAGAATCGCATTTTCGCAAACGCTCTGTTGCCCCCAGTGACACAGTCGAGAATGTCGCATCGGTACTCTGTAAGAGCGGTTCGGATCATCGTGACGTAGCGAGCGAAAGCGTCTCGCCCTTCCAATTCTACCCCCAACGACCCATGAAACGAGAACGTTTCGCTAAGGAGTTCTGACACGGCGGAAAGCTCGCCTGCGTTCCAAATTCGCTCATAGAACCGAGTGACGAGACGTGGAATAGTCATGAAGACATTACAGAGAGCGTGTTGTGGATCGTGTGCTTGGTGCTGGAGACCTGCTGCGAATAATGGGCCTTACGATGCAAAGTTAGGCATCACGGCTGACTTGGCTTCTCATCCTTGGCACAACCCGCTACTTTGTTATAGAGCCACGCAAATATCGCACCACCAATCAAAGCGTCGAAGAACGCATACACCAACCCTATGACGCTGCCGATTGGAGAAACTGTATAACCACGATACAGCTTGCCGATGAGCGTGGGTTCTCCTGTGGCCCCATCAAATGCAATGAACTATCGCACCCAGTGACAAAACAAGGCTGCCAGCGATGATCGCGCTTCTGGATCGTGTGCTTGGTGCTGGAGACATGCTGCGAATCGGCCTAACTCCTATGTAAGATGTCAAGTATGGCGGGGGAGGGTGTAGGTGGCTTGTTATGTCATAAAGTTTTTGGTCGAGGTTAAAGGTTTTCTCTGGAGCGCTTCCTCTTGCTTTTTGCTCGTTGGTTTTGTTTTCCAGCGGCTCGTACTCCTATCCGTGCATGCGACCGCAGTCGCAGCAGCAATTTGATCAATGCGATCAGGTGGAAGAGGAACGCAAGGGCGCGCCCAATCTAATCCGACGCACGCGAAGCCTTTCGGGGCAGGTTAGGCAACGGGCAGCGCCCTTGCGTTCCAAAGTGGTTTTAATTTGTCTTTAGGCCGTGTTCTCCTTTCTGTTCCCCTCGAACAACTAAATGACCAGACCGAGAGCTTGCGCTTTGCAGCGCCCGGTGCGCACGCGCCACAGATCAACGGCCAACTGCCGCGCCACCGCTACGATAGCTTTTTTGCGCGCGGCCCCGGTAGCAAACGCGCCTTTGGCTAGGAGCCGCCTCCATTTGAAGATCGGTTTGTAGTTGGGCTGGAAGCGGACCAGGCGCCAGGCTAGTTCCACCAACGCAGCGCGAAGGCGTGGATTGCCGTGTTTGGTCACGCAGCTCTGCAATCGGGTGTTGCCGCTGGAGTATTCTCCGGGGCAAAGCCCAGTGTAGCTGGCGATCTGACGCCGGTTGTTGAACCGGTTCCAATCGCCAATCTCTCGATCGATGATCACACTGGTCATCAAGCCTAGTCCGCGCGCTTGCATTGGATCCGCGGCGCTTTGGAGTTGGAGAGTGAGCGCACCGATTTTCTGCTGCAAGGCCAACAGGATCGGTTGACTATTTTGGAGCAGCTCTCTTATCCACTGAGGCATTTGGAGCGCAGCAAAAGTGCGCAGCTTCCACCAGCTCTTCACGGGCTCCAAGCCGTGGTTGACCATCAAGCTGCGTCCCTGGGCTTCGAGTTGTTTCCTCACTTTGACCAATTGCTCCCGCTGCCGGTGAATGGCGCGAAGCTGTTCTTCTCTTTCCGTAGGCACCCGTACCCCGGCCAGCGCATCACGATTACCTTGGACAAAACGGTCCAATTTTAAGCAGAGCGCTTTGGCATCCAGCCCGTCGGTCTTTACTCGCCGATTTTGCTCATCCAACTTCTGCGGGCAGACCACGTAACACTTGATCGAGAGAGCGCTCAGTTGCCGCTGCAGCGTAAAACCAAACCCGCACGCTTCATACACCGCGTAAACTTCAGTAGCGCGACTCCTAAGCTTGGCCGCCCAATGCAGAAACGCTGCCTTCCTAAAACGCTGCGGTGCTTTGGGATTACTCCCGCCCACCTGCTCGACTACGACGTAAAAATCCTGGTGCACATCAATCCCAAGCTTGATCGCTCCAGTGCCGCCATTAAACTGGCAGCGGGTTCCCTCGTGTGAGGACAACTCAGTGTTTAAATGACACTTATTCATAAGTGCGGGTGAGCTTAACCACTTGCCCGCACTCTTTACATGTCATCTAAGCGATGGAGCCAACGGCCCCTGATCGATTGATCGCAAATATGTTTGCCACTGACCCCGCCCGTGGCTTATCTCTGTCTCGTTAGATGACATTCCACGCTCGATGGACTTCGATTTGTTCAAGACACTCAACGCATTGATCGACGGCTGGTGTGAGCGTCGCGCGCTTCGTCCGCTCCGCTACTTGCTGTCCGCTTATCCGGTAGTGCTCGCGCACACGGATCAGCAGTTTGAGCTCCTCGATGCATTGAAAGATGTGAAGGGACTTTGTGGCGACGACCTCACGCCCGAAGAGCGTCGTCTCGTTACACAAGCGCATGATTTCGTGGAAGAGAGGCTTCGTAGCCGTGTCACCTAACCAATTGATGAAGCCAACCCAGCACTTTGTTGTAGATCTCGATCAATACGTCGCCAAACTGTCAAAGTGATGGATGCCTCATCTCTTTCTCGTTAGGCAACTACACGCGCAGTGTGCAAATCGAGCTTCTCGCAGATCGGCCTGAGTTCGTTCCTACTCTTGCGGAGTGGCATTTTCGCGAGTGGGCCTACCTCCGTCCCGGCGATTCTGTCGCCAACCGCATTCGTCTACTTCATGAGCGCTCCGGTCGGCGCGAGTTGCCTATCACCTTTGTCGCTTCGTTTGGGGCGGAGTTACTCGGCTCCGCTATGCTCATCCATCACGAGATGGATACCCGGCCACAGTACACACCTTGGCTTGCTGGAGTTTTCGTCGCTCCAGCCCGACGGCAGCGCGGCATCGGTCGGGCCCTCACGCAGCACGTCATCAGCGAGGCAGCGGCGCGTGGCTTTTCCACACTTTATCTCTTCACTCCCAGTGTCGAAGCTTTCTTTTCTCATCTCGGCTGGAGTATCGTCGAGCACACACGCTACCGAGATGCTGACGTCACGATCATGTCACACCAAGTCACCTAACCAGGCTATCCAGCGAACCGCTGGCCGCTCTGGTACCTCGCTCTATGTGACTTCCAGTTTTAACCTGCAGTGACACTCGCCCTCGCAAGCGGTCGCTGATCTTGTGTCTCGTTAGGCGGCATGAGTGAACTTCTCGCGGGCAAGGTTCAGAGTGGTCTAGACGACGCCTCTCGCTGGTTGAAGTTCTTCAATGCCGCCTACAGCGAGAAGCTAGGGATCTCTGTGTTCCCCGGCTCGCTGAACATCGCACTCGATCAGGTCTTTGATTGGTTTGACTTGCGCTATGCATCTCACAGAATTTGGTTCGGCCGAGAAGAGTACGGGGGCGAGCGGGACATACTACTGCTTCCCTGCGAACTAGTGAGTCTCGATCATCGAGAGGCGTTCTTGTGGACCCCGACGACTGCGGCCAGAGATCGACGAGATCCTTGGGTCGTCGAGGTCGTCTCTGACGTCAATCTGAGAGATCATTTCGGCTTGCAGGATGGCGATGTGGTCGAGATCAGGGTACCCACTAGTGGCGTCCAAAGATGAGCTCGGGTAAGAGAATCTCAGTGCTATTCGCTCGAGGGGTCGGGCATGCCACCTAACCATTCGCTGCAACCAACCCGCCTCAGGCGGGCCGTTATGAAGTCCACATTCAATTTTATGAAACCGTTCTACATGCTTGCCACGCTTATCTCTTTCTCGTTAGGCCCATGGCGCCACATAGTAGCAATGCTTCTCCTCCTCTGTGTTTCTCGTGCAGCCTATACAGATCAGCAGGTCGGCATCGTCGGCATTACCTCTCGGATTTTCGGAGTTCGGTTAATTTGCTTTGCCGTCATTCGAAGGTCGGCATACTTCTCGACGTATGCGCAGATGAATGACCGTTAAACAAATGTCGCCACGAAAGGGAAATTGGGTATCATCGCGCGATGCATTGCCGACTTCTCCCCGGTGTGATGTCGATCGTTCTTGTTGGTTGCCCAGCTGCTTTCGGTGCTGAGGTCGATGCTGGGTGGAAACTGGCTGTTCGCGACAAAGATGTTGAGATTTACAGTCGGCCGCATGCAGCATCGCCGCTAAAGGAGTTCAAGGCTGTCGGCCCGATTGAGGCGCCCACTTACGCGGTATGCGCGGTAATCGATGACTTCCAGAATTATCCCAAGTTCATGCCGTCCGTCACCGAGTGCCAGCTGCGTAGTCCGAGTAAAACTTTGCGAGGGCAAATGGCTGCTTGAGCCCGAGGGCATAACGAAGACGCGCGCTACATATTCCATATACACGGACACTGGTGGCTATATCCCTTCCTTCATTGCGAATCACGTGAGCCTGACGGGAATAAAAAGGCTGTTCGCAGCCATCCGCAACCAAGTCAAAGACCCCAAATATACAGTCGGTCAGCTGTAGTCGCACTCACCCCGCGCATTCGAATACTTGGCCCATACTTGCGCTTTTCACTTTGCGTAACTGGGACTGACAAAGTGATTCGTTAAGAAGTTTAAAAAGGTTACAAACGAGACCGCCGACGTGACCATGTAACTTTGTAACCTTAACTTTTCACGTCCCATTTTGTCAACTTGCGAAGGAAAGCACTGATCTGCGCCGGAGCGATTGCGATTTTTGTCGTCTTCGCTGTCGCAGCCGGAACGATTATTTTTTTCAGTCCGCTGGGTACTCATTACGTCGAAAGCAACGCGTTTCGCGTGGCCATGGAAAAAGAGACGGCGAAAGGCTTGCATTTCCCTGAGTGCCAGTACTCGCCGATCCTGCGCACGAGCGCATTCACAGCGAGAAGCGAGCGTTTTGAAGCGAGGAACGGAATGAAAGCGATGAAGTCACTCAATGCTCGCGGCATCACGGCAATCTTTGATCCATTGGGTGTCTTTGTGCGGCAGTGGAGGTTCAGCGATGTGCGTGTGCAATCAGGCGACGTCGAGATTCAGATCTACAAAGCAAATCCTGAAGCAGTGGCACCCAAGCCGTGGTTCGCCATTTTTTTGCCAAACCGGGTGTATGTGAAGCGGATTGAAACGCCGCAGGCCAACATAACGTGGCAATTTCGCGGCGAGCGAGCCGGATTTTTCGGCACACAACTGCTCATTACGCCTCACGGCCCCGATTTTGAATACATTGCCACCAGCGGCAGACTGAAGATGGCCTTGTTCCCCGAGCTGGATCTCCGCCGCGCGCATCTTCTCATCACCAAGACGCTCCTGACGATTTACGATATCGATCTCGCATCAAATTCGAGCAGCGGCGAAAGCATTCACGCCCAGGCAAACGCCGGCCTCGGAAAAGATAAGAGCGTCGATTTGAAGGCGACCTTTAATCAGGTCCCAATTCGCTCATGGCTACCTGGTAAATGGAAAGGCCATTTGGCCGGCAGCGCCTTCGGCGATCTTCACTGGGCCGGAGCGGATCCGAAATTGGAAAGCTCTTCCGGCGAAGGTTCGTTGCGCGTCAGTAACGGGCGAAGCGACAACCTTCCCGTTCTGGAAAAGCTGGCAGAGCTCGCGCAGAAGACATCATTCGAACATTTGGAGCTAAATGATTGTTCGCTGAGCTTTGGATGGAAGTATCCGAAGATCGACATCAATGACATTGCCATCGAACAGAAAGGAAAATTTCGGATCGAGGGAGAAATATCGATTGAGCAACGTCGTTTGCGCGGCACGATCAGGCTTGGGCTGACCCGTGAATATCTCGATTGGCTGCCAAATCCAGAAGAAGTCTTTAGCCGCAAGCAGAACGGCTACCTCTGGACCAATGTGCGTCTGTTCGGAACAATTGATGACCCCGGGCAAGATCTGAGTCCGCGCATTATCGAGTTGTTCAAGCAATCGCCCGGAGCGTACCTCAAGCTCCTGTTTCATCAGTTCGAAGGCTGGTTGAAAGGAGGATTTCGCGGCGATTAGGAGCGGGTTCTGAATGGAGAGGCGAGCTCCGCGAGCCCTCACCGTCTCCCCTCACACATCGTGAGCTCGATCGACAGCCAAGTCAGTCATGCCAGTAGAGAACATTGAGCTCACCTTGGTAAGGCCAGTCTTCCGCCCGAGCGACATAGCCGTGTCGAACTGGATTATTCACTACGTACTCCCATTTCTGGGCATATGATTCGTCGCACCGCAATTGCCGATCCCAAGAGTCACGCTGCCAAATAGGAGCCTCGTCACGCTATGGTCACGCTCGTGTCACATGATTTCGCCAGAAGCTGATCCAGTTCTTGAGTGGTTGCGGAGGGAATGTATTTGGCGCACAGAACAAATGAATGTGGTCCGACATGATGACATAGCGACCTACACGCCAGAAATTCGCAGCCTGCCATACTGCGATGAGTCGTCTGGCCGCATCCTCGTTCGCCAGCAGCGGTCTTCGCCGGTGCGTGCATACAGAGTGAGGAAAATAATGATTGATCGGAATCCGACCTCAAGTGTCGAAAAATGCGCCGGCTTCTTCCGTTCAAGGCGGCGGACAGCATTCGGCGGCGTCGCAGAGCTCCGCCCTCCATCAGAATCTGTCTTCACTGCGCTGGTTTAGTTTCGCCTGCTTCCAACATGCGAATGCGCTTTTCGATGTATGGCAATCGGATCGTAAGAGTGAGGCCTTTGCCCTGACCGCTCTCGATGGAGAGTTCGCCGCCATGCTCGCGCACAATACGGCGCACAATTAATAATCCAAGACCAGTGCCGGACGGCTTGGTCGTGAAATAAGGCTTAAAGACACGACTCAAGTTTTCGGCCGACATGCCACCGCCGGTATCGGCGAACCTGATGACAACATGGGTATCGTCCACATCGGTGCGGATGCGCAACTTGCCATGGCGTTTCATGGCTTCGACACTATTTTTGATCACGTTGTAAAACGCCTGCTTCATCTGATCACGATCAAGTTGAAGCAGAGGCAAATCAGAGCGCAGTTCTTGTTCTACAACAATATCGCGGTCCTGAATTTCGGGCGCGAAAAAACGCACTGCCTCCTCGATGATTGTGTTTAGGTTCTCCGGGCGGAATTGCGGACGCGATGGCCGGATTGCCCGTAAAAATTGAGTAACGATCGAATCGAGCCGGTCGACTTCGGAACGGGCGACATCGATCGATTGCTGGAGTTCGCCCTTTGCGCCGTCATGTAGCTTTTGGACCGTGCGCTGCATCAATTGCAAGTGAATGTGCAGCGAGTTGAGTGGATTACCGATCTCGTGCGCAACGCCTGCTGCCAGCAACGTCAGCGCATTCAAACGTTCCGACTCAATGGCTTGCTGGGCTGTGCGCCGGCTTTGAGTGATATCCCGCAGGATCATAACATGGCCAACCTCCTCCGCACCTGTAACGGTCGGTGATGCAGCGCGTTCTCCGCTCGCCGCTGCGGGCCAGCCGGAGTCAGCCACTCCGGCTACAGCCTCGCGGCGCTCGATCATTAGCGGCACGACATAAAAATTGATGAAGCGATTTTGTGGATAGAAGATTTCAATGTCATGACTGACTGGCCCTCGGCTTTTCGTAAGCGATTCCCAATCGAGACCTCGGATACGTTCGCCGAGCTGTTTGCCGATTGCATCCGCCGCCTCCAGTCCAAACAGTCCGCAAGCTGCATCGTTTAGATAAGTGATCCGGCCGTTCGAATCGGTTACGATGATCCCTTCTTGGATGGCATTGAAAACCGTTTCCAGGAAACCCTTCTCCTGTGCAAGGCGCAGAAAATAATTCTGCACCTCTTCCGGCCCCATGCGCCCGAGTCGCTCGATGAGTTTCTCAAGAAAACCAGCTTTCATGACGCAAGTCGCAGCGCTAGCAATTCGGGGATTAATCGTTAGCAGTTAACGCTTCGATTTTTTCCCGTGCGCGTGGCACTTCCACGGTTAGCATCTCTACCCGCAAATAGTTTAGTACCACCGGCGCGAGGATCAGACCTGGGATACCCATGAGTCGTTCGCCAATGATCAGCGCGACCAACGTCAGCCAAACGGGATTCCGTATGCGGTCGCCGATGATTTTGCTGTTTAAGAGGTATTCCAATTTGTGGATCACAACGAGAAATACGAGGGCCGAAATCGCCAGTTTCAGGGACACCGTCAAAGCGACGAAGACAATAATGGTGTTACTAATCAGGTTGCCGACAATAGGCACAAGGCCGCAAAGAAAGGTGATGGCAATGAGTAGTGGCGCATGCGGCAGGCGCACTGCGAGCAGGAAAATCGAGGTTAATAGCGTATTGATCAGTGAGATCGTGATCTGGGCGCCCACGACGGTGGCGAAGCTGCGGTAGAAATCGCGAAATCGCGTCGAAACTTCGTTACAGCAAACGGAGTAGAGATTGTTCTTCACCCGATGTGTGCCCCGGTATGGGTCAAGTCCGGTTTTGTAAAAGAGGCTCCCGGCTGCGACGATGCCCAGTATGCTGAAAACGATTACCGTGGCGGTGCTCTTGGCAAAATTCGCAACGTTTCGAAGGTAGTGCGCTTCCTGCCCAAGCGTGTTGACCACAGCCTGTCTAAGACTCTCAAAATCAGTGAAGGGTAACTCGATCTGGCGCTTCTGAGCCCAGGCACTGGCCGAGGGAATGGAAGTATCAGCCACATCCGGCAGCGCCAGAATGGCAGCGCGAGTAAAGTAGACCGCTGCCGCGGCAATCCCGGCCACAACAATGCCAAATAAGATCAAAGCAAGCCATTTTCTTTTCGTCACAAAATAGAGCTGGCGTAATGCAAAATAGGAGAACAAAACGACCAGCAGCGGGACTCCGAGATGTAAAAGTCCAGCGAGGATAATTGTGACAGCGAGTACCCCGTAGGAAAGTCGAGTGGGAGTAATCATGGGTCGCTCTCCGCTTTTTACCTCCACCGGTGGCGCACATTGTCAACTACGCCGCTTAGCCGGGGCGGTTGACCCCGGCCTAAATCGAATGGCCAAGCACGCCTTTGGCTAGAGCATCCGGAAGAATTGTGATTTGTTAGGCAGGAATGAAACTCGTGATCGCCGCCACCGGCGCCAGCGGAACCATCTATCTGCAAAGGTTGCTCGTACAGATCGATTGTGCCGCGCACGAAGTCCATCTCGTTATGAGCGCGCACGCAAGTCAGGTTGCCAAGCAAGAGCTCGATGGTTTCAAGATTCCGCCGAGTGTTGCAGAGCATTCTGAAAATGACATGAACGTGCCATTTGTGAGTGGCTCCGCGCGTTTTGATGCGATGGTGATTGTGCCCTGCTCGATGGCCACGCTGGGACGAATCGCTTCCGGTTCCAGCGACAGTGTGCTGTTGCGCGCTGCCGATGTTTTCTTGAAGGAAAGACGAAAATTGATTCTCGTACCGCGCGAGACGCCGTGGAATCTGATTCACGCGCGCAATGTCGTCACGTTACTTGAAGCCGGAGCGATTGTTCTCCCGGCTATTCCCTCGTTCTACAGCCGGCCTGATTCCGTGAACGCAATCGTGGACACAGTCGTGTGGCGCATTCTTGACCAACTTGGGCTGCCCAACCCAGGCGCATATCGGTGGGCAGAGGAAAGCGCCTCGGCCAAAAGTTCGCGAAAGAAAAGTTGAAGATCGAAGGACGGCTTGCGCGATGGTTAATCGCGTTTGGATTTCGCTTGCTGCAGCTCTGGGCGCGAACGCTAAGGTTTGAAATCGAGGACCGGGCAGGGATTGTCGGCAGACCGGTAGCGGAAAATTATATCGGCGCGCTCTGGCACAATCGACTGCTGATCTTCCCAATTGTTTTGCGGCGTTTCTTCCCGCAACGTCAGGGCGCCGCCTTGATCAGTGCCAGCCGCGATGGCGATTTGCTTGCCGACGGCGTTAAACGTTTTGGTTACGATGTGATTCGCGGCTCCAGCTCGCGCCTAGGAGCTAGCGCAATTCTTCAGCTCACACAGGTGCTCGCGTCCGGGCGCGATGTAGTAATCACTCCAGACGGTCCGCGCGGTCCAGCTTACGAACTCGGTCCGGGGATAATTTTTCTGGCACAGAGATCAGGCGCGGCGGTCTTGCCAATGAATCTGGAATATTCACGCTGCTGGCGGCTCGGGAGTTGGGACCGGTTCATCGTGCCGCGACCTTTTTCCAAAGTACGAGTGCTGATTAACGAGCCGCATCGTGTCAGATCGACCACCACGCTCGAGGAATTTGAATCTGAGCGCCTGGCCTTGCAGGACGCGATGATGGCGCTGGTTGAAATGCGCTGACTCTTTGTCATCCTGAGCGAAGCGCAGCGAAGTCGAAGGATCTCGTGACCTACCCTTCGGATTCGCAACAGGATTACAACTATACTCGAAATGACAAACAAAGTGGCGAAATTGATCGATGGACGCGCGATCGCTGAGAAAGTGTATGTCGATCTTCGGCGTGAAATCGCGGAACTAAAAGCAAAAGGCGTTATCCCTGGTCTCGCCGTGGTTCTCGTTGGAGATAATCCAGCTTCGCGCGCTTATGTGCGTTCGAAAGATAAGATGTGTCGCGAGCTTGGCCTGCGCTCAGTGAAACTGGAACTGCCGGAATCGACCACACACACCGAGCTTCGTGCTCGTGTCGGAGAATTGAACGCCGACTCGCGCATTCATGGAATTCTGGTGCAATCGCCGACCCCTGAGCACATCGATGAAGCAGCCATCGTGAGGGCGCTTGACCCCCGCAAGGACGTGGACGGATTCCATCCGGAAAACGTTGCAAAGCTCGTGCTCGACGATCCCAGCGGCTTTGTGCCGTGCACTCCGCTCGGCGTGCAACGATTACTCACCGAAACGAAAATCGAAATTGACGGCGCGCACGTCGTAGTTCTCGGCCGCAGCATGATCGTAGGCAAACCGCTCGCCCTGCTGCTCATGCAGAAAAACAAAAACGGAAACGCCACAGTCACAGTAGTGCACTCGCGCAGCAGCAATCTCGCGGCGATTACGCGCTCAGCCGACATTGTTGTGGCAGCAATTGGGCGCGCGGAGTTCTTGAAAGCCGATCACGTGCGCGAAGGCGCCGTCGTCATCGACGTGGGCATTAGTCGCGTCGAAGATGCAGCGAACAAGCGCGGGTACCGCCTGGTAGGCGATGTCGCATTTGGCGAAGTGTCGAGAAAGGCGAGCGCAATTACGCCGGTCCCCGGCGGCGTCGGTCCAATGACCATTGCGATGCTGATGTCGAATACGGTGAAAGCGGCGAGGCAATCGTTGTAGCCGCGTATCTGCTGCACGCCCGCCGCAGAGGTCCTGCAGGGCCGTGGCTAGAAATTTGGCGCGACAATTCTCTTGGTAAGTGAGCGGAAGATAGGTTGAACTCGCGCAGCTTGAATAAGAAATGATGCTATGCGCGGCGACAAAACCGCCGTGCGCGCCAAGCGATTTATCCATAAACGTCCGTGATACATTTCAGCGGAAGCGCGAGCGAATTCGCGCAAAGCTGATTGCCGATTTTTGCCCCGAATGATTTTCTTAATCGCCTCCGCCGCCAGTTCTCCCGAGCGAAGAGCGTAGTAAATTCCTTCGCCGGTAAATGGCTCCACCACGCGGGCGGCATCGCCGATGAATAAGAGATTTTCGTGTGCGCAAGAAACTGGCGAACGCGTAAGCGGCGTGATCGTGCGCCAGGGTTGATGAGCGGCGATCTCGAAATGGCGTTCCGCCCATTGGCGCAATTTAGAGATAGTAGGCGGCGTGCCAACGAGACAAAGATTTAGCTCAGTCTCGTTCACCGGCGCCTGACCGGAGTAACCTTCCCGAAGGAACTGTAAGACAACGCGTCTGCCAAAATCTCGCGGCAACGGGATATGCGCTTGCAGCGCGACGCGTTCGCGGGTCGGCTGCGGCAGTAAACTGGACAAGCGCGCGACGGTAGAATTGCGCCCGTCTGCGCCGACTAGTGTCTGCGCAGAGAACGTTTCCGCAGTGGCTGTTTGAATTTTCCAACTCCCGCCGTTAGCCAATGCTGTGACCGTTGTGCCCTCGCGAACGTGCGCGCCAAGTTCGCGAGCGCGCTTCAGCAGCAGATCGTCGAAAAGGCTGCGTTTCACAGACAATTCGCAATCGTCGCCGGTCGGAAGATCGACAACCACCTCATGGCCATCGATTGCGATGAACGCGACCGAGTCGAGCTTGGAATGCGGCAAATTCCGGACCTGCTGCTGGAGACCGAGGCCTTCGAGCACCGACCAACACGACGGATTCAAACAGTCGCCGCACACTTTTTCGCGGGGAAAATTTTCGCGCTCAAGAACGAGCGTATGCAGACCAGCCAGCGCACAAAATGCCGCACAGCTCGATCCGGCCGGGCCGCCGCCCACTATTGCGACATCAAACGTTTCCATTTCAGGCCTCCACAGAAACGCTCAAACGTTCAACGCTCAACTCTCAACGTCCAGTGATCACTGGCGCGCTATTCAATACCGGAGCAGATTGAGTTAAATGGGCTGGTCTCTCCCAATCTTCCGTGTCGCCGGCATTCAATTGCGGATTCACATTACGTTTTTGCTGTTAATTGCCTGGCTGGCATTCGGCTATTATGCGCAGGGCGGTTCCGCCGCGGCGGCGAGCCGCGTCATATTTGTGCTGCTCCTTTTTCTTTGCGTGGTGTTGCACGAATTTGGGCACGCGTTCGCAGCCAAGGCGTTTGGAATTAATACACCAGACATCACGTTGCTGCCCATTGGCGGCGTGGCGCGGCTGGAACGAATGCCAGAGGAACCGGTGCAGGAATTAATCATCGCAGTGGCGGGGCCCTTGGTGAACGTGGTCATCGCTCTCGGTTTGTTTGTAGCGGCCGGATCACAGGCCTTGCTCAATCCTTCGGCAGTCGAAGGCGGCGGTCTCATCGCGCAGTTGCTCACGATCAACATCATCCTGGTGCTTTTTAATTTGCTGCCGGCATTTCCGATGGATGGCGGCCGCGTGTTGCGTGCGCTGCTCGCCACGCGCATGAGCTACGCACGTGCTACGCAGGTCGCCGCGACTGTTGGCCAGGGATTCGCCTTCGTCTTTGGTTTTCTCGGGCTGCTTTGGAACCCATTCCTGATCTTCATCGCGCTTTTCGTTTATATTGGCGCGTCGCAAGAAGCAGCTCTGGCGCAGATGAAAGATGTCTCACGGCGCTTTCCAGTCTCCAGCGCCATGGTGCGTGAGTTCCGGACGCTTTCCGAAGATGCCACGTTGCAAGAAGCAGTTGACGCGTTGCTTGCGACTTCGCAGCATGATTTTCCAGTCATAGATGAAACCGGCAGCGTTGTCGGTTTGTTGACGCGTCAGGATCTCATCGCCGCGTTGCGTAAGAACGACCCTACGCTGCGCGTGGGCGACGTGATGCGGCGCGATATTCCCACTGTAACAACAGGCACACGCTTCGAAGACGCATTCCGCATAATGCAGGAGTGTAATTGCCCCGCAGTGCCGGTGTTGGATCGGATGAAGCGGCTGGTCGGTTTACTGACACCGGAGAACGTGACCGAATTGATGATGGTTCAATCGGCGATGCCGCGGCGGCGGGTCTCGTAGTATGTTTCAGGAGCTGATACGCATTGGCATCAGCACGTACAGGAACGGCGTCTGAATTTTCAAAACTCCTGGGCTCATCTCGTCAATCAGATCGAGGAACACTTCGTCCTCAGTCAGTGCTCGCAGTGGCGCCATGAGAAACTCCGGATTAAATGCGATGGAAAACTCGCGACCTTTGTAGGCGACGGCGACCGATTCCTTCGCCTCGCCCACCTCTGGCGTGTTTGCAGTGATGTCGATGTTGTTCTTGCTGAAATTCAGTTTGATCGAATGTGATTTGTCGCTGGCCAACAGCGAGACCCGCCGTAAAGAGTTCAGAAACATTTCGCGCTCGAGTTTTATTCGCTCCTTTGCTTCAGCTGGAATGACTTGCCGGTAGTTTGGATAATTACCTTCGATCAATTTCGAGACTAGCAGCGTTTTTTTAAGATCAAATGCGATCTGGCCGCTCCCCATGCTCACTTTGACATCGCCCTCATCGGTGAGCAGGCGTTGCAATTCTGTCACCGCTTTGGTCGGAACAATCAGGTCTGCTTCGTGGCTGCGCGGGAATTCCAGCTCGATTTCCGCCATGGCCAGCCGGCGCCCGTCCGTTGCAACCAGCGTCAGCTTATTGTCCTTGAAACTGAACAGAACGCCGTTGAGCACGTAGCGGGTCTCATCGGTCGATATGGCATAGGAAGTTTTGCGCAGGCCATCGCGCAAATCTTTCTGCCTAATCGTGACAACTTTTGCCCCCTCGAATTTCGGCAACGGCGGAAATTCGTCTTCAGGCAGCCCGAGAATCTTGAAGAAGCTTTGGCCGCTACGGATCGAAGCGGCATTTTTTCCATCCACATCGACCTGAATTTCGCTCGAAGGCAGTTCGCGAACGATATTGAAAAGGCGTCGCGCCGGGAGAGTAGTCGCTCCCGTTTTGTCTACGTGCGCTTCGCAACTGCCGCGCACGCCGACATCAAGATCGGTTGTTGTAAGATGGATTTCGTCTTCATCGGCCTGCAGCAAAACATTGGAAAGGATTGGGAGTGTCGTGCGGGTGCTGACGACGTTTTGGACCTGTTGTAGACCCTCGAGCAGTTTTTCTTTCGTAACGCTAAATTTCATGATGAACGGAAGCGCTTAAGATGTAAGGCCTTCGATTTTGTTCGGCAAGCCGCAATCTCTCTGCGGCAATAACGACAGGTAACCGGCGATTGACCTTAATCGCCACTGCCGTTCGGATGAACCGCCTTATCTTTGCAGAGAACTGTCGATGAACGATATCGTCTGCCGAATGTTATCCTGCTCCACCATCCGTTTCTTTACTAATTTGCACGCGTGCAACACGGTTCCGTGGTCGCGCCCGCCAAAGGCCTCGCCAATTTCATTCAAAGACGCCTTGGTAAGCTCGCGCGCCAGATACATTGCCACCTGTCGCGGAAAGGCGATGCTGGCCGGGCGACGCTTGCTGGTCATATCGGCCACCCGCACATCGAAATGTTCAGCCACGCGTCGCTGAATTTGTTCGATCGTGATGGAATGCCGACCTTCTTCCTGCAAAATGTCCTTCAGCAAATGCTCGATAGCTTCCTGCGTGAGCTCCTTGCCACTGAGTGATGCAAAGGAGGCTACCCGCATGAGCGCGCCTTCCAGACGGCGCACATTTGTGCGAATGCGGCTGGCGAGGAACTGGAAAATATCATCCCGCAACTTGATCTGCATGGTGTGCGCTTTTTTTCGCAGGATCGCCAGGCGCGTCTCGATGTCTGGCGGCTGAAGCTCGGCCGTAAGTCCCCATTCAAAGCGCGAAACCAGACGGTGTTCGAGATTTGCGATTTCCGAGGCCGGGCGATCGCTGGACAGCACGATCTGTTTGTGCCCGTCGAAAAGCGTATTGAATGTGTGAAAGAATTCCTCCTGGGACCGCTCCTTGCCGCCCAGAAATTGGATGTCGTCAATTAGGAGAAGATCGGCCAGGCGATAGCGCTTCCGGAACTTGACCAGATTACTGTGCTGAATGGCATCGATGAACTCATTAATGAAGAGTTCGCTCGAGACATAGATCACCTTCATGTTTTTCTTCTTCGCCCACACGTATTGCCCGATGGCCTGCATCAAATGGGTCTTGCCAAGACCCACTCCGCCGTAAACGAACAGCGGGTTGTACGTGCGCGCCGGTGCCTGCGCAACGGCCAAACTTGCCGCATGCGCAATTTCGTTGTTCGGGCCCACCACGAAAGATTCGAATGTGTTCCGTGGGTTGAGCCCGGGCACTGTTGCGCCCGGTTTTGGGTTGCTCGGTGCGGCCTGCAAAACTTCTTCCAGCGGCGTCGGGTCAGCCATGGATGTTTGCGTGCCAGGTCCGGATGGAGAACAAAACTTTACCGAACGCGGGCTGCCAAACGTGGTGACGATCGCAGTCTGCAACGCGGGCATATAGTTACTCTCTATCCAGAACTGATAAATGTTGTTTGGAACGCCAAACGTTAACGATTCGTCTTTGGCCTCGATCAACTCGACACCAGAAAACCAGCGTTTGAAACTGTCGGCGCTAATCTGTGGCTTGAGCGCAGCCGATAATCGCTGCCACAGCTGCGCACATCTCTTGTCCATAGCAAACTTGTTAACAGTGTTACACAAATGCCACAGTGGCCGAGACCATGGGAAATTGCTCCGAAAAACCGGTGTAGGATAGAGCTATTTCCTCACCCGATCCGCCATGGGAATGCTGAAGAAAAATGTCCAAAGTGCGTAAATACGAGGGAAAACGCACATTCGCACGCTCCGAGGTTACTCCGGCTGCAAGCTGCGCCGAACGCGCGGTCAATTGTTTTTTTGGGGAACTTTTGGTGTCGGTCATTCTCGCTGGTAAAAGTTTCTCAGAAATGTTCACAACTTATTCACATGCGCTTTGTTCCCGTCCTCGCCAGCGGGCTTGAGACTAGAAATCAGTTTTGAAATCGACAAGAAAAAAATGAATTTTATTTTTCATCGCGACAAAAAATTTTCTTGACTAAAAAATTGAACTCGCGTGTTCGAGGGAAAACAGAACAATGATTGTTCGCGGCGATTTTGGCGCGACACGCGATTGCTATCGATCAGTGATCGCAGCTGAGAACTAATCTGATTAATCGCGTCCTGTGCGACACTCCTGAGTTGACCGGAATGGCATGCGCGCGCAATTTTCCCGCCCGCAGAGCCCCACACGGATCGCTCAGCAAATCAAAATGCAGCCCACGCCCGCGAAAATGACAAGGTCGCAGGCCAACTGTGTCGGCAATTCCAACCGGCCGGCAATGCGCCGATTTCTTCTATCCAGCCTGATCGCCTTTTTTCTTTCTGCTCCGTATGCATTTCCGGTTGATGAGCTGGTGCCACCGTTCGGCTTTCGCTGGAACGACTCGATGCGGCGGGTGGAGGACGTTTTGCACGGCGCGAAAGCCAAAATCACGTCGCGGGAAAAAAAACAAACCCGCGAAGTTTGGACAGTGGAGGGCCTCGTTCATCCTGGATTGAAGCGGACGGTCTTTACTTTTAAGCAGCGAGCGCTTGTCGCGGTGGAGCTACAATATGAATACCCCGATTGGTCGATCGAACGTTACAACCAGCGTATGGGTGAGATTCGCAAATATTTCGACGAGAAGTACGGAACGGGAAAACTGGTTTCACGTTCTCGCGACAATGACACGGACGTGATTCAAACGCTGGTTGGCTATCAGTGGATGGTCGGAGCGACGATGCTAGAGCTCTTTTACTTCTCAGCGCAACACGACAACCTCGTTTACCGCACCATCACTGTTGATTACAAAGCGCTGTAGGCGGTTTGTTCGTTGCGGCTAAGTGCCCGTTCGCCATCGCTCGTCATTTTTTCCTAGTTTCGATGGGCGCGACAAGTTATCACGTTCTCTTACGAATGAGCCGAGGAGTTGTTCATGCCAGCATCAGACTTCGCCGGGTCCGCTAATTCCACCACTGCGGAAATTGTGGCGAAGCTTGGGACGGATCCGAAGACGGGATTAGACTCCGCCCAGTTACAGGAACGTCTGAGCAAGTACGGGCCGAACGCGCTGGCGAAAGAAAAGAAAAGCGCGCTTTCTGCTTTCCTCGCATACTTCTGGGGCCCCATCCCATGGATGATCGAGGCCGCCGCCCTGATGGCGTTCATCGTAAGAGATTGGGGCGATTTCACTATCATCGCGTCACTCCTGCTATTTAACGCCTTGTTAGGTTTCTGGGAGGAACACGAAGCTGCCAACGCGCTCGACGCCTTAAAGAGTTCCCTCGCTCTAAAAGCACGTGTGCTTCGGGATGGAAAATGGCAGGAAGTCGATGCGCGAACGCTGGTGCCTGGTGATGTTATTCGCCTGTACCTTGGCGACGTTGTCCCTGCCGATTGTAAGCTGATCGAAGGCAACTACATCAGCATCGATCAATCGGCGCTCACTGGAGAATCGCTGCCCGTCACCAAAACATCTGGCGAGGACGCGTACTCGGGCTCCGTCGTCAAACAGGGAGAAATGGTCGCAGTGATTACTGCGACTGGGGCGAACACGTTTTTCGGGCGGACGGCAAAATTGGTCGCCACAGCCGGAAGCGTTTCCCACTTCCAGACAGCGGTAATGAGGATCGGCAACTTCCTGATTATCCTAGCGCTGGTTCTGGTGGTGATTCTGGTGGCCAGCCGTCTTTTCGATATGCGCGGCCATTATGACCGGGCTGTTCTATTAAGACTCGCCGAAATCGTTCTCATCCTTTTGGTGTCATCCGTGCCGGTAGCAATGCCCGCCGTGCTCTCGGTGACAATGGCTTTGGGCGCACGGATGCTTGCCAGGAGCAAGGCAATCGTTTCCCGCCTGGAGTCAATCGAGGAACTAGCGGGTGTCGACGTACTCTGTTCCGATAAGACCGGCACGTTGACTGAGAACAAACTGAGCCTTGGTGAAGCAGAACCTTGGACTGGAACCGACGCAGCAACATTGATTCTAATGGCGGCACTAGCTTCGCGCGCGGCGGACAACGACCCAATTGATCTCGCAGTACTGGCAGGCCTGAAAGACCCATCCATGCTCAAGACTTATCAGCAGGAAAAATATGTTCCGTTCGATCGCTATCGCACTATTGCCGTCGCTGTTGCCCAGGGCGATGGCCCGTGGGTGTTCCAGGGAATTCTTCCGCTGCTTGATCCGCCCCGACCGGAGTCCAAGAGCACCATAGCAAAGGCTCGCGTCTACGGCGTGAAGGTAAAGATGGTTACCGGCGATAACGTCGCAATTGCCCGGCAGATCGCGCTCGAGCTAGACATGGGCACGAATATCCAGCCGGCAACGGAACTCTTCCCGGGCGACGTTACAAAAGGTCAGATCCCGTTGAATGCTGCTGAGAAAATCGAGGACGCCGATGGTTTCGCTCAGGTCTTCCCGGAACATAAATACGCGATCGTCAAAATACTGCAGGAGAACGGTCACATCGTCGGGATGACGGGCGATGGTGTTAACGACGCTCCAGCTCTCAAGCAAGCGGATGTGGGCATTGCTGTTTCCGGAGCAACCGAAGCAGCTCGAGCGGCAGCAGCTTTAATTCTGACCGCACCCGGTCTGTCGGTCATCATCGAAGGCATCGCGGAAGCGAGGCGTATCTTCGAGAGAATGATGAGCTACGTGTTATATCGAATCGCCATGACCATCGCAATCATGGTGTTCGTGGTGCTAGCGTCGATCTACTACCATTTTTTTCCTCTGACCGCGATTATGCTTATCGCGCTCGCTCTCCTGGACGACGTTCCGATAATGACTATCGCCTTTGACAATGCCAGCGTGCCGCCTCAGCCGGTAAAATGGGAGTTGGATCGTGTGTTGGTAATTTCGTCAGTCCTAGGGCTACTTGGAGTTATTCAAAGCTTTGGTCTGCTCTACTTGGGCGACACTCTTCACCACCTCCACCATCCGCAACTCCAGACGATGATGTTCCTACAACTCGTCGCTGGCGGGCACCTGATGTTGTTCGTGACTCGCACAAGAGGCCCTTTCTGGAAGCCACCATACCCAAGCCCCAAGCTGTTCTTTGCAATTGTCGCGACACAAATCGCTGCGGTATTCATGTGTAGCCAGGGCTGGCTCGTGCCGTCGCTTCCCTGGAGAATCATCGGCTTTGTGTGGGGATATAACTTGGTTTGGATGATCGCGCAGGACATCGTGAAGCTGGGGCTCTACGGAGTTCTGGATCCGGGTCGCTCATGGAAAAGCTCGCTTTTCCAGCCCCTTAGAGTTCCCACGGTAGGTAGCCAAAAGCCTGGTCGGTAAGTCAACGAGAAGAACAATCATGCCCAACTATGTAAAGAAACTTATCGTGAAACCGGGCTCGAAGATCCGGTTAAAGCATTTCGATCCCGGCTATCATGGCAAGCATGAGTCACACAAATCAGCTTTGCCTGAAATTCAGGAGAACCGTCAGAAAATGGAGGACCTGCAATATCTGATGTATGCGGAGAACAAGCATTCGCTTCTCATTGTGTTGCAAGGCCTCGACGCGGCAGGCAAAGATGGCGTCGTCCGCCACGTCCTCACTGGAATGAATCCTGCGGCTTGTGTGGCTGTTAACTTCAAGGAACCTACAGCGAAGGAGCTGGCGCACGATTTTCTCTGGCGCGTGCATCCGCATGTTCCCGCGAAAGGATCAGTCGCAATTTTCAATCGCTCCCATTATGAAGATGTGCTGGTAGTAAGAGTTCACGGTTTGGTGCCGGAAAAAGTCTGGTCGAAACGCTATGATCAAATCAACGATTTCGAACAGCTAATCATCACGGAAAACAACACAACAATTCTCAAATTTTTCCTGTACATTTCGAAACAGGAACAATTAGACCGATTCAAGAAGCGACTGGATGACCCAACCCGTCAGTGGAAGATCAGTGAATCGGATTATAAGGAACGCGGGTATTGGGGAGACTACATCAAGGCATTCGAGGATGTGCTTACCAAAACAAGCACCGATCACGCCCCTTGGTTCATCATTCCTTCAAATCACAAGTGGTTTCGCGATCTGGCTATTTCGCAGATCATTGTCCGGCAGATGGAAGCGATGCGGATGCAGTTTCCCAAACCAACCGTGAACCTGGCCGAAATTCGGCGCGAATATCATCAGGCCGAGGATGGGGAGAGAGCGGGCCGGCCTAAGAAGCGGTAACATTGGCCGAAATCACGTTACAACAACGCCTGACGCTGCTGTTGGACGGGTCGCCGCTGACCCCCACCCTGCGATGGCTCTGGGTGTTCTCGACCGGGGGGACGCTGCTTGATGGCTTCGGTATTTTCGTCCTTGGCGTGGCGATGCCGTTGATCATCGCTCAGTTTCATCTCACACCCGATGTGGTCGGTCTCATCGGCGCAAGTCTGGTGCTTGGTGCTGTGTTTGGGGCCGGACTTGGCGGACCAATGGCCGATCATCTTGGTCGAAAGCCGTTGATGCTTGTCGATATGATAATTATTTGCGCAGGCGCGGCAGCCAGCGCGTTAGCCAATGGAGCCGTGATGTTGTTTATCGGGCAATTCCTCGTCGGCGTGGGAGTAGGCGTCGATTTCCCGGTCAGTAGCAGTTACGTTTCGGAAGTATTGCCCAAGCGCAGTCGCGCGCGATCGATGGTCGCTACAATAGCCTGCCAATCGGTCGGCATGTTACTCGCGGCTGCGGTTACACTGGCACTGCTGAAAACCGTAAACAGTGCGCAGAACTGGCGACTTTTCCTCGCGACTGAAGGGGCGATTGCTCTTCTCTTTTTTTTGTTACGTCTATCGGAACCACACAGTCCGCATTGGTTGATGTCTCGAGGCAGATTTGCCGAGGCTGCCGAATCGTTCATTCGACTCATGCCTGAGCAACGCCAGGTAGTGTTGCAACTTACCAGCAACGCCGGAAACCAAAGCCTCACAACTTCGGTCGCGCTAGCAAGACCGCCTGGGATTGCGGATCTGTTCTCGCGTACCTATCGCGCCCGTACAGTCCTTGTCGCCGTCCCATGGTTCTTGATGGACATTGCCACCTATGGTGTTGGACTGTTCACGCCGATTATCTTGAGCGCTATCGATACTTCCAGTCAGACAGGTGGCGCCATCACTCACGATTTGGCTGACGTCAGGGGAAGCGGGGCAATCGACCTGTTCCTGCTCTTCGGTTTCCTACTTGGGATCTGGATAGTTCCAAAGCTCGGACGGATCCGCATGCAGGCCATCGGTTTCACAGGCATGGCGTGCGGCATGAGCCTGCTCATCATCGCGGTTTACCTATCAAATTTCAGCTCACATATTCCGCTGGTATTCACCGGATTTATTCTGTTCAACCTGCTGATGAACGCCGGACCGAACTCCACTACGTTCACGCTGGCTCCGATCCTCTTTCCAACACAGCTACGCGCCACTGCTAGCGGCTTCGCCGCCGGCGTGGCCAAACTCGGTGCGACTTTCGGCGTATTCGTCCTGCCAATCTTGAAAAGTAAGTTCGGCGTTCCAGCTGTGCTTGGAATGGTAATGGCGGTCAGCTTCCTTGGCCTAATTGTTACATTAGTATTTGGACGCGAGGACAGTGAATAGAGTTCTCGCAATGGGTTGAGCCTAATCCGCTGGCTATCAATGGAGACGCACATTTTGCTGTTTGTTGTCGCCGTCGTGGCTACAGCGATTAACTCGGTAGCCGGCGGTGGCGGCTTGTTAACTTTTCCCGTGCTAATGACGGTCTTGCCGCCAGTCACAGCCGATGCAACCAGCGCGGTTGCGCTTCTCCCTGCTTACATGACAAGCACCTGGGCAGGCCGCAAACATCTGGCTCCCGTACGCCACTGGTTCTGGCGACTTCTTTTGCCGAGCGTATTGGGTAGCTTGCTTGGGGCGTTGCTTCTCAACTGGTCAGGCAACCGCTCTTTCACCGCCTTGATACCATGGCTTATTCTGATAGCCACACTGCTCACACTGCGGCCGCTGCTAACTCGCACTGCTCATTCTGGACAGTCGCCAGGCGCGGCCGCTCCGACAGCAACAACATCCGCTCCCGCGGCCTGGCTCCAGGCTGGTGCGAGTGTGCTGCTCTTTGTCGTCTCGATTTATGGGGGATATTTTGGCGCTGGCATTGGCATTCTGGTAATTGCCGCGTTCGATCTGATTGGCTTGACCGATATCCATTCCGTCTTGCCCCTGAAGAATGCCTTATGCGGCAGCCTCCGAGCGATTGCTGTAACAGTGTTTGTTCTCGAAGGTAAGGTGAATTGGGAGTATGGTTCGGTGATGGCAGCTGGCGCGTTGGTTGGTGGTTACATGGGCGGCAGGGTGGTGCACTGGATGAATCGGACCGTGGTGCGCATAAGCATCGTCGCTCTTGGTTTGGGCATGGCGGCATACTACTTCTGGAGAATATACGGCAGTGGGATTCACTTGGTTGGGAGCGATTGAACGCGAGATACCGAGGTTGCTAAAGTGAGGGTCGAGATGTTTCGACGCCGCTTGAGAGGAGAACTTGCGGGAGAATCAAGCAGTAACCACAGCTTGCCCGGCCACATTCAGTCCTTCGTACGTTTCAGCCACGATGTGATCGACTACTGCCTTAATGTCGTGTGTGCGCTCATAAGCCGCGAGTTGTCGATCTGCGCCGGTGCCTTCGTGCATGATCCGTTCGATGTGCGCCATCTCCTTTTGCGTGCCGAGCTCATTTACCTCGGTTGAGACGAAATCGAGCAGCTCGTTTAAGAGACTGCGCGTTTCGACTTCGGTTTCCTTGCCGAAATCGATTAGTTTCCCATCGATGCCATAGCGCGACGCCCGCCACCTGTTTTCATCAAGAAGGCGCCGGCGATAAAGTCGGAACGTGATGTTCTGGTGAAGCAGCTTGTGCAGTTTCGCGATTACTGCCTGAATCAAAGCGGCGATCGCCAGCGTATCGTCCACGCGCGATTGGGCGTCGCACACGCGCACCTCCAGTGTATCGAAAAATGGATGCAGCCTGATGTCCCACCAGATCTTTTTCGCGTTATCGACGCAGCCGGTTTTGACCAGCAGCTTGCAGTAATCTTCGTACTCCGAAAGGCTTTCGAACGCGTCCGGAATGCCGGTTCGCGGGAAACGCTCGAACACTTTTAGTCGATAACCTTTCAAGCCCGTGTCCTGGCCGACCCAGAACGGCGAGTTAACCGAAAGCGCGTAAATGTGCGGCAAAAAATAGCGCGCCTGGTTCATCACGTGGATGGCGACATCGCGATCAGGAATTCCGACATGTACGTGCAATCCGAAAATCAGGTTCGCGCGCGCCAGCTGCTGCATGTCTTTAACGATTTCGCGATAACGCTCGCCTTGCGTAATGAGTTGATCGCGCCAGTGCGAAAATGGATGCGTACCAACGGACGCGATCTTTAGTCCGCTGCGGGCGGCGAGTTCCGCCAGCCTGCTGCGCAGGTCGATCACGTGGGCACGGGCATCGACAATCGACTGGCAAATTTCTGTGCCGAGCTCAACGACAGACTGGTGCATCTCCGGTTTGATCTGCTCTTTAAGGATAACCTTCCCATACTCGAGGATCTCTTGGATGTGCGACCGCAGCTCGCGCGTCTCCGGATCGATAATCGCGAATTCCTCTTCAATGCCGAGAGTAAACGTGTGATCTTTCATCAACAGCGTAAGAAAAACATCCGCAGATTTCGCAGATTTACACAGATTATTTTGGAAAACCCGAATTCCCCCCCGCCTTTAAGCTGCGAAAGCTGCGTAATTGTGGACGATTTCGTCGAGCTTATGCGAGATCGCTGAGCGAACGCTTCATCACTGCGGCTTGCACGAATTTGCCCCAGCTGAGGTTGTCGCGGCCGGCAACGTGTTCGCGCGCTTTACCGATCGCCATTTCCGAGATTGCTTCTACGACCCACTCGAAATTTCCCTGACCGATCCACGCCGCTTCGCAATCGGGCGCAGGATTGCAAAAGTCGATCGCGACCGGCACGCCGTCGCGAATAGCAAATTCGACTGTGTTCAAATCATAACCGAGATATTCATTCAGCCTCAGCACGCCTTCTTCCACTTTCTGGAGGATCTCGCGTGGTGCATGCCATTCGGTTTGGTAACGCAAATGAAACGGATGCCGCGGTTCATAGGGCATGATACGAACGCGGCGCTGGTCGATTGAATAGCAGCGGAAATACATGTCGAACTTCACTTCCTCCTGCAACATCATCACCAGCTGACCGGTATCGTTGTAAGCGCGGAAAAATTCGTCCCGATTATGCAATCGATAGACGTTCTTCCACCCGCCGCCTGCGAATGGTTTGAAGAACGCGGGCCAGCCGACGTAGTTGAAAATCGCTTCCCAATTCATTGGATATTCCAGATTACGAAATGATTTATCGTTTGTGTCCGGCGGCGGCTGGTTCGACGGCAGCAACACAGTACGCGGAACGGCCACGCCGATCTTGGTCGCGAGCGCGTTATTGAAGAATTTTTCATCAGCGCTCCACCAGAAAGGATTGTTGATGACCGCCGTTCCGGTGAGTGCGGCATTTTTTAGCCAGGCGCGATAGAACGGCACGTCCTGCGAGATGCGATCGATCACCACGTCGTAACCGCATGGCTCGCCTTGGATCACCTTGTCGATCCTGACGAACTCCGCGACGATGTCTTTGCCGCCTGTTTTCTGATTCACCCGTTCGACAAACGCCGGCGGGAAACTGTGTTCCTGGCCAAAAAGGATTCCGATTTTTTTCATAAGAGAGCTGCGAATTACGCGGATTTACACGGACAAAACAAGGAAGGGCGATTTCCAAATCGCCCCG
>WNFU01002282.1_pt1 | contig 26274 bp, 26 predicted proteins | sample 5400121 | NCBI WGS metagenome assembly WNFU01 (sample SAMN13153360, study PRJNA577476) | soil metagenome | isolation source: 100 cm soil or saprolite under grassland replicate 1 | place: USA:California | collected 2016-06-15 | reverse complement strand
CCGAAGGCCGGACGCCGCGAGTGGATCGGCCTCGCCGTGATCGCCCTGCCCTGCCTGCTCTACTCGATGGACCTGACCGTGCTCAACCTGGCGGTGCCCCACATCAGCGCGGCCCTCCGGCCCAGCAGCGCGCAACAGTTGTGGATCATCGACATCTATGGATTCCTGATCGCCGGGTCGCTCATCACCATGGGCACACTGGGCGACCGGATCGGCCGGCGCCGGCTGCTGCTGATCGGCGCCGCGGCGTTCGGCGTCGCCTCGGTGCTCGCGGCGTTCTCGACCAGCCCCGAGATGCTGATCGCGACGCGCGCGCTGCTCGGGATCGCCGGGGCGACCCTGGCCCCGTCTACCCTGTCCCTGATCCGCAACATGTTCCTCGACCCGCATGAGCGCACGATCGCGATCGGGGTCTGGGTCACCAGCTACTCGCTCGGCGGGGCGATCGGCCCGCTGCTCGGCGGCGTGCTGCTGCAGTACTTCTGGTGGGGGTCGGTGTTCCTGATCGGCGTGCCGGTGATGTTGCTGCTGCTGGCGCTGGGGCCGGTGTTGCTGCCGGAGTTCCGTGATCCCAACGCCGGCCGCCTGGACGTCTTCAGCGCCGCTCTGTCGCTGGCCGCGGTGCTCCTGGTGATCTACGGCCTCAAGCGGATCGCCGAGGATGGCCTGGGAGCCGTGCCGGCTCTCTCCATCGCGGCAGGCGTGGCGATCGGCGTCGCCTTCGTACGCCGGCAGCGCACGCTGGCCGATCCCCTCATCGACCTGCGCCTCTTCCGGGCACCCGCCTTCACTGTCTCCCTGGCCACCTATACCCTCGGCACCTTCGTGGTCTTCGGGGCTTACATCTTCATCGCGCAGTACCTGCAATTGGTACTGGGGCTGTCGCCGTTGCAGGCGGGGCTCGCAACGGTGCCCTCGATGGCCGCGTTCATCGTGGGCTCCATGTTGGTCCCGGTCATGGCGCGCCGGATCCACGCGGCGTATCTCGTAGGGGTCGGGCTGGTCCTCGCGGCCGGCGGGCTGGGCGTGCTCACCAAGGTCGATGGGGCGTCGGGGCTCGCGGTCATCGTCATCGGGTCCATCATCTACTCGCTGGGATTCTCGCCCGTGGTCATCCTGGCGACCGACCTGATCGTCGGGAGCGCCCCGGTCGAGCAGGCGGGGGCCGCCTCGGCGATCTCGGAGACCAGCTCCGAGCTGGGTGGGGCGCTCGGCATCGCGATCCTCGGCAGCATCGGCGTCGCGGTCTACCGCAGCGTGATGACCGGCGGTATCCCGATCGGCGTCCCCCCTGAGGCGGCCGCGGTCGCGAAGGCCACGCTCGGCGGTGCGGTGGTGATCGCCGCGCGGCTGCCCGATCACCTCGGCGTCGAGCTCCTCGGCACGGCCCGTGAGGCCTTCGCCCAGGCCTTCGAGCTGACCGTCGCGATCAGCGCGGCGATGGCGTTGATGATGGCACCCGTGGCCGTGGTGCTGCTCCGTCGTGCGCGAGCGGGCTCCGTGACCGCGGCAAGGCAACCGGGCGGTCGAACGTGACCAGCGACCGGTGCTGCTAAGCGGCGCTGGGTGCGGGCCAGGGCTTCACGAATTCGAAGGGCACGGCGCGGGCGATGCGCTCGAAATCGCGCTCGTTGTCCGTCACCAAGACGATCCCCGTCTCGCGGCACGAGAGGGCCAGCAGCACGTCGTTCCCGAACGGCTTCGATACCCTGCTCAGGTCCAGGCCACCGCGTCGTCCCAACTCCGCCAGAACGTCCCCTGAGTCCTCCCACGCGCGGGCCGAAGGGGTCACCAGCCGCCCCCGCCGCCGATAGACACTCAAGACGTAGCGCTCGAGCAACCGTCGGTCAGCCCGCGACCGGACGCCGGCGCGGAGCTCCTGAGCCACGATCACGCTCAGATACTCGAACGGCGCGAACACCTGATGGAAGCGCTGGAGGCTGACGTTCGCCTGCGGATCGCGGAATCCCTGGATGAAGAGGTTTGTGTCCAGCAGGAACTTTCGCTCGACCGCGGGACTCACCGGTCGGGCGCATCCGGTGCAGTCAGCTCCACGCCACGCATGGCTCGCGTGCCTGCGACGAGCTCCCGACGGAACACGACCATGTCGAGCGCGGCTTCGATGGTTTCGGTTGCCGTCGGCGTTCCGAGGATGCGCTGGGCAGCCGCGATCTTGTGAGGGTTGAGGCGGTACGTCTTCGGAACCTTTCGTTCAGCGGCACGGCCGGTTCGGGTCCGGGGCATCGCAGTCGGCCTCAGGAGTGAATGTGTATGTACGTAATCACAATACGTACATACACCATGGCGCGCAACGAGCCCCACCCGACTGCGGAATGTGCGAACCGGGGCCAGCGAATCGCTCCCGGGGCTTCTCCGCTACACCCGTTGCTTCGACCCAACAGGTGTTGGGGCGCGGCTGCGCTCGCCCTTGAGGCGCGCCCCTTGCAGCGGGGATTGCAAGCCATGAAGACGCCGCTGTTCATCGCGGATGCCGCCGCCGAGGCGGCGACAGCCGCCGCCACCGAGTTGGACGCGCGCCGCGAACTCGCGCGGCAATTCCGCATCGAAGCTCTGCTGCGGCAGGGGCCGGGCGGGATCGTCTACCTCGCCCGCGACCCGCTGGGCCGGCCGGTGGCGGTCAAGGTGCTGCCCCAGAAGGCGTTGGGGGACGCAGGGGAGGGTCGCTTTCGACGCGCCGCGGAGTCGGCCGCCGCGCTCGATCACCCCCACATCATTCCACTGTATCGGTTCGGAGCGACGCCGGGCTTCTTCTGGTATTCGACGAAGCACGTGGAGGGCGGCACCCTGGAGGACACGCTCCGGACCGGCGGCCCGCTCGGGCTCACCGCCTGCTTGCGCATCCTCGAGCAGATCGCAAGCGCGCTCGACTACGCCCACCGGCGCGGCGTGGTCCACGGAGGCCTCACGCCGGCGAGCGTGATGATCGACTCGAACGACTGGGCGTTGGTGGGGGACTTCGCCGTGGCCGGGCTGGCTCCCGTACCTTGGGCCTCCGAGCCGCCCGCTGGTCAGGAGCCGACGCCCGGCGGCGATCGGTACGCCCTCGCGGCTCTGGCGTACGAATGCTTGAGCGGCGGATCGCCCACGCGGGGGCGGATGCCGCTCAACCTCACCGAGCTGCGACCCGAGATTCCCGCCCACGCGTCGGAGGCGCTGCGGCGGGCGCTGAGCCCCCGGCCGACGGATGGGTTCCCGTCCGTGCTCGACTTCGTCGCCGCACTCGGCAACCCATCCGCCACTCTGCGGGCGCCCTGGCTGGGACCCACCCCGCGCAGAGGGCCGGGCGCTCCGGTGGTCATCATCGACCCCGATGAGCGGCGCGGCGGGTGGGGCCGGCGCGTCGCTCTCTTGCTCGGGGGCATGGGCGCGCTCGCAGCCGGCGTGGCGTGGCTCAACATGGCTGCGGCGCCCGCAGCGTCGCCCGGCCGGCTGAGCTTCGCACGCCCTGCCGCGCCCGCGCCGTCCGCGAGCCCAGCGACTGCGGACGAACCCCGCACGGACCTCCCACGCGCGGACCCCGCCGACCCACCGTCCGCGAGTCTGCCGTCCGAGAGCTCGCCGCCCACACCGGCGCCTCCGCCGCCGCCCGCCGCAGGGCAGCCTGCGCAACGCGAGCCCGCTGCGACCACGAGCCCGGATCGCCGCCCCGCGCTCCTCTCGATCAACGCGATTCCGTGGGGCGGCGTGTACATCGACGGGGACTTCGTTGGGAACACGCCGCAGGTGGACGTGGAGATCGGGCCTGGCATGCACGAGCTGCGCGTGGAGCGCGAGGGCTTCCAGGCCTATGAGCGTATCGTCGAGGTGGCGCCGGGCGAGAAGCTCCGGATCACCGACATCGTGCTGCGAACGCTGATACCATGAGCCGTCGCTTCCCTATCATCGGCGCCGTCGTCCTCACGCTGGCGGCACCGCGGGGCGCAAGTGGGCAAACCGCCACCGACCTCCTCTCGGCGGGCGTGCAGGCGTATCAAGACCTCGACTACGCCGCCGCCGCCGCCGCGCTGCGTCACGGCTTGCTGGGCACCCCAGGTGACACGCTCTCTACGCGCCAGCGCCTGGAAGCGCTCACGTATCTCGCCGCCACTGAGGTGTTCCGCGGCCGGCGGGACTCGGCGGCCGCGACGTTCCGGCGCCTGGTCGTGTTCGACCCCGCGTACCAGCCCAGCGAGCTCATCTTCCCACCCCGGGTGACTGACCTGTTTCGCGAGGTGCGCGACGCGACCAAGGCGGTTGCCCTGGATGCCCCCGCCGGACAGTTCCCGGCCCGGTTGCTCGCCAGCTCGCCGCACGAGGTGACGGTCGCCGTCACGGCAGTGGACGGACAGCTGGTGCGGACGCTGTATGACGGGCCGATCACCGACAGCCTCGCGCTCCGGTGGGACGGCTTCACCGGGACGGGCATGCTCCCGGAGGACGGGCGCTATCTGCTGCGGGTCACGTCGCGCACCGCTCGAGGCGCGGTCGCGCGCGTGCTGCAGGCCCCGCTCGAGGTCCGGCGGTTGCCCGCGGATACTCCGTCGCCGTCGCCGTCGCCGTCGCCGCCTGCGGTCCAGGCGTCGCACCCCCTCCCCAGACAGCGGACTCTAGTCGACCCCGCGGTGCGCGCGCTGGCCGGCGGCCTCGTGGCGGCCGCCGCCGTCGTGGCACTTCCCAGACTCGTCAGCCGCAACGCGGAGGCGAGCGGCGCACGCTTCGCGGTCGCCGCCACCATCGGCGTCTCCGGACTCGTGGGCTTTCTCGCGCTGCGACCCGGCCGGCCGCTCAACGCGGGCGGCGGCCAGAACCCACCCGGAGTTGGCGACCGGCGGTCCGCGGCGGCTAAGGCACCGCGGCTGATGATCCGGGTGGGACGGCCAGTCGTGCTGGAGCGGGAGCCGCCGTGAAGACGCCCGCGTGCGCCGCCGCCCTCGCGCTCGCCGCGGCCTCGCTCGCGGCCCAGACGCGCCCGCGCGCGGCGCTCGGCGCGGAGGGGGCGTGGCTACGCCTGCACGGCCAGGTCGGCGCGACGCGCGAGACGCTGCGGGGGCCGGCGCTCGCGGGTGACGGGCGCCTAACCTTCGGCCGGATCGTGCTGGGCGCGGGGTACCTCGAGGCTCGGCTCGAGCCGGACGGCGGGACCGCCCGGCCGCGCGATCTGGTCGAAGGCCGCGCGTTTCTCGGAGCCGAGCCATGGCCCTGGCTCTCCGTGACGGCCGGACCGATGCTGCGCGCCTACGTGACGGACCCGGCGACCGAGCGGTGGGTGCTCTGGCAGGCGCGCGCGCGCGTCCAGGGTCCCCTGCTCCGGACGACGCTCGCCACCTACGTGGAGCTGTGGCGGGCGCTCTCGTCCCGGGTGAACCTCCCCGACGCGGTCGATCGCGTGCAGGGTGGCGAGGCGGGCGTCGTATACCGGCCGCCGCGCGTATCGCTGTGGATGCGCCTCGCCTACCGGATCGACGATGCCGCGCTCGGGCGCGGCTACCGGGGCGAAACGGTGGAGGCGTTGAGCCTCACGGTCGGCGTGGGCGGCCGGTAGGCAAACCGACGTGGCCGCTCCGCAGGCAGATCGGCGTGGGCGGCCGGTCGGAGGAGGGGCGCAGCATGCTGCGCCCCTACCATCAGCGGGGAGAATCCTGGCCCGCCTCCACCCGCGGCACCAGCCGGTACAAGAGCTCCCCGCTCCGGATCATCCCGAACTGCTCGCGCGCGGCGCGCTCCTGCGCGATGGGATCGCTCTCGAGCGCGCGCGCGAGTCGGGCGAGCGAGTCCAGCACGACTTCGAGCTCGCGGATCGCCCGCCGCTCTTCAGCGACGTGACGCCGCAGCGTCAGCCAGTCGAGCGTACCGTACTCCCCGGCCTGAAACGCGAGGGCCGCGAGGATCACGGCGGCGACGAGGCCGGCGAGGCGGGCGCGCGTCACAGGCCGTACAGGTCGCGGCCGGGGAAGTAGGCCACGTCTCCGAGCTCCTCGGCGATGCGGATCAGCTGGTTGTATTTCGCGACCCGGTCGGTGCGGGAGGCGCTCCCGGTCTTGATCTGACCCGCCCCGGCCGCCACCGCGAGGTCGGCGATGAAGGTGTCCTCGGTCTCTCCGGAGCGGTGCGAGATCACGGCGCCGTAGCCGTTCGAGCGCGCCTGCCCGATGCACTGCAGCGTCTCGGTGAGCGAGCCGATCTGGTTCAGCTTGATGAGGATGGCGTTGGCGCAGCCTTCCTCGATGCCGCGGTCGAGCCGCTCCACGTTGGTGCAGAACAGGTCGTCGCCCACGAGCTGGACCCGCGAGCCGAGCGCCTCCGTGAGCTTCGCCCAGCCCGACCAGTCGTCCTCGGCGAGGCCGTCCTCGATCGAGACGATGGGATACCGGTCGATCCAGCTCCGGTACAGCGCGACCATCTCGTCGGCGGTCCGCTTCGCCCCGCCGCTCTTCTTGAAGACGTACACGCCGTCCTGATGCAGCTCGGACGCCGCGGGATCGAGGGCGATCGCCACGTCCTTGCCCGCCTCGTAGCCCGCGCCCTCGATCGCGGCCATCACCGCCTCGAGCGCGGCCTCGTCGTTCGGGAGGTTGGGCGCGAAGCCGCCCTCGTCCCCCACGGCGGTCGAGAGGTTCCGCTTCGCGAGCACCTTCTTCAGCGAGTGGAACACCTCGACGCCGATCCGCAGCGCCTCGGGGAAGGTCTCCGCACCGATCGGGACGACCATGAACTCCTGGAAGTCCACGGTGTTGGCGGCGTGGGCGCCGCCGTTCAGGATGTTCATCATCGGGACCGGCAGCACGTTGGCGATCGGCCCGCCGAGGTAGCGGTACAGCGGCAGTCCCGCGTCCTGGGCAGCGGCCCGGGCCACAGCCATCGACACCGACAGGATCGCGTTGGCGCCGAGGTGGCTCTTGTTCGGGGTGCCGTCGAGCTCGAGCATCGCGTAATCCACGGCGACCTGCTCCTCGGCCGACATCCCCTCGAGCCGCGGCCCGATGACCTCGTTGACGTTTTTCACGGCCTCGAGCACGCCCTTGCCCAAGAAGCGCTTCTGGTCGCCGTCGCGCAGCTCCACCGCCTCGTGCTCGCCCGTGGAGGCGCCGCTCGGCACGGCGGCGCGACCGGTCGCGCCGCTCGCGAGGGTCACGTCGGTCTCGATGGTGGGGTGGCCCCGACTGTCCAGGATCTCGCGCGCGTGAACGGAAATGATCGTGCTCATGGTGGCCCTACCCTAGCGCGAGCCGCCTCCCGAGTCAACGCGCGCCTTGAGGTCGAGGATCGCGGCGCGCGTGCGGTCGCTGAGCTGCCGCCGATCGTCCATGGACAGCCCCGCCGTGGGAATCGGCTCGCCGATGCGGAGCCGGATGGTCCGCCGGCGCACCCGCCAGCCCCCCTTCGGCAGGATCTCGAAGGTGTTGTGCACGTACACCGGGACCAGGGGCACCTGGGCGGCGATCGCGAGCGCGAACGGCGCGTTGCGGAACGGGAGGAGCTCGCCGGTGCGGCTGCGCGTGCCCTCCGGGAAGACGACCGCCGAGATACCGCTCTTGATCACCCGGGCCGCCCGGTCGTAGCCCTCGAAGGCGCGGGCGCGGTTGAAGCGGTCGATCACCACGTGGCCGGCCGCGAGCATCGCGCGGCCGATGAGGGGCACCCGGACGAGTTCTTGCTTCGCCACGAAGCGCACCGAACCGGGGAGCGTCGCCGCGAGCGTCCAGATGTCGAACATCGACGAATGATTCGACGCGTAGACGACCGGGCGATCGAGCGGGATGCGCTCGAGCCCCTGGGCGTCCACGGGCGTCCCGGCCGCCCTGAGCAGGTCGCGCCCCCAGTCCCGCGAGCCCCAATCGTAGATGCCACCGGGGCGGCGCTTGACGCCCAGCAGCGCCGCCACGATCACGCCGCCGGCATGGACGATGCTCGACGCCACGAGGACAAGGTAGAACCAGGCGACGCGGATCATCCGGGGGGAAACTGATCGAACCCACGGGGCGGAGCGACGGGCCGCCCGCCGAGGGCGAGCCGGACGCCGCGGCCCCGCGCGCAGCGGCCGATGTAGGTGAGCGGCAGACCCATCGCGCGGCGGAACGCGCGCGCCTGGGGGTCGCCGAAGCCGCGCGGCAACGCTACCAGCAGCTCGAACTCCTCCCCGCTGCCCGCCGCGGCGCGCGGCGCGACCCCGGGCCAGCACGGGAGCCGCTCCAGCTCGATCTCGACCCGGACCCCAGAAGCGGCCGCGAGCTGCCCCGCATCCCCCGCGAGCCCGTCCGAGATGTCGATCATCGCCCGCGCGCCGAGCCGCGCGAGCGACCGGCCAGCGGCGATCCGCGGCTCGGGACGCGCGAAGCGGCGGAACAGCTCCGGCGCAGGACGCCGCCCGGATCGGAGCGCGGCGAGGGCGCGGGCCGCGCCGCCCAGCCTGCCGGTGACCCACAGGCGGTCCCCGGGCCGCGCGCCCGCCCGCCGCACCGGCCGCCGAGCGATGCCCAGCACACACACGTCCACGAGGTAGCGGCGCGAGCGCACCAGGTCGCCGCCGAGCACCCGCGCTCCGACGCGTCGAGCGGCGGCCGCCACGCCGGTCATGATCTCCACTGCGGGGTCCCCACGGGAGGCCGGCACCCGGGACCCGAGACGCGGTAGTCCCAGCGCCGTGAGCACGCCAAGCGGCTTCGCGCCTTCCGCCGCGAGATCCGACAGAGCCGCCGCCGCCGCGCGCCACCCGACGTCCGCGAACGACAGCCAGTCGGTGCGGAAATGGACGCCCTCGAGGCTGAGATCGATGCTGACGGCGAGGGTCGTGCGCCCGAGCCGGACGAGCGCGCAGTCGTCGCCGAGATCCCGCCCCGCGCCGCCCAGCCGCGCGAAGATCGCCCGCAGGCGGTCGAACTCGCCGCCCGCGCCGAGCCGAAGGTGAGGGCTCACCGCAGGGCGGCTGCCCGCGCCAGGCGCACGAGCCCGCTGTCGGTCGCGACCCAGAGATAGGACGGGTCCACCGCCACGTCGCGCACGGCGGCCGGCAGGTCGAGCGGCACCTGCAGCGTCCGAAACGTCCCCCGCGCGAGGTTCCAGAAGGCCAGCCCGTTCGTTCCGCCGATCCACACGCCTCCGTCGCCTGGCTCGCTCCCCCCGTCAGCCGCGAGCGCCGTCACCCGCCCCAGCTCGGCGCGGGCGCGCACCAGGGTCCAGCGGCGCGCGGCCGGAGGCGGGCCGGGGGAGTTGGGGGGGCCACGCCAGGCGAACTGCTCCGCCGTCAGGGCGACGAGCGTGTCGCGCACCAGCGCGAGCGCGAGGATCGGCGCGGAGAGCGCCGGCTCGGCGGCGACGTCCGGCGGGACCGCGAGGTCAGTCGCGCCGGGCGCGAGCACGCCGAGCCCGCCCGGCGTGCCGACCCACACGCTCTCACGCACCGCGACGAGACTCAGCACCGGCTGGCCCGGGCGGCCGACCGGGACGACTTTGTCGCCGCCGGTGACCACGGTCAGGCCGCGCGCGCTCCCGACCCAGACGCCGTCCGGCGCGGGGGCGAGGCTCTGCGGGTTCTCCACCTCGAACAGCCGGCTGCGATACGTGCGCGCGTCGATCTTCACGACCCCGCGCTCGCACGCGAGCCAGAGCGACCCGCCCCGCACCAGCAGGCGCCGCCCCTCGACGCAGCCAAACCCGAGCGCGCCCGGGCCCGCGATGGCGGTGTCGGCGGCGAGATCCGCCGCCACCCACGTGAGCCCGTGCCGTTGGCCGGCGCGTCCTGCGGAGGCCACCCACACGCCCCCCGGCCCGGCGGCGACCGCGCCCGCGCGCGCCGCGAGCAGGCCGAACGCGAGGGTCTCCCACTGACCGGTCGCCGGATCGAGGCGCACCACGCCCATGCCGTCCGTCCCCAAGAAGAGATCGCTCTGATCGGGCGAGCGGGCGGCGGCGGTGAACCGGTAACTCCGCAGCCGCGGGTCGGTGAGGATCAGCGCGCGCATCGCGTCGGCCATCGGCGTCTGGGCGAGAGCGGTGCGCGGGTCCAGCGGCTGGATGCGCTGCGCCGGCGGCGGCAGCGGCCGGCCGGGAATCGGGATCAGCGAGCCGCGGGAAAGGAAGCCCCAGCCGGCGCCGCCCTGCACGAAGATTCCGGTCGCCGGGTCGCGCGCGTCCAGCACGAAGTTGCTCACGCCACCCGCGACCGGCCCCAGATCCCAGGTGTGGATGGTGCCGTCGTAGCGCGCCCAGCCCTGGTCCGTGCCGAGCCACACCGCGTTCTCGACGGCGTCGGCGAGCGCCACCCGGACGCGCGCCGCGGGGTAGCCGTCGAGCGACGTGACCGGGAGTCGCCACGCTCGGGCCTGCCGGTCGTAGATCGTGAGGCCGTGCGGCGTGGCGACGAACAGGGTGAACGGCGAGGCCGCGACCGCCTCGACGTAGGAGAAGTCGCTGAGGAGGACCCGCTCCTCGGGGCGCCAGCGGGCGGACTGGGCGGTCGGGCGGTCGGGCGGTCGGGCGGTGAGGACAAGTGTCGCGAGCCCACCGACCGCCAGACCGCCCGTCCGCCTGACCGCCGCCTTCATTCGGTCTCCGGCGCCTCGAGCACGGCGAGCACGGGCGGGTCGAACGGGCGGGTGCCGGCCCAGGCGCGCCAGATGTCGGGGAGCGCGGCGAGGACGTCGGCCGGGCGGAGGCTGCGCGCGGTCCACTGGCGCGCGCCGTGCTCCGCCGCCCGGCCGAGCGCGTGCGCGCCGAGGGCGGCCGCTTCGGGGCCTGCGCTGCCGCGCGCCGCGAACGCGCCGATGAACCCCGCGAGCAGGTCGCCGCTCCCGCCGGTCGCGAGCCCGGGGTTGCCGCTCGCCACCACGTGGATCGGCCCCCGCAGATCGGCGATCACGGTGGGCACGCCCTTCAGGAGCACCGTGCCCTTGACCTGCTGGGCGGCCTTCGCGACGGCGGCCCAGCGGTCGTTGGCGGCCTGGTCGGCGAGCTGGTCGCCGAACTGGGCGCGGAACTCCCCCAGGTGCGGGGTCAACACGACGGGACGCTCGGCGGGCCCGCTGACGAGCGCGAGCGCGTCCGCGTCGAGGACAGTCGGCACCGGGCGGCGCGCGAGCACGGCCCGGACAAACAGCCCGCGCTCGGGCTCGCGGCCGAGCCCCGGCCCGACGACGAGCGCGTCGGACCAGTCGAGTGCCGCCGCCGTTTCCGGCTCCAGCTCCGCGCCGAGCGCCGACTCGACGGTGAGCACGTCGGGGAGGCTCGCGCGCGCGGCCAGGATCGTCTCCTCGCCTGCCACGAGCTTCACGAGGCCGGCGCCCGCGGCGAGCGCGGCGCGCGCGGCGTGGATCGCGGCGCCGGTCATTCCGTCCGAGCCGCCCACCACCGTCACGCGGCCGCGGTCGCCCTTGTGCATGGCGGGGGTGAGCTTGGGGACCCGCGCGCCGGCCCAGGCGTCGGTGACGAGCACCGGCCAGGTGGGATCGGCCGGCGGCAACCCGATGTCCACCACCACGACCTTGCCGCACCAGTCGCGCGCGAGCAGGTGCCCGCGTCGCGGCCCGCCGAACGTGACCGACAGCCGCGCGCGCACGGGGCCGTGCGCCTCGCCGCTCGACAGGTCGAGCCCGGTGGGCCCGTCGACCGCCACGATGGGCGCGCCGTAGGTGACGAGCCGCTGCGCCAGGGCCAACACGTCGCCGCGCGCGGGCCCCGTGGCACCGGTGCCGAGCAGCGCGTCCACGGCGACGCCCGCGGCGGGCCACGGCTCCTCGCGGCCGATCTCCCGCACGCCGTCCAGCCGCGCCAGGGCGCGGGTGTCGATCGCGTCGTCGGTCTTGGGATCGAGGGCGGCGACCCAGACCGCCAGGCCCGCCGCGTGAAGCGCTCGGGCCACGACCCAGCCGTCGCCGCCGTTGTTCCCAGCGCCGGCCGCGATCAGGGCGCCGCGCGTCAGGAGCTCCGGGACCTCGCGCACCATCACCTGGGTCACCGCCCGGCCCGCGGCCTCCATCAGGACGCGGGAGGGGATGCGGTACTGCGTGCGGGCGGCGGCGTCCCACGCCGCGGCTTCGGCCGCGGACAGCACGGGAACCGGGTTCACAGGATGATCACTCCCCCGTAGCCCACCACGGCGTCCTCGTCGCCCGTCACCATGCCGGAGTGGCTGTGGTGCACGACGTCGGCTCGTGCCGCGCCGAGCGTCCGGGCCGCGGCGAGGACGGTGGCGGTCGGCGCGCGGCCGCACATGGTGATGCGCTCGCCGCGGCAGCGGCGCAGCAGCTCTTCCCCGTCGAGCGCCTCGACCGCCTCGAGCGCCCGCCGGTCCTTGGGCTCGGAGACGCTCGCCGGCTCGTAGTGGTTGAGGTCGCTCGAGGCCAGGAGCAGCACCCGCTCGGGCCAGCGCCCCGCGAGCCGGCCGAGGGTTTCGCCCAGCGCGCGGCACCCCTCCCAGGCGTCCCAGGCGACCACCAGGGGCACGATGCGCACGTCGGGGCGGCGGAGCTGCAGGAAGGGCACTTCCACCTCGACCGCGTGCTCGTGCGCGTGGGCCGCGTGGTCCACCCCGACGAGCGGCGAGGCCTCCAGCAGCGCAGCCGCGAAGCGCTCGTCCACCGGGACGTCACCGAGCGGCGTGCGGAACGCACCCGCCTCCCACAGCGACACGCCGCCCGCTGCGCGGCACACGCCCGTGTGGTTGGGGGCGAGGATGACGACGACCGCCGGGATCTCGAGGCGGGCGAAGACGTGGGCGGCGGTGAGCCCCGAATAGGCGTAGCCCGCGTGGGGCGCGACGGCCCCGCGCGCCGGGGCCGGACGCGCGTCCAGCACAGCGGCGAGCAGCTCGCGGATCGCGTCCTCGAGCTCGCGCGGCGTGCCCGGGTAGAAGCGCCCGCTCACCGCGGGCGCGCGCACCGCGTCCAAGCGTTACTTGAAGCTCTGGCCGATCGCGCGACCGAAGGAGATCTCCCCGTTATCGATGCGGATGTTGAACCCGCACTCCGGGTTGGTGCAGACCCAGGCCTTGTAGGTGATCGGCGCCCCGTCACGGCCGTAGTCCGATAACGGGATGAGGAGACCTTGCTGGCACTTCCTGCAGGCGGGCCATTCCTTCGCGTCCGTGGTCATGCGGCACTCCCTTCCCCGATTCCCCCCGATCCGGCGCCCGCTTACGCGCGCTCCAGCCCGGGCCAGCGGTACACGGCCCGGAACACCTCCGCGAAGTCGTAGACGTGATCGAAGTCCTCGAGCGTGTCGCTCGGCTGGCGGGCGAGCAGCCCCGCGTCGATCAGCGTGAACACGATGCGCCCGAGATCCTCGGTGCTCGCGATCCCCCAGTGGGAGAGGACCGTCTGCGCGAGCAGCCCGAACTGCTCCAGCGCGAAGTCGCGGCACGCCCAGGCGAGCTCCGCGCCGCTCAGGTGCCGGCGTGCCGGCAGCTGTCCCTGGGCGTGCTCCAGCGCCGCCAGCACGAACAGGTACCCGCGCTCGTGGTAGCGGCCGTCCTGCCGGCCGATCCGCTGCAACGCCTCCTCGAGTGGCGCGAAGTCGTTCACGGGTGCGCCCCCAGGGTCCCCGGGGCGCGCGGCCGCGGGTCCGCGGGCCGCGCCCGCGGCTCCAGCAGCGCGAGCTCGAGCACCTCGTCGATCGAATCCACCGGCTTGATCTCGAGCAGCTGCTTCACTTCGTCGGGCACGTCCACGATGTCCGGCTTGTTGCGCGCCGGCACCAGCACCGTCTTCACGCCCGCGCGGACCGCCGCCGTCAGCTTCTCCTTGAGCCCCCCGATCGGCAGTACGCGCCCCCGCAGCGTCAGCTCCCCGGTCATGGCCACGTCGTGGCGTGCCGGGCGGCGGCACAACAGCGAGGCGAGCGCCGCGGCGATGGTGATCCCCGCGGACGGCCCGTCCTTCGGCACCGCGCCCGCCGGAACGTGCAGGTGGACGTCGCTCTGCGTGAACGCCTCGAGCGGGATGCCGAGCACGCCGGCGCGGGCACGCAGCAGGCTCCACGCGGCCTGGGCGGACTCCTTCATCACGTCTCCCAGCTGCCCGGTCAGCGTGATCTGCCCCTTCCCCGGCATCTGGATGGCCTCGATGAACATGATGTCGCCGCCGGACGGCGTCCACGCGAGGCCCGTCGCCACTCCCACCTCCGGGCTCCGGCCCGCCACTTCGCTCTGCACGCGAGGCTGGCCCGCATACTTCTCGAGGTTCTTCGCGGCGATCTTGACCGACTCGGCCCGCCCCTCGACCACCTCCAGCGCGGCCTTCCGCAGCACCCCCTGGATCTCCCGCTCGAGCTGCCGCACACCCGCCTCGCGCGTGTATTCGCCGATCAGCCGCTCCAGCGCGTCGTCCACGACGCTGGCACGCTCCGCCGAGAGCCCCGTCTCTTTGAGCTGCCGGGGGAGCAGGTAGCGCTTGGCGATGGCGAGCTTCTCGCCCGGGGTGTACCCGGGTAAGGTGAGAACTTCCATCCGGTCCAGCAAGGGGTCTGGGACGGGCGCCAGGCTGTTCGCGGTCGCGATGAACATGACCCCGGAGAGGTCGAACGGCACCTCGAGGTAGTGATCCACGAAGGTCACGTTCTGGGCGGGGTCGAGCACCTCCAGCAGCGCCGCCGTCGGATCGCCCCGCACGTCGGCGCCCATCTTGTCCACCTCGTCGAGCATCAGCACCGGATTCCGCGTCTCTCCGCGCTGCAGCGCGTGGAGGATCCGGCCGGGGAGCGCGCCCACGTAGGTGCGCCGGTGACCGCGGACCTCCGCTTCGTCACGCACCCCGCCGAGCGACACCCGCGTGAAGCGCCTGCCCAGGGCTTCCGCGATGCTCTGGCCGAGCGACGTCTTCCCGACGCCGGGCGGGCCGACGAAGCAGAGGATGCCGCCGCGCGCCTGCGGGTTGAGCGTGCGCACCGCGAGGTACTCGAGGATGCGCTCCTTGACGGCCTTCAGATCGTAGTGGTCGCGGTCGAGGATCTCGCGCGCGCTCTTCAAGTCGAGGCGGTCTTCGGACGTACGGCTCCAGGGGAGCGAGGCGAGCACGTCGAGGTAGGTGCGCGCCACGTGGTACTCGGCCGACTGGGGCGACATGTTGCGCAGGCGTTTCAGCTCGCGCTCGCCGACCTTCTTGGCTTCGGCGGAGGCCCCCGCCTCGTCGAGCCGCCGCGCCAGCTCGTCCAGCTCGTCTTCGCCCTCGTCTTCACCCAGCTCCTGGCGGATCACGCGCAGCTGCTCGCGCAGCACGTATTCCCGCTGGTTCTCGTCGAGGCGCGACCGCACCTTCTCCTGAATCTGGCTCCCGACCTCGAGCACCTGGAGCTCCTGCCCGAGCAGCTCGGCGAGCCGCTCGAGGCGGCGGTTCACGTCGTCGAGCGCGAGCAGCTCGGCCTTCGCCGGGAGCGCCAGGTCGAGGTTCGCGGCGACGAAGTCGGCGAGCTTGGCGGCATCGGTGAGCCCGCCGAGCACCTCGTGCAGCTCCTCGCCGAGATAGGGCGCGATGTCGATGACCCGGGAGAACTGCGCGTGCACGGTGCGCTTGAGCGCCTCGGTGCGCGCGTCCTCGACCCCGGTGGACGGCATTTCCTCATAGCGCGCCACGAGCCACGCGTCGGTCGCGATCACCTCCAGGAGCCGCGCGCGCTCGAGCCCCTGCACCATCACCCGCACCGAGCCGTCGCCGAGCTTGAGCATCCGCACCACGGTGCCGAGCGTCCCGACCTCGTACAGCTCGTCCGGCCGCGCGTGCATGACGGCCCCCTCCGCCGGCTCGGCGCCGCCGACCGGCTTCACCACGCCGAGCAACAGGTGCTTGTCCCCCTGCACCACTTCGTCGATGAGCTGGACCGCATGCGGGTCCAGCAGCGCCATCGGCAGCACCACGTGCGGATAGACCACGAGCTGCCCGAGCGGCAGCACCGGCAGTCGGTCCATTTACTCCACCTTCACCGACTGGACGCCCGACGGCCGCATCGGAATCTTGGTGAGCCGGACCTCGAGGAACCCCTGTTCGTAGATGGCGCGGATGCTCTGGGGATCCACGCGCACGGGCAGGCGGAAGCGGCGCTCAAACGGGCCGACCTGCACCTCCATCGCGTGGTAGTGCGGTTTCCCCTCGCGCCGCGGCTTGCGCTCGCCGCTGATCGTGAGGAGGCCCTCGGAGAGCTCGACGGTGAAGTCCTCCGAGCGCATCCCGGCGATGTCCATGTACACGACCAGGGCGTCGTCGGTCTCGTAGATGTCGGTGAGGGGCTTCCACTTGGACGAGGCGACGAAGCCCACCGGCCGGCCGTGGGCGACCTCGTTGAAATAGACCTCCAACTCCTCGGCGGGATGCACCGTGAAGCTGCCGGAGCCCCGCGAGGGCCGGTTGGGGGAGCCGCCGCCGGAAGAGCCGCTGTCGGACATGGGGGACAAGATAATGCGCCACGGCTACGGGCGCAGCGTCATTGGCTGCCGGTCACGCTGGCCGCAGGTCACAAAACCGCGGGTAATCCGTTCGGCAACGCTCCCCCCACCCGCTTCTTCCCCTCCGCGTACAGCGGAAACTCGTCCGCCAGCTCCCGCACTTCCCCCTTCACCCGAGCCACCGTGGCATCGTCCTGCTTCGTGAGCACGGTGTCGATGAAGTCGGCGACCCGCTCCATCTCCGGCTCGGTGAACCCGCGGGTGGTCACCGCGGGCGTGCCGATCCGGACGCCGCTCGTCACGAACGGCGACTGCGGATCGCCCGGGATGGTATTCTTGTTCACGGTGATGCCGGCACGGTCGAGCAACGCCTGCGCCTCCTTGCCCGTGAGGCTCTTGGACCGCAGGTCGACGAGCATGAGGTGCGTATCGGTGCCGCCGGAGACGATGGCGTAGCCGCGCTCCATCAAGCCGGCCGCGAGCGTCTGGGCGTTCTTCACGACCTGTATCGCGTACTGCTTGAACGCCGGCGTCAGCGCCTCGCCCAGCGCCACGGCCTTCGCCGCGATCACGTGCTCGAGCGGGCCGCCCTGGATGCCGGGAAAGACCTGCTTGTCCACGTCCCTGCCGTAGGCCTCCTGGCACAGGATGAGGCCGCCCCGGGGCCCGCGCAGGGTCTTGTGGGTGGTGGTGGTGACGATCTGCGCGTGCGGCACCGGGGATGGATGAATCCCCGCCGCAACGAGGCCGGCGAAGTGCGCCATGTCCACGACGAGGATCGCGCCGACCTCGTCGGCGATGCTCCGCAGCGCGGCGAAGTCGATGATGCGCGCGTAGGCGCTGCCGCCGCCCACAAGGAGGCGCGGCCGCTCGCGGCGCGCGATCTCGCGCACCTCGTCGTAGTCGATCCGGCCCGTGTCCTGACGCACGCCGTAGGAGGTCGGGCGGAACAGGGTGCCCGAGAAGTTGACGGGCGACCCGTGCGTGAGATGACCGCCGTGCGGCAGTGCCAGGCCGAGCAGCGTGTCGCCGGGCTTCGCGACCGCCAGGTAGGCGGCCATGTTCGCCTGCGCGCCCGAGTGGGGTTGGACGTTCACGTGCTCGGCGTGGAACAGCGCCTTGGCGCGGTCGATGGCGAGCTGCTCCACCTCGTCCACGATCTCGCAGCCGCCGTAATAGCGCTTCCTGGGGAGCCCCTCGGCGTACTTGTTCGTGAGCGCGGTGCCCATCGCCTCCATGACGGCCATGGTGGCGAAGTTCTCGCTCGCGATGAGCTCGAGCCCGTGCTCCTGGCGCTCCACCTCCCGGCGGATCAGCGCGTAGATCACCGGATCCGCCTGGGCGAGCGGCGCGCGCCGGTCAATCACGGTCGATCTTCGCGACGCGCCGTGCGTGGCGGCCGCCCTCGAACCCGGTCTCGAGCCACCGGTGCAGGATTTCCATCCCCTCCTCCTCGCTGACGAACCGCGCCGGCAGGACCAGCACATTCGCGTCGTTGTGCTTGCGGGCCAGCTCCGCGAGCTCGGGGCTCCAGGCGACCGCCGCCCGCACCTGCGGGTACCGGTTCGCGACGTACGCCATCCCGAGGCCGGTGCCGCAGGTCAGGACGCCGCGCGGGGCGGTGCCGCTGCTCACCGCTTCGGCCACGGGCCGCGCGTAGTCCGGGTAGTCGTCCGTCGGGTCGAGGCTCTTCGGACCCACGTCCACGGGATCGTAGCCCAGCCGCCGCAACTCCGCGACGAGCTTCTGCTTGAGCGGGAAACCGGCATGATCCGCCCCGACGTAGATCTGCTCAGACAAAGTTCTGCCGCACCTTCGCGACGCTGGCGATGCGCTGCTCCGCGAGCCGGTCCGCCGCCTCGTAGCTCGGGATGCGCTCGTCCCGCGCGATCTCGAACACGCGCAGGATGGTATCGTAGATGTCGCCCGCCTTGTTGCGCGCCCGTTCCGGCGTCCAGCCGTGCAGCTCCGCGTTCACGTTGATCAGCCCACCTCCGTTGATGACGTAATCCGGAGCGTAGGTGATGTGCCGCTCCTCGAGCAGGTCGCCGTGCCGGTCCTCGGCGAGCTGGTTGTTGGCGCCGCCCGCCACGATGTCCACGTGCAGCCGCGCGAGGGTGTCGTCGTTGATCACCGCGCCCAGCGCGCACGGCGCGAAGATGTCCGCGCGCACGTCGTAGATTTCGTCCGGGCCGACCGCGCGGGCGCCGCACTCCTCGACCACCCGCTGCGCCCGCGCAGGATCGATGTCCGTCGCGACGATGGTCGCCCCCTCGGCGGCGAGCAGCTTCGCCAGATGAAAGCCCACGCTGCCGCATCCCTGCAACGCCACGGTCTTCCCCGCGAGGCTGTCCGAGCCATGGCGGTAGTGGGCGCACGCCTTCATGCCGCGGTACACCCCGTACGCGGTCACGGGCGACGGGTCGCCGGACTTCCCGATGAGCCCGGTGACGCAGTTCGTTTCGGCCCGGATGTACTCCATGTCGCTGACGGACGTGCCGACGTCCTCCGCCGTGATGTAGCGGCCCTTCAGCGACTCGACGTGGCGCCCGTGCGCCCGGAACAGTGCTTCGCGACGCGTGGTCCGGTTGTCACCCAGAATCACGCTCTTGCCGCCGCCCAGATTCAGCCCGGCCACCGCCGCCTTGTAGGTCATGCCGCGCGCGAGCCGGAGGCAGTCGACCAGCGCCTCCTCGTCGCTCTTGTAGTTCAAGAAGCGCGTGCCCCCGAGCGCGGGGCCGAGCACCGTGGAGTGGATCGCGATGATGCCGCGGTACCCGCACGACGGCTCGGCATACAGGGACACCTGCTCGTGGTCGTGCTCGGCGAGCAGGGCGAACAGGCCCGCCCCGGGCCCGGCCCCGGGCTTACGCCCGGGGCTATGGCCGGGGGTAGAGACCGCGGGCGATGACGATGCGCTGGATTTCGCTGGTGCCTTCATAGATCTCGGTGACCTTGGCGTCGCGAAACAGCTTCTCGACCGGGAAATCGCGCATGTAGCCGTACCCGCCGAACAGCTGCACCGCCTGGGTCGTGACCCACATCGCCGTCTCCGACGCGAACAGCTTGGCCATGCTCGCCTGCGTCGTGATGTCCTCGCCGCGGTCCCTGCGGGCGGCCGCCCCGTGCGCCAGCGCGCGCGCGGCTTCCACCCGGGTGGCCATGTCGGCCAGCTTGAACTGCACCGCCTCGAACTCCCGCAACGCCCGGCCGAACTGCTTCCGCTCGGCGCAGTAGCCGATCGAATGCTCCAGCGCCCGGCGCGCGATCGCGACCGCCTGGATCGCGATCCCCAGCCGGCCGGCATCGAGCCCCTCCATCGCGTACACGAACCCCTGCCCTTCCTCCCCCAGCAGGTGGTCCGCCCGCAAGCGCACGTCGTCCAGCGCGATCGCGACGGTGTTCGAGGCGCGGAGACCCATTTTGTCCTCCGGCTTGCCCGGACGATAACCGGGGGTGTCGGTGGGCACAATGAACGTCGAGATCCCCTTCGCGCCGCGGCGCGCCCCGGGCCGGTCGGTGCGCACCATGATCATCATCAGATCCGCCGTCCCGCCATTGGTCGCCCAGGCCTTCGCCCCGGAGAGGACCCACTGGTCGCCGTCCCGCACCGCCTGGGCGCGCAACGCGGCGGCGTCGGAGCCGGACCCGGGCTCGGACAGCGCGAAGCCGGCGAGCAGCTCGCCCCGCGCCATGGGCTTGAGCCAGCGGTCCTTCTGGGCGGGGCTCCCGTGGCGCACGAGCATCGTGGTGGGAATCGCGTTGTGGATCGCGACGGAGACCGCGATGCTCGCGTCCGCCGCCGCGAGCTCCTCGAGCGCCAGGAGATACGTGACGGCGTCGAGCCCCATGCCGTCGCAGTCCTCGGGCGTGCACATCCCGAGGAACCCCAGCTTGCCGAGCTCGTCGATCACGTCGCGCGCGAAGTGGCGGGTGCGGTCCCACTCCGCCGCGTGCGGCTCGATCTTCGTGCGGGCGAACTCGCGCGCCAGCTCGACGATCTGGCGCTGCGTCTCGGAGAGGCCCGCCGCCTCAATCGCGATAGACATGGAACCCGCGCCCGGTCTTACGGCCCAGCCGCCCAGCCGCGACCATCTTTCGCAGCAGGGGCGCCGGCCGGTACTTGTCGTCTCCGAGGTCGCGATGCAGCACCTCGAGGATCGCGAGGCAGACGTCGAGCCCGATCAGGTCCGCGAGCGCCAGCGGGCCCATCGGGTGGTTCATGCCCAGCTTCATCACCGTGTCCACCGCCTCCGGCGTCGCGACCCCTTCCATCACGCAGCAGACCGCTTCGTTGATCATCGGCATGAGGACCCGGTTGGAGACGAAACCGGGGTAGTCGTTCACCTCCACGGGCGTCTTGCCGAGCGCCTTCGCGATGTCGGCCACGCGGCGCGCGGTGTCGTCCGCGGTCTCGAGCCCCCGAATCACCTCGACCAGCTGCATCACGGGGACCGGGTTCATGAAGTGCATGCCGATCACCTGCGCCGGCCGAGCGGTCCGGCCGGCGAGCGCGGTGATGGAGATGGACGACGTGTTGCTCGCCAGGATGGCGTGCGGCGGCGCGAAGCCGTCCAGCTCGCGAAAGATTCTGAACTTGACGTCGGGGTTTTCGGTCACGGCCTCGATCACCAGATCGGCGTCGCCCGCCCGGTCGAGCGCCGTGGCCGTCGTGAGGCGCCCCAGCGCCGCGTCGCGCTGCTCCGCGGAGAGGGCGCCCTTCTTCACCTGGCGATCGAGGTTCGCGCGGATGGTCCCGAGCGCCCGGTCGAGCAGCTCCTGCCCGACGTCGAGGAGGGTCGTGTCCCATCCGCGCTGCGCGAACACGTGGGCGATGCCGTTGCCCATCGTCCCCGCGCCCACGACGGCGACCCGGCTCATGCCGCCGCCGTCCCCGGCCGGGCGCCCCGGCTCCACTGGAGGAGCGCCGCGGCGCCCGCGAGCATGACGAGCGTGGCCACCACCCCGCCCTCGGGCCCGAACGCGCCGCCGTCCAGCCAGCCGTACGTCCCGGCGCGGTACTCGACCGCGGGAAGCGGGAACGCATAGCCGCTCACCGGCGCCTCGAAGCCCAGCGCCAGGGTCACGTTCCAGCCGAAGTGCGCGCCCCACGCGAGCGGCATCGCACCCGGGGAAAAGAAGGCGCTCGCGAGCCACACACCCGCGAGCGCGACGTTCGCCGTAGAGAGCACGGTCCCGTTCGGGTTGCCGACATGCGCGAGCGCGAAGCCGATCGCGCCGACGGCGGTCGCGGGCCCCGCACCCACCGTCTGGGCCAGCCGGCGCAGCGGGTAGCCGCGAAACAACAGCTCTTCCGTAAGCGCGGCGAGCAGCAATCCGACGCCGAGTGGCAGCGCTGCGGTTGCCCAGTCCCGCCACTCCCCCGTCGCCGTGACGGCCGCCCGCCCCGCCAGCACGGCGAGACCCACCGCACCGGTCGCCATAGCGGCCCCGAGCGCGCTGCCGATGAGCAACCCGCCGGCGACCCCGGTCCGCGGGCGCCACCCGAGGTACTCCCACGACCGGCGGTCCAGCACCCGGCCCACCAGCCAGGTCGCGAGCCCGAAGCCCGCCACCGACGTGACCGACGTCCACGCGATCCACCAGCGCGGGCTCGGGTGGGGGTGCAGCTGGAACAGGCCCCAGCTCGCGGCGCCGCCCACCAGCGCGAACGCCGCGATCCAGGCGGCCGCCACGGCGCCGGCCCGCGCCCGGCCCGCAAACGAAACGCGCGCCGTCATAGGCGCGCGCGCAACGGGCTCACGGCTGGTCGCAGGATCAAGATGGCGACGACCAGCTTCAGCAGGTCGCCGACAATGAACGGGAGCGTCCCGAGTCGCAGGGCGTCGGCGCCGCTGCCGGTCAGGATCAAGAGCTGGGCGGCGCCGCCCAGGTGGATCAGGACGAGCCCCACGAGCACCGCCAGCGCCACCCTGCCCCAGGTCCGGGCGTCTCCCGCGATCCGGCCCACGGCGACCGCCGCGACCGGATACGCCAGCAGGTATCCGCCCGTCGGTCCGATGAGGCGCGCGATCCCGGGGAGCCCGAAGGGCGTGAACACCGGCAGCCCCGCGGCGCCGAGCGCAAGATAGAACACCATGCTCGTCGCACCGAGCCGGGGCCCGAGCAGCCCGCCGACCAGCAGCACGGCGAGCGGCTGCAGCGTCATCGGGACGGGCGTCCCGGGCAGCGGGACCGCGATCTGGGCGGCGACCGCGACGAGCGCCGCGCCCAATGCCACGGCCGCCGCACGCCGCACGCCCGCACTCGAGGGCGCGACCGCGAGCGATTGCTGCATCACATCATCTCCACGCTGAGGGCCACTGCATTCCCGCCACCGAGACACAGGGTGGCGAGCCCGGTCGTCCCGTCCCGGGCCGTGAGCGCGTACAGGAGGGTCGTGAGGACGCGCGCGCCCGAAGCGCCGATGGGATGTCCAAGGGCGATCGCCCCGCCGTTCACGTTCACCCGGTCCCAGTCCCAGCCGAGCGCGCGCCCGTCGGCGAGCGCCTGCACCGCGAACGCCTCGTTCGCCTCGATCAGCTCGTAGTCCCCGATGCTCGTCTTCGCCTTTGCCATCAGGGTCTGCACCGCGACGATGGGGGCGAAGAAGAGATCCTTCGGCTCCCCGCCGCCGGTGGCGTAGGCGGTGATACGCGCCAGCGGCTCGAGCCCGTGGGCCTCTGCGAACGCGAGCGACGCGACAACCAGCGCGCTGGACCCGTCGTTCAGCCCCGGCGCGTTCCCGGGCGTCACCGACCCGTCCCGCTCGAACGAAGGCTTGAGCGCCGCGAGCGCATCGAGCGAGGTCTCCTTGCGCGGGCCCTCGTCCTTGTCGATCACGGTCGGGCCCTTCTTCCCCGGGATCTCGACCGGCACCGTCTCCGCCTTGAACCGGCACGCCTCCATGGCGGCCACCGCCTTCTGGTGGCTCGCGAGCGCGAACCGGTCCTGGTCCTGGCGCGACACGCCGGCCTTATGCGCCGTGTATTCGGCCAGATTTCCCATGTGGGTGTTCGAGAACGAGTCCCACAGGCCGTCATGGATCATGCCGTCGACGAGCTGGCTGTTCCCGGCCTTGATGCCGCCGCGCATCCCGTAGACGTAGTGGGGCGCGTTCGACATGGACTCCATCCCGCCCGCGACCACGCACTGCGCGTCGCCCGCCTTGATCGCCTGGGCGGCGAGCATCACGGCCTTGAGGCCCGAGCCGCAGACCTTATTGACCGTCAACGAGGGGATCGTGCCCGGGAGCCCGGCGTGGATCGCCGCCTGCCGGCCCGGGGCCTGGCCCACGCCGCCCTGGAGCACGTTCCCCATGATCACTTCGTCCACGGCGAGCGCGTCGACGCCGGCGCGGCGCACCGCCTCGCGGATCACGATGGCGCCGAGCCGGGGCGCGGGCAGCGGGGCCAGCCCGCCCAGATACTTGCCGATCGGCGTGCGGCAGGCGGAGAGAATGACGGGGGTGCGGTCGTTACTCATGGGTTTCCCTTCAACAGCGTGCGTCGTGCGTCGTGTGACGTGTGACGTGCGTCGTCCCTCAAACTAACGGAGTCAGCGCCCTGGTGCGAATCTCCTCCACCAGTTTCGCACGGAACTCGTCCACCGGCAGGACCACCTGCTTCTTGCCGGACCCCCGAACCCGCACCGCCACCGTGCCCGCGTCGGCCTCCCGCTGGCCGACCACGGCCATGTAGGGGGTCTTGTGCGTCTCGCCGTCGCGGATCTTGTAGTTCAGCGTCTCGTTCCGCTCGTCCACGTGGGAGCGGATGCCGGCGGCGGCGAGCCGCTCGTGCACGGCCCGCGCCGCGGGCACCTGGGCGTCCGCGATCGGGAGCACCCGGACCTGCTCCGGGGAGAGCCACAGGGGAAACGCCCCGGCGAAGTGCTCGATCAGAAAGCCGCAGAACCGCTCCAGCGTGCCGTAGATCGCCCGGTGGATCATCACCGGGCGGTGCGGCCGGTTGTCCTCACCGGCGTACTCGAGCCCGAACCGCTCGGGGAGCCCGTAATCGAGCTGGATCGTCGCCCCCTGCCACTCGCGGCCGATCGCGTCGTTGAACTTCACGTCGATCTTCGGGCCGTAGAACGCGCCGCCGCCGTGGTCGACGCGGTAGGTCAGCCCGCGGCGCTGCAGCGCCTGCTCGAGGCCGCGCTCCGCCTGATCCCACATCTCGTCGCCGCCGAGCTTCTCCGCGGGCCGCGTGGCGAGATCGAGGCGATAGCTGAGCCCGAACGTCTTGCCGAGCACGAGCTCCACGATGTCCAGGAGCCGGAAGATCTCGTCCTCGATCTGGTCGGGGCGCAGGAAGATGTGCGCGTCGTCCATCGTGAGCCCCCGCACCCGCAACATCCCGTGCAGCGTCCCCGACCGCTCGTTCCGGTACACGTTCGCGATTTCGGCGAGGCGGATCGGCAGGTCGCGGTAGCTGCGCTGTTGGGCGGCGTAGATGAGGATGTGCATCGGGCAGTTCATCGGCTTCACCCGGTAGCGGACGTCCTCCGCCTCGCCTTCGCCCGCCGCCATCGCCGGAAACTGGTTCTCGGCGTAGAGCGGCAGGTGCCCGGACCGCAGGAACAGCTGCTCCCGGGTCACGTGCGGGGTGTAGACGAGCGAGTAGCCACGCTCGAGAACCGTGTCCTCGATGAAGCGCCGCAGCTGGAACTGTATCATCGCGCCCTTGGGGTGCCAGAAGATCAGCCCGGGGCCGGCGTCTTCCTGGATCGAGAAGAGGTCGAGCTGCTTGCCCAGCAGGCGGTGGTCACGCTGCTTCGCCTCCTCGAGCCGCCGCAGGTAGGCGTCGAGGTCGTCCTTCGTGAACCACGCCGTGCCGTAGATGCGCTGCAGCATCTGACGCCGCTCGTCGCCGCGCCAGTAGGCGCCCGCGGCGTGCAGCAGCTTGAAGTGCCGGATACGCCCCGTGCTCGCCACGTGCGGCCCGCGGCAGAGATCGACGAACGGGCCGTCGGTGTAGACCGAGATCACGTCATCGGCGCCGAGGTCGTCGATGCGCTCGAGCTTGAGCGGATCGCCCACGAAGCGGCGCTTCGCCTCCTCGCGGCTCACCTCCTCGCGCACGAACGGGTAGTCGGCCTCCACCACCTCGGTCATCTTGAGCTCGATCCGCCGCAGGTCCTCCGGCGTGAACGGCGTGGGGACTTCGAAGTCGTAGTAGAAGCCGTCCTCGATGGGCGGCCCGAAGCCGATCTTCGCGTGCGGGAACAGCTGCCGCACGGCGGTCGCGAGGACGTGCGCGCAGGAGTGCCGCAGCACCTCGAGCGCCTGCGGATCCCGGTCGGTGAGGATCGCGACGCGCATCCCGTCGGGGAGCCGGCGCGCCAGATCCCACACCTGGCCGTCCACCCGGACGGCGATGGCCGCCTTCGCGAGGCCGGGCCCGATCAGCTGCGCCAGGTCGGCGCCGGTGGCGCCTGCCGGCAGGCGCTTCTCGCTCCCGTCGGGGAGCGTCACGCGGATTTCGGACGCGGGGCTCAAGGATCAGCTGGCAGGCTGGCCGCTCGGTGTCGCCCGGGTCGCTGGAGGGGCGGTGAGCGGCGGCAGCGTGCGGCCCTCGCGGAAATACAACCCGACGGCGATCACGATCAGTATGCCGACGGCGATCCAGGGCAGGAGGCGGCTGGAGGGCAAGACGTTGGAATCGTCGGACATGTGAGCGTAATTCTAGCGATAAGGCGGACGGGCGGACAGGCGGACTGGCGGACGGGGCCTCGTCTTCTCCGTCCGCCTGTCCGCCTGACCGCCAGACCGCCTTATTATAAGGAATGCCCCAGCCGCCCTTCACGCTCCCGCCCCAGTACGACCCGCGCGACGTCGAGGGCCGGCTGTACCAGGGCTGGCTGGAGCGCGGCGTGTTCACGGCCCGCGCCGACTCACCTCGCGAGCC
>WNFU01002866.1_pt1 | contig 26286 bp, 20 predicted proteins | sample 5400121 | NCBI WGS metagenome assembly WNFU01 (sample SAMN13153360, study PRJNA577476) | soil metagenome | isolation source: 100 cm soil or saprolite under grassland replicate 1 | place: USA:California | collected 2016-06-15 | reverse complement strand
CAGCAAGCCAGATCCGAGGCCCGAAGTGGATGTGGGCCACGGTGGTGACGGTCGTCAGCTCCGCCGGGGCCGTGCCAATCTCATACTTCATCTTCGGGCGGCGGCAGCCTCGATCGCAGCCCGACTGATCCGCGCGACAACAGGCAAGCAGGGTTCAGGAGCGGAAACGGCCCACACGACCGCCCTACCATGAACGCCGAGGCTGGCCGTTCCCAGCCCTGCCCTGCAGGATCGATTGGGTCTCACGCGTTGGCGAAGATCGTGGCGCACTGGGCGCTCGTCAATTGCTCACCGGGAGGCGCGGCGACCGGACTCATCAGGTTCGCGGGGATGGCCGGGTGACTGCCAGAGTTCAACAGGATATGGCCGATCTCGTGGGCCAGCCCGCGCACGGATGCGGAATTGGCGACGACGGCCATGTCCTGTAGCGGAGCGGCGGGCCCGGTGGCGCAAAATGGAGGGACGCTGTAGCTCGGCGCGCCGCTGTTGATCGTGGCGACAAAGAAAGCACGAATACGGCTCGACAGGCCTAGGTCGGCCGTCGCTCCCGACATCAGCGCCGTCTCTTCTGCGGTCGTGCTGCCACAGCTTGGAGATTGCGCAAGGTCCGTGTCGCCTCCCAGGAGAGCCCTGGTCCTCGCGGAACCCTGCGATGCGCCCAGACCGGGACTGAGGTGCACGCAACACTGGTTGAGAATGGTGTTGGCGCGCTCTAGATCGGTGTTCGGATTGCGGCTCGAACCGTCCAGCGAAACGAGGTCTACGCTGACGCTCTTGATCGATGGACAGCCGGTGGTGGCGCCCGGAGACGTTCCGGCCGGAGTTGGTCCGGCGGAGAAATTCTGGTCCAGCCAGCCCATGGTAGTGGGGCCGACAACACCGTCAACGTCAGTGCCTGTCAGGCCTGAAGCGTGCTGGAAGGCACTCACCGCGGCCTTTGTCTCGGGTCCGAAGTCGCCGTCCACGCCGAACGTGGGAAGCGACATCCCGGAATCGATCAGGGCTTGCTGGAGCTTCCTGACCGCTGGTCCTCGATCGCCCACCTTGAGCACGCGCTCGTTGTCGTAGACGCCTTCGAGCACGAGATCCCCGGCGAACCGCGGCGACGTCAGGTCATGGCTGTCGCCGAGCGTGCGCTGGACAGTGGGCTGAGCCGCGACGCTGGCCAATCCTCCACTCGTTTGCTGGATGGTGTGCGTCAGCTCGTGCGCCAACACCCGCCGACCTTTCGGCGTATCGGGTGCGTACTGCCCGGCCCCGAAGACCACGTTCGTCCCGAGTGTGTACGCGAGCGCGTCCACCGCCTTCGCGGACTGCGCAGCCTGGGCATCGGTATGAATCCTGATCTGACTGAAGTCGTGACCGAAGCGTGGTTCCATGAATGTGCGAGTTGCCGGGTCCATCGGCTCGCCCGGTCTGCGCACCGTCTCCTGCACGAGGCGCTGCGTCGATGGTGCCGCCGTCCTCGGCCCCTTGCCTTCAGAGGCGGTTACGGGTTCGTCTGCACCGTGTGCGGGTTCGTGCCGCAGCCTGCCTGCCCGCTCGCATGGGTCACCGTCTCCTACCGTCAGAGGTGCCGGCATGCGCATGACCGTGTCCGCCATGCGGTCGGCTTCCTGCTCATCGCTGTCGCGTTTGGGACCGATCGCCAGCTTGGGTTGGATGGCATTCCCGCTGAAGCCATAGGCTCTGCGATAGGGCGCGGCCGTGGTCTCGTCGTGGTCGCACGTTCCCGGCGGGCACTTCACACCACCGCACCTCTGCACGAGGCCGACCGGTGCGGACATCACCCTCACGGGTCGGCCGGGCTGACCACGGCGACGGCTCATCACAATTGTCGCTCCCCGGAAGCAGGCAGGTCTCAGCAGCTGCACTTGAAGCAATTGCACTCGAGCTTGCGCGCCCGACCTTCGGTGTAGAGCTGCGTGTGCGAGGCCTCGTGGGCGATGGTGGACGCGAGATCGCAGCATACCTGCGGAGAAAATGCCTCCTTGCCGATCTCAATGTACCACGAGCCGGGGAAGGTCCAGCCGCATAGTCCCAGCGTCGGCACATAGTCGTAGCGCATGTCGTCGATGGCGAGGCGAGTCATTCGGCGTCCCCACCACGACAAACTGGAGCAGGACCTGACCTTGGAGATTGCGATTGGAATTGCTGCTCTCATGGCGGCCTCTTCGGCTGGAGGGAAGCCCTTGAGCGCGTACCGTTGGAGCAACAACCGACCGACTGGGCGTCGACTGATCGCTTCTGGCGCGAGCGCTGCTGCCGCAGAACGAGCGGGGCTCTGCTGAATTACATGTGTCAGCTCGTGCGCCAGCAGCTTTCTGCCGGAGTCCGTGGTCGGGGAATACCTACCCTCATTGAAGAAGATATCGCGCCCGACCGTGAAGGCTGCAGCATTGATCGCCTGCGCCATGCCGATGGCGTTGTGGTCGGTATGGACACCCACGGTGCCGAAGTCATAACCGAAGCGCGGTTCAAGAAAGGCGCGCGCCGCGGGGTCGAGCGCGGTACCCCCTCCCCGGTCCAGCGTCGGAGACGTCGCCAGCGTCAGGGTTGAGGGACCCGAGCCTTGGCTGTCACGCTTTGCCATGACCCGGGGTTCTTCCTCCCCTTCCTCCTCCTCCTCCTCCTGCTCCAGGTCGATGCCAACCGCCGACTCGCACGTGCCGCCGTCCACCGCCTTGCGCATGAGCGCGGGCTCACCGTCGACCTCGGCATGGCCGGTCTGCGGCGACTGGAACGGCGACCTTCGACCTTTGGACTCTCCAGCCTCGGGACGTTGCATCACCAGCTCAGCGACGTGGTCGGCCTCTTGCTCCAAGGTATCGCCGGGATCGCTGATCTCGAGTTCCCCCGCCGAGACGGGCGAGGGTACGGGCTCGGCCTCTTGCTCGAGGTGCCGTGGCGGCTGCAACAGGAGCTGCAGCATCGCCCGATTGCTCGCCGCGCCTCCGGGCCGCCAACGCCTGTCCCCGGGCGGTCTCAGAGCCCGTGTCCCACCGGCGCTCGAAGCGTCCTTCGCCCTTGCCGCGTGCATTGGAGGAACAAACACTGCCGAACGTCTCCTCATCCTCGGGCGGGCAACGTTGGCGATGTCACTTCGCTTTGCGGGTGCGGGGTGGCCGCTTGGGGGCGGACCGTCGCGGGGTCTTCGACATGGACGAACAGGTTGGGCACCTCCTGCGGGGTCTCGGGGAAGTCCTGCCGGCGATAGGCGACGTGGAAGTCCCCGAACTCGTCCGTGGTGCCCGCCGGAAGGTCCTTGAGCTTGCGGTCAGCATCGGTGACGCGGACGAGCACGTCCGAGGCTGGCTGGCCGTCTCGCTGCAGCACCCGGCCGAACACCAGCCACTCGTCCGGTCCCAGTCCGGGTCGTCTGGCCTGTCGGTCGGCGGCGCTGCGGGCTGAGACCCTGAGCGCCTGCGCCTCGGCGGCGGTCTGCTCGAGTGCGACCACCTCGGGATGGTCCTCGCCGAGGGCCTGCTTCAGCCGGTCCGCCGCCGCAGCGAGGCGCGTGGCCCGCTGGTCGAGCAGGTCGGCGAAGCCGCCGAGCGTGGTGACGACCCCGGCGGTGAGCTCCTCCAGCGCCCTCCCGGCGGTCCCGGCGATCTCGTCGAGGGTGATCCGGACCTGCGGCATCTCACGTCCCTCCCCGAGCCAGCGCTGCGGTGATCCGTTCGCAGTCGGCCGCGAGCAGGATCTGGTTGTCCCGGTCGACCGTTTGACCACCCGTGACCGCGACGCAGTGCGTCGCCTGGTTGTCGGCGACGATGGCGGCCGAGCCGGCCGTGACGCAGGAGAAGACCGCCCGGCATGGCGTCTCGGTGAATCGGTTGCCGGCGACTCGCAGCGTGGGGGCGTACGCCTGCACCCCGGCCCAGATCATGCCGTCGCCGACCTCGGTCAGCACCTGGTTGTCGAGCAGGGCGGCGTCGTCGGTGGAGACGACCACCACAGCGCTCGACGGCGGGTTCACGTCCATCTCCGGCACCCGGTAGCACACCTGGTTGCCCTGGAACAGCACCCGGCCATCGGGGAACGGCGTCCCGGTCCGCGGCGCCGGGGAGGCGAGCGCATCGCCGTCCAGCCGGCACTGCCCGAGGCTGGTCCCCACCGCCGTTCCGAACCCGATGGCCGCGTCGGACAGCACCGGGGTGCGGCCGACGTCCAGGATGAACACCGCGCCGCCGGCCCGGCTGAGCTCGAACGGCTGGCGCGGCGGGTCGCGGGCGACTAGCGTGTTGTCGGCCACCGAGATCGGACCGAGGCCGACCGCCAGCAGCGCCTGACCGGCCGGGCTCACGACGACGTTGTCGTGGATCGTCGCTGCCGGCTCGTCGTTCCCCGTGCCGATCGCCTCGCCTTGTCCGCTCCTTGGTGGTATCCCCCCGAGCACGACCAGGGCGACGATGCCGCCCTGGTAGACGGTGGGGGGACCCTCGACCGCTCGTGTGCCATTGCCGGTGACCTTGTTCCCCCACACCCGCAGGCCCCGGCAGGTGTGCACGAAGATGCCGCAGGCGCTGCCCGTGCCGGCGCCGTTGTCGGCGACGAGGTTGTCGTGGACCCGGACCAGAGCGACGTTCCGCAGCGTGATGCCGCCGACGGCCTGCGGTTCGTAGAACGCGTCGGCTGGCTCGCGGGCACACGACCTGATCTCGTTCCGGGCGATCGTAAGGTCCCGCACATCGGCGAGCGCCTCGTCGCCGGTCGCCGCGACGGTGGTGACGCCGCTGCCCTCCATCTGCTGGATGCGGTTGCCGACCACGGCTGCACGGACGACTCCGGCGCCGCGGCCGGAGGGCCGCTCGTCCGGGGCCAGGCCGCCGAGCGCGACGCCCGGGCCCGGCCCGCCGGCGATGACGTTGCCCTCGACGAGCACGTCCGCCGACCCCTCGCGCAACCAGATCCCGCCGCCCGAGAGCTGGTTGCCGGTCACGCGGGCCCGTCCGGCCTGCAATGACAGACCCCGGCGGCCGGCCAGCCGGCAGTCGAGCACGCTGACGGCGGTGCTGTCGGAGACGACCAGCGCCGCGCCCCCCTCGCCGGTGTTCGCAAGCTCGCAGTCGTGCACCTCCAACCCGTCGCACCTAGTCGCCTGGACGGTGGCGCCGGGGGAGTCCGCGTGCACGCCGAGCCCGGCCAGGCGGAAGCGGCTGCACTCCTCCACGACGAACGCCGGCGCTCCGGAAGGGGCGATCACCTGCGTGCGGCCGTCGCAGCCGGCGATGATCAGGTCGTCCGCGTGGATCACCACCGGGTCCTGGAGCTGGTAGCTGCCGGGCAGGATGCAGACCCGCCCGCCGCCGGCGAGACTGTCGACGGCGGCCTGGATGTCGGCGAAATCCGCGTTGGTGGTCGTCTCGTCGCCGACGGTGACGTCGCAGCAGCTCTCCCCGGATGGAAGCTCGGTCAGCGGTGGGAACCGCGTGGCGCACCGCCTGACCCTGGTGTCGGACCAGGTGCCGTCCTCGGCCTTGGCCCAGGTCACCAGGGCCAGGCGGCAGTAGTGGTGGGTGATCCAACGCGGGGGCTGGTCGGTGAAGCCTTCGACCTGGCCGGTGGCGGTCCGGGCGGGGATCACCCAGGCGTCGCCGGGCCGGAAGGGGCCGGCCGTGAAGCAGACCTCGACGCCGTCCTCCAGGGGGATCCACGGGTCGGTGGTCGGGATCGGGATGGGGTCGCCCGGCTGGTCCCAGCGGCGAACGCGCGGGTGGAACTTGCCGTCGTGGTCGTGGGCGGAGACGTCCGCCGAGAGTGTCAGCACGCGGCGGACCTCGTCGACGTTGTCGACCTTGGCCATCGTGCCGTGGGTGCCGAGCAGTTCGGTGAGGTCGCTCGACACCTCGACACGGTCGCCCTTCTTGAACCCGAGGGTCTGGTCCCTCCCCAGGCTTCCGACCTGGATCTGGGTGGCCGAGACGAACCCGTCCACCGAGGCGAGGACCGACCCGTTGTCGCGCGACCAGACGAACGTGGCCGTCCCACGTGCCCCCGGCGTGTGGACCTCCACGCGGTAGAGCCGGTTCTCGAGCCCGCGGAACCCGGCGCCAGGCCTGATCAGGCAGGGGTCGTCGGGGTCGGGGACGCTCTTGGCGCGGGCCGACATGCGGCCGGCGCTCGGTGCGGTCAGGCTGTCCCACTTGTCGGCCTGGTCGTGGCAGCCGATCGTGCCGACGTCGCTGAGGACCTTCACCTGGGCGACGGTCTGCAGTCGAGTCGTCGTGTCCGGGCCGCCCAGCGCCACCTCGCGCAGGTTCGGGTCCTCGATCGCCGTGATGTGGCGCCTCCAGACGTCCACGAAGACCAGGTCGGTCCGCCCGACGACCGCCTCCAGGGGCTGGGGGAGTGGGGCGGGCAGGTCCGGCTGGTCGAGATACCGGGTCTCGGTGTCGAGTTCGCAGAGAATGCCGTCGACGTAGATGCGGCCCTTGGCGATGCGCAGGTCCGTGCCGTCCGGGGTCACGCTGATCTCGAAGCCTGGAGCATGCTTCGGCACACCGCAGGCGCCGATGGTGTCGATCGTCTGCCGGCGCCAATGCTGGTCGAGGATGTCGACCTCTTCGTTCCGGTCGGCATCCAGCGCGACCCGTCCTTGCTGCATCAGCACGGCGGCGTAGTGCTTCCCCGGCTGGTGGCTGAATCGGGTGAAGTCGCCTCGCATCGTCCCTCCGCTCAGGTCACGTAGATCAGCGCCGGTTGCAGGCCGAACGGCAGGTACTCCGCCAGCCGGATCCGTAGATTCGCCTCGCGCTGCGGCTGGCGGAGCCCGCTGAATGCCCCCATCTCCGAGCCGTCCTCGGCTCCGGTGGTGATCTCCACGGGGCAGTTGAGGCTGAGCTGGCCATAGCCGGGGTCGCCGTAGCGCTCGCTGGTGAACGCCGGGTGCAGGCGGTCCAGGACGAGCGCCTGCTCGTGCGGCAGCAGGTCGGCTGCGGAAGCCCTGCCGAGCTGCTTGGCCAGCGCCGCCAGAGCCAGGTCAGGCTGGCACTGGTAGCGGCGCGGCACCCGCGAGTCGGGGGGGAGGGAGAGGTAGCTGAACCGGACGCATCCTCCCTGGGCCCGGTCGGCCCGGACAGGGCCGGTGAACACGACCTCGCTGGCCAGCGACAGCTCGCGGACCTGCACAGCCCCGAACACCGTGGCCCGGCGCAACTCGGCCGGGGGGCCGCTGCGGTCGGGTGCTCCGGTCCGGGCGATGGCCGCCTCCCGGCCCCCGTCCAGGATGCTGTCGCGCACGGCCACTCCCGGCATCTGCTCGGGCAGCCGGAGCGGGCCGGTGATGGTCCGCTCCAGCGTGAGCTGGAGCGAGACGTTGCAGGGGTCGGCCACCAGGCTCGCCTCGTCGGGAAAGGCGGGGCTCCCGTCCTCATGGAGTGAGCGGCCGGGCACCAACGTGCAGTTGCGCAGCCGCAGCTCCTTCAGGTCACCAGTCAGGTGGATCCACCCCTCAACCAGCAGGCCGTCCAGGTCCAGCCGACCGTCCGGGTTGTCACCGGTCACCTCGATCCTGCCGACCAGGGTGGGCCGGCGGCGGTTGGCCGCCTGGATGGTCAGGCGGTCTCCGGCCATCCGGATCCGCAGGTCCTCCTCGTAGGTCCGGCTGTCCTGGATCTGGATGACGGTCGGTGGCCGTCCCGACGTCGCTCGCCAGAGATCCACCGCGTCCTGGATCGAGGTAGCTCCGGGCGAGGGAACCAGGATGAGCGTGCCGAGCGCCGTCGGGTCGGCAACCGTGTCCGGGTCGTGGGGTTGGTGCTGGTCGCCGCCGCTCGCCACCGTCCGCCGTCGACGGTCGTAGGGACCGCCGCCGACGTCGCCGCTGAAGCCGTAGTGGTACTCCACGGTGACACCGCCGGCAGGCTGCTCACCCTTGGCGAACGCGATCCGCCCCCGCCGGACGTCCACCGCCACGAACCCGGTTGGAGGAGGATCCCAGTTGGCCAGGTCCTTGCAGAGGACCTTCTCGGTCGGCACGGGGACCGGCTCCGGCCTGGCGGTGGTGTACACGGCCACGCTGAGGTCCTTGCCCGTGTAGTCGCTGACCGCCGGCCGGTCGGCCGCGCGGGCGTCGCGATACCGCTCCAGGTCGGCGTGAAAGGCCAGCGGCCGGATCGGGCCGGGGACGAACCGCTCGGCGGTCAGTCCGGCCTCGTCGACCTCGGAGCGCCAGCGATTGAACAGCGGCGTGGGCGCCCCCAGGGGGCTGAAGTGGTAGCCGTGACCGTTGGGGGGCCGCGCCCTGCGGGCCTGTGTGCCCCGGAGCGGGTAGCTCGTCAGGCGGTACAGGAACAAGCCGATGTTCGGGATGGCGTACCGGCCCTCCCGGGTGGACGGCGGCCGCACGTCAACGGTGTGCGCGATCTCGTCGAAGGGTCCATCGAGCCGGTCCAGCCGGTCCATGTCGCGCAGGTCCGGGCTCTGGAGGCGGTGCATGCGCCGGTGGTTGAGGTTCTGCGTCCACCCCAGGAGCTCGAAGAGCTCGACCGCATGGCAGCGCCAGCCGGTCACGTCCTGCGCCAGCTGCTCCAGCACCGGCAGGGTGCCCTTGCGGCGTCGGTAGAAGATCGTGCGCGCCACGTCCACCCTGGTGCGGGCGCCGGCGTCATGGAGCAGATTGTTGCCGACCAGGTCGCCGATGTAGGGAATCACCCACGGCTGGCAGGTCTCGATCGCCACGTCGTCCCAGAGCTGGTCGATGTGCCGCTTCACGAGGTCGACCTGCTCGGTGACCACGCGCAGGAACGCCTTGAGGGGGTAGCCCTGCTCGACGTCCCGCAGGCGGTAGACGACCGGCAACAGGTCGTAGAGCTCGTCGTGGGTGATGTCGGTCACGTGCGCCTCCTCATGCGGGCAGCCCGCCCGTCGCGGTCACCGAGATCGCGGCAGGGTCCGCCTTCGCCAGCTCGGCGCACAGGACCCTGGGAGGCGGTGAGGGATTGACCCTTGCCCCAAAGATGGGCAGGCGCACCTGGACCTGGTCGTTGGTCGCCCCGTGGGCCCCGTGGTCCGCGTGGGCGTCGTTGCTGGCGTAGTCGAGCACCTCGACGTCGGCCGACACGACCCCCTCGGGGGTCTGCAGCGCGGCGTAGACGTCGCTCAGGTGGACGGGTTGGCCGAACCGCCGGCGCTCGAACGCGAACAGCTCGGTGAGGGCGGCGCGAGCCGCCGCCTCGACGACCGGGTTGAGATGGGCCGGATCGACCTGCACGGTGGCGGTCACCTTGATGTCGACGGGAAGGTAGCCGTCCACCAGCAGCGCGCGGTTGGGGTCCCGGCGCTGGTCGAGATAGCGCGTGAGGTCGTCGAGGTGGTCGGTGGAGAGCCCCGCTCCACCCACGCCGGCCACCGTGAGGTGGACGGTCTGCAGCTCTCCGTCCCACACCGAGATGGCCTGCGCCTTGGCCACGCCCCCGAACCGGCTGGCGAGGTCCTCGAAGTCGCGCAGCGAGATCGCGCGGTCGAAGGTCCGCACCGTGTTCGGGGCGTTGCTCCTGGCGGAGTCCTTGGACTCGGGGTCCTCGCCCCCGCTGGACGGCAACGGGTTGGTCACCGACCTGAGGCCCGGGGGACGGTCGAGCGCGGTGGTGATCGTGCCGGGATCCAGGTCGCCGGCACGCCCGAGTCCGTGCCGGTAGGTCGCCGTCACGTTCTTCTGCCCGCTGGGCAGCCGCGCGCCCGTGACCCCATCCCCGAAGCGGACGGTGGTCCTGCCCTGGTCGTCGACCACGGTCGTGTAGACCCGCGCGGTCGACGGCTGGCCGTACAGGCTGGCCACCTCCCGCCACTCGACCTGGTCGACCCTGAGCGAGAGGGTGCTCTGGGCCCCGTCCGGGGCGGACGCCGACCGGACCCTGGTGGGCGGCTGCTTGGCCGGCGCGAAGGACTGGAACACGAGGGAGGCGTCCCCGCTGCCCAGCACCTCGCCTCGGACCGTCTCACCGTGGGTGGCTTCGGCGACGTTGCCCTGCAGCACGGCGGTCCTGGCGTCCAACTGCCGGGAGAGCGGAGGTTCGATCGGGATGGCCAGGAACTCGTCGTGGCCCGGGTGTGGGGCCGTGACCGGCGTCGCATCCGCGGAGACGGTGACGGGCTCGGGCGGGACGGTGTCGTCGCCCACCAGGAGCAGGCGTCCGCCCTGGACCGAAGCCAGCGAGGAGAGGGAGGCGTACAGGATGCCCGTTTTGGCCGCGACGGGCCCGGCCGCTGCCCAGTCAAGGAACTCCGGCTCCCCGGAGATGAGCTCGAAGACGACGACGTCGCGCAGGTCCACGGTCGCGCTGTTGGGGATGGCGACCTGGAGGGTGAGGACCGTGACCGTCCCGGTCACCGGTCCGTGCTCCTTGTACTGCTGCGCGACGGCGGCGATGGTGGTCCTGTGGATCTCGTCCTTGATGCGAACCACCACCTCGTTGCCCGGTTGCAGGTCCTCGTGGGGGCCGTCCAGCGGCAGCACGGTCCCCGAGTCGAGCTTGAAGTCGTAGCCGGAGTTCGGGTCCGTGGAATCGACCATCGTCCAGACGATGACCGCCGGGCTGGCCGGGTCGGGGACAGGCTTGAAGTAGACCGACGGAGCATCGGACCCGAACACCCGGAACGTCCGCCGGTACGGCGCCAAGCTGGCGGTGGCGCTGGTGAACCCGGCGCCCTGCACCGGGGGGGACCAGACGAGCACACGCCGGCCGTCCACCTCGTCGACGCGATCGACGACCTTCTCCTCCGGCTTGGCGCCCGCGGCACTCGAGGTGAGGAGCAGGCGGTCGCCGGGGGCCGGCGCCGGCGACGTGTCCGTGAGTGTCCCGGAGGTCCGGTGCTGGCCGAAGGGGTTGTAGGCGGTCGGCTTGGGGTGGATGCGCACCCGGTTCAGGCTGTCCGTGGCGGTGATCGCCTCGACCGTCTCGAAGACCTGCGGGACCTGGCCCTGCCTGGCCACGCTCTGGGCGCGGAGGCCCTTCGGCACCTGGACGGTCGTCGCGGTCTCCAGGGTGTAGGCCAGCAGGGTCTCGGCGGCGATCCCCGGCCCGAGCCGGTAGTCGATCATCGCGGCGAGCCGCCGGACGGAGTCGTCCTGCACCGCGGTCCGGAGGTACGCCTCGTTGGCGATCCGCTCCTGATAGAAGGTGAGAATGTCGCCGAGCACCGCCCACAGCTCGAACAGCGCGATGCCGTAGTCGTCGCTCTGGCGTGCGGTCCATCGCGACAATGGCGAGGCGGGGAGCTGGAGCTCGGCCGCGAGCTGCTTGCCGACCCGGGGGATGGCCTGGATCATCGCCTGCCGGAAGGCGGCGTAGTCGCCGGTCCGGTAGGCGATGGCGTCCAGTCCCGGCCGGTTGAAGATCGCCACCGGCGCGCCGGGCGTCGGGGCCTGGCAGCAGCCGCATGCCGGCGGCGCCAGTGCGCCGCTGAGCGCCATCACTTGCCTCCCAGCATGGTCAACGTGAGCAGGCCGTTCTCCGGGGCGTTGGGGTCGTTGTCGAGGCGGGCGATCTCCAGGCGGCCCATCTCGATGCGGCCCTGGGCGAGCTCGCCGGCCGGCTCCTCGCCGAAGCGCTGAAACGTCACGACCTCGGCGGAGTCCACTCCCTGCACCGACTCGAGCGCCGCATACAGCGCGCTCAGGTGGACCGGCTGCTGGAACGTGAATCTGTCGGGGTGGAAGAAGCCCATCCGTCCATCGGGCAGGACACGGTTGCTGAGCGCATCGAGCACGGCACGCCGCACGTCGCTGACGAAGTAGTCGGGGTGGACACAGACGGTGATCGCGATCTGCAGGGGCACGTAGCGCGGCGGGTCGATCTCCAGGTCGTAGCCGGCCTGCTTGAACCGGGTGAGGAACGCCCGGGCACGCTGCTCGAGCGCGGGGCTGAGCTGGTCGGTGCCGAAGGGGTCCAGCGCCACGAACACCGTGTACCAGGAACCCGTCCAGCGGAAGGTGGCCGCGGCTCGGGAGATCTCGGGCACCCGCTCGGCCGCCCTCGCGTAGTCGGCCTCGGTCACGGACCGGTAGGAGTCGGCGTGGACGGCGGGCGGGGCGAGTCGCTTCACCTGCTCGACCCCTTCGGGGTCGACGCCGCCGAAGGCCGGCAGCGGGTTGCGGACGGCCCCGACGGTCGGCCAGACGTCCGGCCATCGGGTCGGGAGCGGGTCGGGCACCACGATGTGGGACAGCGACTCCCGCCCGACGTTGCCGGCGGAACCGTTCCCCACGCGGTAGGTGACCTCCACCTCGAGACCGCCCTCCTCGTCGGGCAACGCCTGCCCGAACTCGTCGTCGCCGAACCGGAGCAGGGCGCGGCCGTCGTTGCCCATCTCGGCAACGAACTCGTGCGCGAAGGGGTCGCTGTTGAGAAGGTCCGGCACCGGGTCCCAACGTTCGGTGCCGGTCCCGGTCACCACATCGACCGTCACCTGCGGCTCGGCTCCACGGGGGGAGAGATCGAACTGGGCGGCGACCGTGTCGTCGGGCTGGTCGCCCGGGAGGGTGGGCTGGCCGGCACGGAACGTGAGCGGCCCCTGATCCAGCCGGATCCGCCGCGAGCGGGCGTCCGTCCGGATGCCCGAGCGGCGCAGCGTATGCGGCTCCAACACGCTGCGTCCGTGGTCGGCGGGGACGAGGTTGCCCCTCGCGACCGAGACGCCGTCGATCGCGGTCCCGTCGCCGGTGACCGCCGATACGCACAGCGGGAAGGTGAGGGCGTCGCCGGGTGCCCAGGTGATCCGGGTCACGGGCAGGGCGGGGTCGTGCGGCCCGCACCAGACCAGCTTTCCGCGTCGGCGGGTCAGGAGGGGATCCTCGAGGTGGCCGACCTTCGTGAGCCGGACCACCTGCCGGTGGCGCGGGTCGGCGTCCTCCTTCAGGCCGGTCACCGGTCCCACGACCTCCTCGAGGAGAACCACGTCGCCGGGGACGAGCGCCAGGTCGCCGACCAGGTCGACGCTGGTGGCACCGCGGGGCAGGCAGCAGCTCGCGTCGCCCCAGGTGTGGATGGCCAGCTGGTTGAACACCGGCTGGACCCGCGTCGCGTGGGTGACCTCGAAGACCGCGTCCGCCGCGGCGAGCGCCCGCTCGGCGTCGGCCGCGGCGATGACGGGACCGGGCGGGGTCACCGATCCCGCCTCCACCGCGGTCGTGATCCGGGTGAGGATGGCGGTGCCCTCCGGGACCTTCCCGGCCGTGTCGACCCGCAGATGGACGAAGGTGTGAGCGTTGGCGCCCTCGTGCATGGGGTAGTCGAGCAGCTTCACATGGCGGCGAACCGACTCCCGCTGCCTCGCCGTCTCCAGGAAGACCTCGTTGGCGACCGCGTCCTGGTAGTAGCTGAGGTGGTCGGCCACGTAGGCGAGCAGCTCCACGAGGACGATGCCCAGGTCGGCCTCGTGCCGTTCGACCCAACCGGGGACCCGGCTGGTGGTGAGGTCGAGCAGGAGCTGGCGGAAGCTCAGGTAGTCCTTGGCCAGGTAGTCGATGACCGGGCCTTCCTCCCGCTCGACCGGGCAGGGCAGGTCGGTGGAGCAGTCCAGGTCGGTCGGGCAGCCCGCCTTGAAGCTGAACGGCTTGCGGGCGAACCCCGGGTCGATCAGCCCGGGGTTGTCGAGCACGAGGGTGTAGACCGAGAAGTCGCCGGGCCGGTCGACCGTCAACTTCAGGTACTCCAGGCCGGCCTCGTCGGTGTCCGGGTCGCGGTGGGTCACCTCGATGTCGCGGACCCGCACGCCGCCATGGATGGAGATGTCCCCGAGCGCCAGGTCCGGGACCGGCGCCTTCACGAAGTACACCCTCGGGTGGGCCTGGTCGTCCCAGGGAACCTCGACGGCGTCGATGCCGTTGAGGACCGGGTCGGCCAGAAGCAGGGCCCGCCGGGTGCGGTCCTCGCAGAGGAGCTGGGGGTCGTCGATCACGGAGCCTCCCCGCCGCCGACCGGCGTGGCGAACTGGGCCACGCGGGGAGCCGCCTCGCCGACCCTGCGGTACACCACCTCGACCTGCAGCCGCGCCTCCGCGGCCGTGACCTGGACGCGCTCCACCTCGATGAGGTCGCCCAGCCAGCGCTGCAACGCCCCCTGGACGGTGAACTGGGTGGCGGCGGCGAGCACGTCGCTGTTGGGCATGAACACGAGCTGGAGCAGGCCGCAGCCGAAGTCCGGTCGGTTGACCCGTTCGCCCGGGTTGGTGAACAGGACCTGATGGATCAGGTCACGGACATGGTCGTCCCCGGCGGTGGTCGCCACCCAGCCGCGGCCGTCGATGGCGAACGGGTAGTCGAGGAAGCTGGGCTCCCCGGCCATCAGGTGATCTCCAGGGTCGCGGGATGCGGCCGCCCGTGGCCCCTGATCCGGATCCTGAACGAGTCGCCGTCGTGGGCCTGGAGGTAGCCGATGACCCCGGCCGCGACGGCGATCAGGAACTCGCGCCGTTCCCGCTTGCCGAAGTCGGGCCGATCCGGCAGCGCGTCATCGATGAACCTGGCCATGCAGTCGAGGTCGACGAAGTTCCCTGCGGCGTCCAGGCTGCCCGCTGTCAATGGCACCGTGCCTCACCCTTCCATGACCTTGATGGACAGCAGTGACGGGGTGGGGGGCTGGGCGAGCGGCACCGGCGGGGCTGGCGTGACCGGGATGCCGATCACCGTCTGGCCGGGGTGGACGTGGCTGCTGAAGACGGTGACGAACTGGGAGAGGTACTGCACCAGCAGGTCGCCGAAGACGGCTGGATGGCTGGCCCCCTGCCCGAGCTCGATGAGCGGGGCTTCCACCGTCACCTTGGTCGTGGCCTGCAGCGTGATCGTCCCGGACTGGGCCTGGATCCTGCAGAGGTTGTTGTCGTTGGCGTCGCTGATGGTGATCTCGCTGCTGGCGTCGTCCAGCTTCACCCGGAGCCCCTGCTCCGACTTGAGCACCTTCTGGGCCGGCTTCGCCCCGTCGGGCACGTCGCCGTCGCCCCACCAGGCACCGCTCCAGATGGGGCGCGAGACGTCGCCGGCCTCGAACTCCACCCACACCCCGGCGCCCACCGGGGGGATCGTGAACAGGCCTTGGTCGGGGCCGGCGTAGGGTGCGACGGGCAGGGCCCAACCGGTCTCCACGTCGGCCAGCACCTCGGGAACCCGGGCCTTCAGCCTGCCGCGGTCCAGCGGGTCGGCGGTGTCGGTGACCAGCCCCCGGTACTTGCCATAGAAGCGGTCGGCCATGCGCTCCAGGAACCCGAGGACGACCACCTCTGTGTCCATCGCTCCCCCTCACCCCACCGACGCCAGCGCGGGCGCGTCCCTGAACGACTCCGACCCTGTCAGGCCGAGCGCGTTGCGGCTCAGCTCGAACTGCTGGGTGTACTGCTCTCCCGAGAATGTGTGGAGCACCCGACGCACCAGGTAGGTGCCGCTGTACAGCGACCCGGCGCCGCGCACGGCGACCGGCCTCCGGGCGCGCAGGGCCCTGCCGTAGGCGCCGACCTGCAGCCAGCCGGTCGCCGTGATCGCCCACGACGAACGGTCGGCGACCGCCTGGCAGTAGCGCTGCAGCTCCCCGGCGTCGTCCAGCCCGGTGCCGGACGGCCGGACCAGCGGCTGCGGGGTGATCGCCTCGAGCGTGCCGTCCGCGCCCAGCTCGGTCTCCGACGTCGACGACACCTGCGCGGTCTCGACCGACCTGCCGGCGATCCCGACACCGCCGGCCTCGGCGGTGGTCGGCCGCACCATCTCGTAGCGGGCCGAGAACCGCTCGACGTTGCCCGCCTCCCCGAACCGGACCGACAGCACGCCCTGGGCCGGCGCGGCGAGGTCGAGGGGGGCGAACACGCCCGTCTCGGTGTCGCTCACCGGGTCGGTCTCGACGTAACAGGCATAGCCGTTGCGCGCCGCCAGGCGCCGCAGGAAGCGGATGTCGGTGCCTCGCTGGGTGGTCGTGGTCTCGGACTCCGAGCGGTTCGGCGACGTCGTGGTCACCTCCGGATCCAACCCGTACTCGGCGAAGATCCGCTCGGCGATGTCGCCGTCCGACAGGTTCGGCCAGCCGCGGACCTTCTCCTCGAGGTTCATGCGCACGCTGGCGTCGACCCCCGTGACCTCGAGGTAGGACCCGCCCGGGCTCTCCTCGAACAGCGCGTCGACCGCCGTCACGTACGCCTTGATCAGCGACTCGCTGCCGGTCCCAATGCCGAGCTTGACGCTCACCGGTGTCAGGGGGCGGAACAGGTCGTCGGCCAGCAGACTCCAGTCGCCGTCGGCATTGGACCCGATCGCCAGCCGGATCCGGAACGCGCTGGCCCGGTCCATGCTGTCGTCGACCTCGAGCTCCTGCACGGCTTCGATCACGTCGCTCGACGCGGGCCGATCGTCGATCAGCAGCGTGTACGTCAGGCCGGCCATGCCGTCACCCCTTGGCGGGTGGGATCAGGATCCGCGCCCCGACTTCGGCGACCAGATCGGGTGGCCACATGACAAGGTTGGCGTCGCAGATCCGCCAGAACCGGTCGGGCTCGCGATAGGCGAGGAAGGCGAGATGGTCCGGCCGTTCACCCTGGGTGAGCCTGTGGGCCAGATCGGCCGGTGTCGCCGGGATGAAGCGGATGCGCTTGAACCGCACGGCGCCATGGGGCGTCGCGACGACGTCCTCGGGAACGGTCTCGTAGCGGCTGCCCGGGAAGAACATCACGGTCTCCTAGACGGGGAGCAGCCCGAGCACGGTCTCGGCGCTGCTCACGAGATTCAGTCCGGCCAGCACCTCACGCTGGACCTGCATGGCGTTGAAGGCCTGGGCGCCGAGGTTGTCTTCCGGCAGGTCGATGTAGGTCAGGACCTGGAGGCCGAGGTCGACGCGCGCACGAATGGGGTTCAGCATCTGGTCGAACGCCTGCTCGGTGACGGTGCACGACGTCACCCGAACCGGGACCACCCGGGCCTTGCCCCACACGAACAGCACCACCGGCAGGCTCTCCGGCTTGAGGGAGGCGGTTCCCCGCACTGCCGCCTGCGCGTTGCTCCGGACCTCTCTGCTCTTGGGGTACATCAACAGCTCCAGTGCGGCCAGCGCGGGCTGGATGCCCCGTTCCAGCGCGATCCGGTTCCCGGCCTCGAGCTGGTCGGTCGCGTCGAGCTCGACCGCGAGGCTGATCGACTCGTTGGGCGGTCCGGGCGTGAGGAGGGTGTCCTGCTTCGGCTCACCGGTGGTGGCCGACTGCCGGGGCGTCCCTCGCGGCCGCAGCGTGCGGGTGAGCTGGTCCGGGTTGTACTGGAGCACGATGATGTTCGGGATCGGTCCGAGGATCGGCTGGTCGTAGGCGACCAGCGCCCCCTTCAGGAGCCGGGGGCTGCGCGGGAACTCACCTGGCATGTCGGTCTCCTCATGCCTCGTCGACGGCACGGGCGATCGCCCGCGCGAGGCCGGCGGCAAGGTCGTGATCGCTGGAGCCCGCGCCGAGCCCTGGCGCGTCGACCACGCGAACCGGGATGGCGGCGCTCGAGCTGTCGAGCGGGGCGTGGGCCAGCAGCCGTCCGAGCTCGGCTTCGACCAATTCTCGGACATGCTCGGCACGGGCGGGCGAGATGCCGAGGTCGTGCAGGACGAGGCGCTCGACCTCGAGGTCGATGGCTGGAGGGCGGGATCGGTCGTTCACGTCCCAGCCTCGCTGCCGCTGCCGAACTCGGCGTCGTAGGCGAGCTTGCCGATCTTGGCGTACTCGTGGCGAGCCGCGCGCACGAGATGGCGCATTCCGATGGGAGCCTCCTCGGACGCGGCGAGGAACGCGGCGTTCACGGCGATGTTCCGGATGTTCCCGCCCGAGATCTCCCAGGCGCTCAGCAACTGGTAGTCGAGCGTCGCGACCTCGGCCTGGGTCGGCAGGACGCCGCGCCAGATGCGCTCGCGCTGCGGGGCATCGGGGAAGGGGAATTCGACCAGGAACCGGAGGCGCCGCAGGAATGCCGGGTCGAGGGCGGACTTCATGTTGGTCGCCAGCACGGCGATCCCCTGGTAGTCCTCCATCCGCTGCAGCAGGTAGTTGATCTCGATGTTGGCGTACCGGTCGTGGCTGTCCTTGACCTCCGTGCGCTTGCCGAACAGCGCGTCCGCCTCGTCGAAGAACAGGATGGCCCCGCCGGTGGCGGCCGCGTCGAACACCCTGCGGAGGTTCTTCTCCGTCTCGCCGATGTACTTGCTGACCACGCCGGACAGGTCGATGCGGTACAGGTCCAGCGAGAGGTCTCCGGCCAGCACCTCGGCCGCCATCGTCTTGCCGGTGCCGCTCGGCCCGGAGAACAGCGCGCTGATCCCGCGTCCCCGGCTGAGCTTGGCCCCGAACCCCCAGCGCTCGTACACCTGGGCCTGGTGGGCGACCTGGGCGCCGATGTCGCGCAGCGTCCGCTCGGTATCGGGTGGCAGGACGAGGTCCTTCCAGCCAGCGCTGGGCACCAGGCGCTGCGCCAGGTCGGCCAGGGCCCCGCCGGCCTGCTCCCGGCAGGCGTCCCAAAGCTGGCGCGGCGTGACCGTGGAGTCGGTCAGCCGGCCGGCGGCCTCCGCGGCGCGCCGGATCTCGGCCGGTCCGACATGGAACTGCTCGACCAGGCGGTCAAGCCAGCCGTCGTCGACGGTGGGAACACCCGTGAGCGCGCGGGCCCACAGCTCGCGTCGGCGGGTCGGGCCCGGCGGCGCCACCTCGACACCGAGCAGTGCGCGGCTCGACCGTATGGACGTGGGCGGCACCAGCCGCTCGCTCCCGACGAACAGCAGCGTCTCCAGCTCGTCCACGATCGTGGCAGGGTCGGTCGCGGACTCGCCCGCGGCGGTCCGCGGGAGGTTCACGAAATAGGCGGCCGAAAGCAGCAGGGCCTCGCGCTCCAGCAGCCGTAGCCCGGCCTCGCGCTCGGCCGCCACCGTCGGCAGGGAGAGCAGGTCGAACTGGAGGAGGTGCACGCCGAGCCGGTCGCAGACCGCTCGGGCCAGCGCCGGATGGCCAACGGTCTCCGGCCCGGCCAGGTTGACGACGGGCAGCCAGGCCCGGATGCGTTCGACCGCCTCCCGGACCAGCCGCTCCACGCGCTCGAGCTCGGACGGGTAGGCGGTCTCGACGAGCGGTTCGGGGGGAACCTCCCGTACCCAGGCGGCGACGCGCTCGTCGATGCGGTTGACGCCGAGCAGGTAGTCGCGGATGCGCTCGTCGAGCCTGTAGCCGGTCCGCAGGCTCGAGGTCGGGCCATGACCGGACTCGGCGGCGATGAGCGAGAAGCGGAAGATCGGGGGCCTGCCGGCCAGCCGGCGCCGCGCCTCGGTCCAGGAACGCGCGTCCTCGGTGAACAGCAGGAGCGCCAGCTCGAGGGTGGGGGCCCGACGGTTCGCGTCGTCCTGCACGTAGGCGAACAGGTCCTCGAGGGCCGGGACGACCTCGGGAGCCAGCGCGAGGAGCAGCACGTCCTGCTCGAACGGGGACAGGCCAAGGATGCCCGCCAGTCGCTGCATCGGCGTGGCGGTCCCGGACGCGAGCTGGCCGGCGTCCCGGTCCGCGAGGCGGGCGGCCTGCTCCTCGACGGCCGCACTCAGCTGTGCGGCCTCGGCGTCGTCGCGGTAGAAGGCCTGCTCCGCCGCCCGGTCCTCGCCCTCCAGCAGGCGGTCCGCCTGCTGGTCGCTGATCACCATGCCCCGGAAGTCCCGCAGGGGATTGAGCTCCCAGTGCCGCCGCAGCCACAGCACCCTCCGGCCGAGGAGGCCGCGCACGCGGTGCACGTCGCCGACGGGAAAGCTGGCCAGCTCCACCGACGTCTCCTCGTCCGGGAGCGCGCGCATGTCAGGGGGTCACCACGTAGGAAGGACCGGTGAACGTGTTGGACGCCGGGTCGTAGTCGAGCCGGCTCTCCGCCCCGTCCACCCGGATCCGGAGCAGGTGCGTGCCCTGGGGGTCCGGGAGAACGAAGTCGACGGTCGCGGACGAGGCGGCTCCCGCCGGCAGCGGCGCCGCTACGACAGCCCGGTCCCCGAGCAGCAGGACGACCCGCTGCTCGGGGAGGACCGGCGGAGCGACGGTGACCGTGATGGTAGCGCCGACCGCGGCGCTCGGCGGAGCGACGTTGGAGACGGTCGGGACGAGCTGGAACGGGACGGCGTTGGAGTGGATGCCCCCGTGCGGCTCGGTCGGCGTGCCGAAGTCGCGATCGTGCACCACCTCGGCGACGTGGACACCGGCCGGCAGGGCCGCTGGCACCTGCACGTCGAGCTGGTCGTCCCGGGCAGGAGGGAGGATCGGGGCGTCGACACCTCCCAAGGTGACGCGGTTCGGCGTGCCGGCCAGGTTCGTACCGACGATCCGGAGCGTCTCCCCGGTGGCGACGCTGGGCGAGCGGAGGTTGTCGATCTGCGGCTCGCGGAACACCTCGGCGATGTGGGGCGAGCGGAACGTCTGGACGAACACCTGGCGGACCTGCACCGGCAGCGTCACCGGTCGGTCCGCCAGGCTTTCGATCTGCACGACGCAGACCTCGTAGGCCGCGGACGGCCGGTAGGCGACGGAGAGCGACGTCCAGAGATCGGTATGCTGCTCGAGCTCGACCGGCTTCAGGTAGAGCTTGACCCGCTCGTGCTCGTTGAGGAGCTGCGCGTCCAGGATCGGCCCGACCGGCAGGAGACGCCGTGTCCGCATCCCGTCGTGGAGGATGGCGTGGTCGTGCAGCACGCGCATGGCGTCGCCGAGGATCTGCTGCGACTCGAGGTCAGCCGTCTCGGTTACCTCGTCGCCCTCGGCCGGATCGAGCACCGTAACCAGGTAGTGCAGGTCGAGGCTGAGCGGCGGCGATCCGTAGGCCGCCGGGTGACCGTGACCGGGGATCTCCTGGTTGCTCAGGAACCCGTTCTGGCTGATCTGGTAGAGGAACAGATTGACCCGCTTGCCGATGATGTTGGTGACCTTCATGCCGGGTGGCGCGATCGTGACCGGCTTCTCGTCCTCCATCCGGTCACGAAGCAGGGTCCTGAGGGTGGCGCTGACCGCCGCGATGGCCTTGTAGCCGCTCATCCTCACCCGCCCTCAATAGAGAATCCGGTCGAGGTGGCGGCGGGTGATCTCGATGTCGCCCAGCCCCTTGGGGCGTGGTCCCCGCTGCGGCGGTGAGGGTGGCGAAGGCGTCGCCGCCTGTACCTCGACCCGGCCGATCCGGACCTGGACGGCCGGTGGCGACGGCGCCGGCTGGGCGCTGGGAGGCAGGGGCGCCGGCGATGGCGGCCGCATCGTCGCCGGCTCGACCCGGCCGGTCGGCGCCTGGCGGCCCTCGGGCATGCGGGTTGGTTTCGGCTCGTCGGCGCGAGCCGGTGTGGTCGCGGCGGGACGCTGGGACGGTTGCGTCAACGCCAGATCCGGCTCGGGATGGTCCACCGGGCGGTCGCCGCCGACGGCCGGCAGGGATGCGGCGGTGGTCGTCGAGACGGGTCCGGGGCGGCGTCCCGGAGCTGCACGTTCGGGAGCCGCGGTGAGCGCCGGGCTGGGATCGGGAGCCACGGTGGGCGCCGGGCTGGGATCGGGAGCCACGGTGGGCGCCGGACTGGCTCCCGGCCGCCGGGCCGGCGGTGTGCGGCCGACCGTCGACTGGGGCGTCGGCGGGGACGACAGGTGTGTCTGGCCGCGCGGGGTGGAGAGGCTCGACTGGGTAGTCGGGTCGGGCGCCGTGACCGGCGCCGGCGCCGGTTCGGGGCGGCTCGGCCGTGCCGGGGTCATGAGGGACGGCGCCGCGGCCGGGGCCGCTTCGGTGCGGTCGGGCGGGCCGGCGTCGCTGTGCCGGCTCGGGTGCGTGGACGGTTGTGGCCGTTCGGGTGGGGCGGCCGGCTCGGGGAGCTCCGCGGGTCGCGGCGCGGTGAGGATGCGCGACGGCGGTGGGTCGTGCCGGTGCGGCGGCGCCGCCGGCGCGCGGCCGTCGGCGAGTCCCGGTCCGTCGCGGATGGAAGCCGGATGGGTGGCCTCCCACCGACGGGTGCCCGCCGGCGCGGGCATCCCGGCGTCGTCCATCCCGGCCGGCACCTCTATCCCGGCGGGCACCTCCACGCCGTCCGGTCCAGACGCTGCGCCGTCCGGTCCAGACGCTGCGCCGTCCGGCGGTGCGAGATCCAGGCCGGCGCCCTCCGGGACCGCCAACTCGCTGGGGAGCATGCGATCCAGGCGCGGTGCCGGGGACCAGCCGACCTGCTCGCCGAGCCCGGCCGCTCGGGCCACCAGCCGCTGCAGGTAGTCACTCATCCGACGGCCTCCCTGGTCGGCGCGGTGGCCAGCAGGTCCAGGTAGATCCGTCGCTTCCGGGTGGGCAGCTCCAGGATGTCGCGCTCGCTCCAGTGGTAGTAGAGGGCGAGGATGTGGACCTCGCGGTGGAGTGCGTCGGCCTCGGCGGTCAGCTCGCGCAGGAGGAAGTCGCCCGGGTCGAACGGCAGCTGGAAGGTCGCGCCGCAACTCGGGCAGGCCACGTCGAGGAGCAGGTCCGACTGCGGCTCGAGGGCGGCCAGCGCGGTCGCCACCTCCGCCTCCTCCTCGGCGGTCATGGCGTCGGTCGGGCGCCCGCCGACCTCGACCACGCAGGCCCGTGCCAGGTGGCTCGCCGCCGCCGCCGGGTCCCGCGCCGCGATCCGCGCAGCCTCCTCGAGGTCAACGCCCGTCGGTGGGCGGAGCCCGCGCTCCTGCTTCGAGTCGGCAGGGGGGAGGAGCAGCGACGCGACCGACAGCTCGACGTCCATCCGTTCCGAGCAGGTCGGGCAAGCGAGCACGCCATCGATCCGGTCACCGAAGGTGATGCCGCGAAGCTGCAGGGCGAGCGCGTCGCGGTCGCCGACACTCAGCAGGCGGACCTGGTCGAGCGTCGGCTGCTCCCAGGGTCCGAGGCGCAGCAGGCAGCGCTGCAGGAGCACGCCGAGCCGCTCCGCCGGGAGGAGCGCTTGCGCGGGGCCGGAAACAAGCTCGGCCACAGCGCCAGAGACCGGGCGCACGACCGCCTCCCGGTGCCGGACGCCATCCACCTCGACGCCTCGGGCCAAGGTCAGCTCGACGCTCATCGACCAACGCTCACGGCAGGACCGGCTCGGTCGGCTCGGTCACGTCCGGGTCGCGCTCCCAGCCCTCGTTCTCGATCGTGATCGACTGGATGGCCACGGCGTTGGCGTTCGCATCGAGCTGCGGCACCGCCTCGTAGTCCGACACCCAGCACCGGTAGATCTTGTAGGAGATGGCCTTCTGGCCGGCTTCGTTGAAGATGTCGAGGATGATGTCCTTGCGGAAGTCACGGAGCGAGGACTCCGCTCCTGGGCCGCCGTTGAAGTCCCACACCTTGTTCGCCCACTTCTCGAACTCGAGGTCGTGGGTCACGCCGCGCTGCAGCGTGATGGCGGCGAAACTGGTGCGCCCGGGTGACTTGTGGACCATGCTCGGGTCCCCGCCCTCCCGATGCTGCACCACCTCGGTGGTCTTCTTCAGCGCTCCCATGTTGCTCAGGCCGGCGATGTACTGGCCGTCCCACTTCACCCGGAACTTGAAGTTCTTGTAGGGGTCGAGGCGGTAGGCGTTGACGCTGAACTGGGCCATGCGGTCACCCCCTTAGGTCTCGATCTCGCCGGCGATCTGCTGGATCTTGATCACCACGAACTCGGCGGGCTTCAGCGGGGCGAAGCCGACCAGAATGTTGACAATCCCCAGGTTGCGATCCGCCTGCGTGGTGGTTTCCGCGTCGCACTTGACGAAGTAGGCGTCCCTCGGGGTCTGGCCCTGGAAGGCCCCCTGCCGGAACAGCTGGTGCATGAAGGCGCCGACGTTGAGGCGGATCTGCGCCCAGAGCGGCTCGTCGTTCGGCTCGAACACCACCCACTTGGTGCCGCGGAACAGGCTCTCCTCGATGAAGAGGGCGAGGCGACGGATGGGGACGTACTTCCACTCGCTGGCCAGGCGGTCGGCCCCGTCGAGGGTGCGCGCCCCCCAGACGACCGCCCCGATGAGCGGGAACACCCGCAGGCAATTGATGCCGAGCGGGTTGAGGGCGCCGTTCTCGTCATCGGTCAGCTTGTAGGTCAGCTCGCCGACACCGCTCAACCCCGTCTCCTGGCCAGCGGGCGCCTTCCACACGCCCCGCTGGCTGTCAGTGCGGGCATACACCCCGGCGACCGCCCCGCACGGCACGTACTCATCGATGAGGTTGTTCTTCAGAGGGTTGGCCATCCTCAGCCGAGGGAAGTACAGCGCTGCGTTCTTCTTGTCGCCGCCAAGGTTCAGGGCGTTCCGGTCCTGCTCCGCGTTGGGGGGGTTGGTGGATGAGGCCGGCGAGTCCACCAGGAGCATCGCCCGCCGCTCGCTGCAGTACGTGGCCGCGGTGGCCCAGGTCGCCGGGTCGACGTCGTCGTCGGCGGTGAGGGGTGGCAGGCAGAGGATGTTGAAGATGTCGGCGTCCTCGAGCGCCCAGATGCCCTGCTTGCCGGCTCGATTCGCCGGGACGATGTCCTGGTCCCGGATCGGGTCTCCGTCGTTGCCGGGCGTCGCGACGGTGGCGCCCGGGGTCGGTCGCTGGGCCGGCACGTTCCCGCTCACCTCGAGGAACTCCGAGCGTTGCCGGAGCATCGTGGTGACGAACGCCGGGGAGGCGGGATCGATCGAGAGGTTCCGTAGCGTCTCGACCGGAACGACGGCCCCGGCGACCGTGCGGGTGACGACCAGGTTGAACAGCACGGTGGGATCGGGAGCGTCCGGGTTGACGTTGTGATCGACGGTCACCGTGAGGTCGTCGGCCCAGGATCCCGGACTGGAGGCGGCGAGCACGAGGCCGCCAGGCAGCGCGAAGGTCGCGGCGGCGGCCTGCGGGCCGGTGACACGGACGACGATGGCCTCGCCGCCACCGTTGAGGAAGTACTGCTGGACGGCGAACGACATCCGGCTCGGCTCCCACAGACCTCCGAAGATCCGGTCGAAGTCCCCGAAGTTGTGGACGCTCACCGGCTCGTTGTCCGGGCCCTGCCTGGCTCTGCCGACGAACGCGGTCATCGAGGTGCTGACCCCGACGATGGTCCGGACCCCGCTCGGGATCTCCTCGATGTAGACACCCGGATAGGTGAGGCTGGCCGGCATGGATTACTCCCTTTCCTATGGCATGGCATCGCGGCCGATCACGATCCCGAATGGACGACCGTCAGCCGCACTTCAGGAGCCCCGACCTTCGGTAGATGAGCCGCGCCTCGGCCGGCTCGACCTGGAGGGTCGCTGAGGTCGCTCAGCCGGCTTCTTCGGGTACGCCCGCGGCTTTGGTTCCTTGCCGGGTGGGTAGGGCTGGGGTGGTTCTTCGCCGGGTGGGTAGGGCTGGGGTGGCTCCTCGCCGGGTGGGTAGGGCTGGGGTGGCTCCTCGCCGGGTGGGTAGGGCTCGGGTGGCTCCTCGCCGGGCGGGTAGCCGTAACCCGGCTCGGGGATGGTGGGCCGGTTCTCCCAGCGGTCCAGGATCTCGGCCGAGCGGTTGGCCTCGAGACGGGCCAGCTCTGCCTTGGCGCTCGCCAGCGTGTGCTTCGCTTCGTCCAGCGTCGTGGCTGCGGTCCGAAGCGTCTGCTTCTTCTCGACCAGGTCGCGCCAGGCGATGGTCAGCAGGTCCCGATATTCGGGGACGTCCACCAGCGCGTCCGACACCTTCTCGAGCCCGACGAGCAGGGCGTTGTGGTACACATACATCGCGGCCGGCTTGGACTGGTCCTCAGCCTCCTGCAGCTTCGCCTGCACGCCGTCGAGCGCAGTGAGATCGGCGCCAAGCGTCGTCGCGCGGTTCGTCAGGGCGTCGAAGGCCTCCTGGGACGCCGTGGCCGCCTTCTCGGCCTGGTCGAGCTCCCACTGTCGGGCAGCCACCTCCTCCTCGTATCCGGGCACGGCGTTGCGCAGCTCGTCGATCTCCGCATCGACCTCGCCGATGATCTGGTCGAGCTGCTCCTTGTGCTCGCCGATGGCGCAGTCCACCACCGGGCGCTTCTCCTCTGCGTACTGTCCGAGGGCATCCCGGTGATCGACCAGTGCGTCGTGGGCCTCCTCGTAGGCGTCGCCCGCGGTGTCGATGGCGTCCCAGGACGTCTGGATTGCCGCCATGTCGGCGGTCTCGGCGGCAAGCTCCTTGTCGGCCGCCTCGTTCTTGGCCTTGTCATCCTCGAGCTGTCGCTTGAGCCGTTCGAGGAGCTGCTTGGGAGACTCGTACCCTGGCGGACCCTCGCCGCCGGGTGGGTAGCCGCCTTCGCCGCCGCCGGGTGGGTAGCCGCCTTCGCCGCCGCCGGGTGGGTAGCCGCCTTCGCCGCCGCCGGGTGGGTAGCCGCCTTCGCC